>Ga0187887_10000323_pt1 | contig 49025 bp, 41 predicted proteins | sample June2016WEW_7_10_FD_132977 | JGI IMG/M metagenome (GOLD analysis project Ga0187887, IMG submission 132977) | Peatland microbial communities from SPRUCE experiment site at the Marcell Experimental Forest, Minnesota, USA - June2016WEW_7_10 | ecosystem: Environmental > Terrestrial > Soil >... | reverse complement strand
TCGACCCGGGCGACCTGGCCGAACACGCCGCCTGCATCGAGCACGGCTTGCCCGACGAATATGCCGTCGTGAGCGCCCTTGTCAACCAGCACCCGCTCGCGAAATGCGTCGAGATCCACATCCATGATGTCGCCGATGACGAAGCGGGTGGCAACGTCGCTGGTATTGCTGCGCAACGCCCGCAGCCTCACGGTTTCGGATTCGAGAGCCTCGTAGCGCTGCAGCTTGAATTGCGCGAGACGCAGCGCCGCCTGCAGGCGGGCGTTGTCCTCGCGCAGCGCGTCGCGCGTGCTGACGCTCTCGCGGAACCAATGCCATCCCGCGAACGGGCTTTCGACGGCGACCTGCGCGGGGTAGGCGACGATGGACAACCAGCGGCGGATCTTGCCCAGATGATCGTAGCGTTTGTCGACGATGATCAGTCCGAGCGCAAGCAGCGAATAAAGCACGCAGCGAAGCAGCAGTCCACTCGTGCGACCCGATGGATCGGAATTACGGAACGCGACCATGCGAGAAAACCGCCCTAGTCGCTGACATTACTCCAGTCCGAAGATGCCGGGTCCGTGTTCCTCGGTGAGTTCGAGGATGCGGCCGCCGCCCCGGGCGACGCAGGTCAGCGGATCGTCCGCCACGACGACGGGCAACCCGGTCTCTTCCATGAGAAGTTTGTCGACGTCGCGGAGCAATGCGCCGCCTCCGGTGAGTACGATGCCGCGCTCGGCCACATCAGCGCCGAGTTCTGGCGGGGTTTGCTCCAGAGCCTGCTTCACCGCGCCGACGATGCCTTGCAAGGGCTCCTGCAAGGCTTCGAGGATCTCGTTCGAATTCAGGGTGAAGCTGCGCGGAACGCCCTCGGACAAATTGCGGCCCTTGACCGAGATCTCGCGCACCTGTTGCCCCGGATAGGCCGAGCCGATCTCGAGCTTGATGCGCTCGGCAGTGGCCTCGCCGATCAGAATGCCGTAGTTGCGGCGCACGTAGTTGGTGATGGCTTCGTCGAACTTGTCGCCGCCGATGCGCACGCTCGCCGCGTACACGATGCCGTTCAAGGAGATGACCGCGACCTCGGAGGTTCCGCCGCCGATGTCGAGGACCATGGAGCCGCGCGCTTCCTGAACGGGCAGGCCCGCTCCGACGGCGGCGGCCATGGGCTCCGGGACGATGTCGACGCTGCGCGCCCCGGCACCCTCGGCCGACTCCTTGATGGCCCGGCGCTCGACCTGGGTGGAGCCGAAGGGGACGCAAACCAGCACCCGGGGACTCGGACTCAGGAAGCGGTTGCCGTGCACCTTCTTGATGAAATACTGCAGCATTTTCTCGGTGTAGGTGAAGTCGGCAATCACCCCGTCCTTCATCGGCCGCACCGCGGTGATGTGCCCCGGGGTCCTGCCCAGCATGTTCTTGGCTTCCACCCCGACGGCCACGATGATTTTGCCCCCGCGGGTGGGTTCGTCCTGCACTGCGACGACGGATGGCTCGTTCAACACGATGCCGCGCTCGCGCACGTAGATCAGCGTGTTAGCGGTTCCAAGATCGATTGAGAGGTCATTGGAGAAATAACCTCTAAGGCGTTTGAACATGGGGATTTTTTCGGGTGCGAAAGGGGGTGAAAAAAAGTTGCGCTAATGTAACAACCGATAGGACTTTCAGCAAGGCAACGTGTATCATCGGGAACGCTTTTTTTTGCGTACTCGCACGCACTTTTAAACACTCGATATGAGCCTGATCCGCCAAGACGTCGAAAAGATCGCGCGCCTCGCGCGGCTGTCGATCACCGAAGCAGAGATGCCGGTGTACGTCACCAGTCTTTCGAGCATCGTCGACTTCGTCGCCGAGCTGTCGCGGGCCGAGACAGATCGCGTCGAGCCGATGGCTCATCCGCTCGAAGGGCAGCACCAACGGGTACGCGCGGACGTGGTGACGGAGACTGACCAGCACGAGAAGTACCAGGCCAATGCCGCCCGGGTGCAAGCCGGACTCTATGTCGTCCCGCGAGTCATCGAGTAACGCCTTCAGTTGAGTCCACCGACGATGTATCACACCCTTTCCATAGGCGAGCTCGCCCGACGTTTGGCTGCCAAAGAGATCTCGAGCGTCGAGCTCACCCAGCATTTCCTGGCGCGGATCGAGAGGCTGAACCCGAGTTTGAACGCCGTGATTACCCTCACGGCCGATCGCGCCCTCGATGCCGCGCGCGCGGCCGATCGACGGCTCGAGGCCGGGGAGCGGGGGCGCCTGCTCGGCATCCCTCTCATTCATAAAGACATTTTCTGCACGGACGGGGTGCGAACGAGCTGCGGTTCACGCATGCTGGACAACTTCATCTCCCCCTACGATGCCACCATCGTGACCAAGCTGAAGGCGGCCGGCACGGTGATGTTGGGCAAATCGAACATGGACGAGTTCGCGATGGGGTCCTCGAACGAGACCAGTTACTACGGTCCGGTGAAAAATCCTTGGGATATCACCAAGGTACCGGGGGGCTCCTCGGGCGGCTCGTCCGCCGCCTCCGCAGCGCGCCTGGCGCCGTTTACCACGGGCACCGACACGGGCGGCTCGATCCGCCAGCCGGCGGCGCTCACGGGTGTGACGGGGGTCAAGCCGACGTACGGCCGCGTGTCGCGCTACGGGATGATCGCCTTTGCCTCGAGCCTGGACCAAGCCGGCGTTCTCGCCCGGTCGGCGGAAGATGCGGCGACGGTGCTCGAGGTCATGGCGGGATTCGATCCGAAGGATTCGACCAGCGTCGACGCCCCTGTCCCCGAGTATCCGGCACTGCTGGGGGCGCCGCTCAAGGGACTCAAGATCGGGCTGTTGCGCGAATTCTTCGAGGGGCTGGAGAGCCGCAACGCCGCGCTCATCCAAGATGCCCTCAAGGTCTACACTGCGATGGGCGCCGAGACCCTCGAAGTCAGCCTGCCGCATCTGCCCCTGTCCGTACCCACCTACTACGTGGTGGCGCCCGCCGAATGCTCCTCGAATCTGTCGCGTTTCGATGGCGTGCGCTTCGGCTACCGGTGCGATCAGCCCAAGGATCTTCTGGATCTGTACGAGCGGTCGCGCGGCGAGGGATTCGGGGCGGAGGTCAAGCGGCGCATCATGACCGGCACCTATGTGTTGTCGGCCGGCTATTTCGATGCGTACTATCTGAAGGCGCAGAAGGTGCGGCGCTTGATCACGGACGACTTTCGCGCGGCCTTCGAGAAAGTGGACCTTTTGGTCGGCCCGACCACGCCGACGCCCGCGTTCGCCATCGGCGCCAAAGTCGACGACCCAGTCACCATGTACCTGAACGACATCTACACCATCGGCGCGAATCTCGCGGGCCTGCCGGGCATCTCGGCGCCCTGCGGCTTCGTCGATAAGTTGCCGGTCGGCATGCAGTTGATCGGACCGCATTTCTCGGAGGCGCGGCTGCTCTCGGCCGCCCACCATTTCCAGCGCGCGACCGACTGGCATCTGAAGACACCGGGCGGGTACGAGTGATGTCCGCCATGGAGTCGACGTGGGAAGTGGTGATCGGGCTCGAGATTCATGCGCAGCTCGCGACCCGCTCGAAGATTTTTTCGGGATCTTCGACCGCCTATGGCGCACCACCCAACACCCAGGCCAACCTGGTCGACCTGGCGTACCCCGGGGTGCTGCCGGTGCTCAATGGAGAAGCCTTGCGCATGGCCGTCAAGTTCGGACTCGCCATCGGCGCAGCGATCGCCCCGAGGTCGGTGTTCGCGCGCAAGAATTACTTCTATCCCGACCTGCCGAAAGGTTATCAGATCAGCCAGTACGAGCAGCCGGTGGTGGGCAAAGGCTCGATCTCCATCGTGCTCGACGACGGAGCCGTGAAAACCGTCGGCATCACGCGTGCGCACCTGGAGGAGGACGCGGGTAAATCGCTCCATGAGGGACTCGCGAACGCAAGCGGCATCGATTTGAACAGGGCCGGCACGCCGCTCCTCGAGATCGTCTCGGAACCCGATATGCGTTCGGCCAAGGAGGCCGTCGCGTACATGAAGAAGATCCATACCCTGGTGCGCTACCTGGAGATTTGCGACGGCAACATGCAGGAGGGCTCGTTCCGGTGCGATGCCAACGTCTCGGTGCGTCCGGGCGGATCGGTGAAATTCGGCACCCGCGCCGAGATCAAGAATCTCAATTCGTTCCGCTTCGTCGAGAAGGCGATCCAGTACGAAGTGGCGCGGCAGATCGATTTGATCGAGGGCGGCGGCAAGGTAGTGCAGGAGACGCGGCTCTACGACTCGGACAAGAACGAGACGCGCTCCATGCGCTCCAAAGAGGAGGCGAACGATTACCGTTACTTCCCGGATCCGGATCTGTTGCCGGTGCAGATCGATGAGGAATTCGTGGCTTCCGTGCGAACGACGCTGCCGGAGTTGCCGGACGAGAAAGCCGCACGGTTCGCGCGCGACTTCGGATTGTCGGTGTACGATGCGGGCGTGCTCTGCGCCAGCCGTGAGATGGGCGTGTACTACGAAACGGTGGTCACGACGTTGGGAGCTCCCCACGCCAAGCTCGCCGCCAATTTAGTGATGGGCGAATTGTCGGGCGCCCTGAACCGCGACAACCTCGATATCGGCGCTTCGCGGGTATCGCCTGAAGGATTGGCGGGCCTTCTGGTCCGGGTCGTGGATGGCACCATCTCGGGCAAGATGGCGAAGGGCGTGTTCGAGAGCATGTGGTCGGACGGCAAGTCCGCGGATGCCATCATCGAGGCCCAGGGACTGAAACAGATCACCGATTCCGGGGCCATCGAAGGGGTGATCGACACGGTGATTGCCGCCAACCCGAAGCAGCTCGCCGACTATCGAAGCGGCAAGGACGAGCTGTTCAGATTTTTCGTCGGCCAGGTGATGAAGGCCACCGGCGGCAAAGCGAATCCGGCGCAGTTGAACGAACTGCTCAAGGTCAAGCTCGCCGGCGGCGGGTCGGGCTGACCGGCCGCGATTTCTGCCGATGCATGACCGGGACTGCCTGCATCGATTCGTGTTCGAGCACTATCCGATCCGCGGACATCTGGTGCATCTCGACGCCGCCTGGCGCGCATTGATCGAGCACCGCGCCTATCCTGATGCGATACGCGGACTCCTGGGCGAAGCGGTGGCGGCATCGCTACTGCTCGCCGCGACGATCAAATTCGACGGCGTGCTGTCGCTGCAGTTGCAGGGCGATGGACCGGTGCATCTGATGCTGGTCCAGTGCACCAGTGGACTCGGCGTACGGGGGCTGGCGCGCCACCGAGAATCGCCAGGTGAATCGACTGCCGACGGCATCGGCGCGCTCATCGGTTCGGGCAACCTGACGGTTACGCTCGAGACCGACGACGGGGCGCAGCGCTATCAGGGCATCGTGCCCATCGAGGGCGCGCGGCTTGCGGAGTCCCTGGAGTTGTATTTCCAGAATTCGGAGCAGTTGCCGACGCGTTTGTGGCTGCATGCGGATGACTCCGGCGCCTGCGGGATGCTGCTGCAGCGACTGCCGTCCGGCGACCGGGGCGCAAGCGCTCCCGCGAGCGCTTCGGCCGCCGCCATTGACGATGCATGGCGGCGAGTGCAGTTGATCGGCGATACGCTCACGCCCGAAGAGCTCTCCACGCTCGCGGATGTGGAAATTCTGCATCGGCTGTTCAACGAGGACGATATCCGGCTATTCGAGCCCTCGCCGGTGTATTTTCGATGCCGCTGCTCACGGGAGCGCGTGGCCGGTATGCTGCAGGGACTGGGTGAGGCGGAGACTCGGTCGATACTCGCCGAGCGCGGGGAAGTGGAGGTGCGCTGCGATTTTTGTAATCGCGCCTACCTATTTGATGCCGTCGACGTGGCTCAGCTGTTCAATGTCGGCGTGCCGGGCGATAGCGGTGGCAGCATCCACTAAGCGGCTGCCGGCCGCAGTCCTCGGCTTTGCGGCAGTCCTCGGCTTGGCCGCCAACCTGGTTCGGGCAGACGCTCCGTTCTACGGTGCCTCGTTCGAGAAGCCGCCGGCGCCCGCGGCGATGGCGGCCGTCGGACGCGCATTGTTCTTCGATCCTTCCTTATCCGCGTCCGGAAAGCTCGCCTGCGCCACGTGCCACAATCCCGCGCACGCCTTTGGGCCCGCCGACGAACTTCCCGTTCAGCGCGGCGGCGCGGACAATGCGCGGCCGGGCGTTCGCGCGGTCCCCTCGCTCACCTACACGCAGAACGTTCCGCCATTCACGGAACATTTCTTCGACTCCGAAGGTGACGACAGCGTCGATCAAGGACCCGCCGGCGGCCGTACCTGGGACGGACGGGCACAATCTGCGCACGAGCAGGCTCGGCTGCCATTGCTCTCGCCGTTCGAGATGGCGAACCCGAGCCCGCAGGCCGTGGTGGCCAAGGTCCAGCGCGCGTCCTATGAGGCGCTGTTTCGCGAGACGTTCGGCCAGCGTGTATTCGACGATGCTGAGCTCGCCTTCAAAGGCGTTTTGCTCGCGCTGGAAACGTACCAGCAGACGCCGCTCGAGTTCTATCCCTATACGAGCAAGTACGATGCCTATCTGCGAAGAGAGGCATCGTTGACGAACCAAGAGCTGCGCGGGCTGTCGGCTTTCAACGATCCCGCGCGTGGGAATTGCGCGCGCTGTCACCCCAGCGCGATGAGCGGCGGCGCCTTTCCGCAATTCACCGACTTTGGCTACGCCGCGATCGGCGCCCCGCGAAATTCGGCGATTCCGGCCAATGGGGATCCCCGCTACTTCGATCTGGGCCTGTGCGGGCCGTTACGCACGGACCTCAAGGACAGGTTCGAGTACTGCGGCCGATTCCGCACGCCGTCCCTGCGCAACGTGGCCGTTCGCCGGGTGTTCTTCCACAACGGCGTGTTCCATCGGTTGGAGGATGTAGTGCGGTTCTACGTGCAGCGGGATACCGATCCGCAGAAGTGGTACCCGCGCGCTCCCGACGGGAGCGTGCTGAAGTTCGACGATTTGCCAGCACGGTATCGGCGCAATGTGGATGAGGATCCGCCCTTGGATCGGCGCCCCGGTGGCCGGCCCGCAATGACCGAGGCTCAAGTCGAGGATATCGTGGCGTTCTTGCATACCCTGACCGATGGGTTCGTCAGAATCGCGCCGACAGCGTCACTTCCTTGAGGCCCCTGTAAAGGCGGACCGCCGCCGTCGAGTGAGCGGGGATCGCGGCCACCGCGGCCTCGAGGTCGCCGAGCGAGCGGGTGGGGCGGTCGCCCACCTGGTAAATGATGTCGCCGGTGATGATGCCGGCCTGATGCGCGACGGAGTCGGCGCTCACCGCGGCCACCAGGATGCCCGCTCTGTTGGGCGTGTCGGCCGAGGCTGAAACCATGATTCCGCTGATGCCGAAATCCAGCCGCCGGGGCGATGGCGGCGCTTCAACAGAAGCCGCCGGCGCGGTCTCGTAGCCGTCGAGTTTGGCCAGCAGCCCGGCAATTTCCGCGTTGGACAGTTCGCCGCGGTAATCGGCGCCTCTTTTGGGGGTCAGCGTGTAAGTCAACGGGATTGGCTTGCCCGGCACATAGGCCGCTGCGAGGTGACGCAGCAGCGCTTCGTCGACGGCAATCATCAGATGGTCGGTGTACATGCATTCGCCGACTGAACAGTTTGCAGACTCCGTCCCGACGAGCGTCGGCACGACCGCCGTCGGGCCGTTCATGCCCGCGAGGCTGACAGCCAGATAGGATCGGCGCGCGCCGCTGTAGGTGATGGATACGTCGATTCGAAACGAGGTGCGGCCTGTCTTGGCGTCGATGACCGCCGTCAGGAACTCATCGTGCCACACCATTCCCATGAGTCCGGAATGCTCGACGAATCCCGGCTCGGTCGAAATCGTGGTCAGGCCTCTCGCCGGATCGGTGTCGACTGACGCGGTGTCCCGGAAATGCTCCATGCCGAGCGACAGGAGAGCGGGATCCTTCGCAATGGATCCGCACGGTGCGAGGACCAAGAGCGACATGGCCAGAGTGCCGAGGTGGGGTCTCACGGGGTTCCGTCGGATGAGTGGTCGTGCACGGCAGGATATCAAATCGCCATGCGCCCGAGCGCATCGCCGAAAAGGCCGCCGTGACGACGCGGGAGCTCGTGAATCTCACCGACGACACCCATCACATTCATCTTCACCCGGTGCGATTTCTCATGAGGCCTGCGATCGGCTGAGGTTTGACCCGTTCCGATACTGCATTCGTGTCGAGCAGAAAGTTCATAACTCGGCAGCGCGCAACCCGTGCTTCGAGCGCCTGGTCTTCACCTTCGATCCGCGCAGTGGCGATGCATCGAAGAACTCTGCAAGATTGCCGGCGCGTCTCGTTTTGAGCTCCCATTCTCGTGCAGAAACTACTACCACAGCATGACGGCCATTGCTCGAACTTGTTGACTTGCTTCTTGGTCAAGTCCTCTATGAGTCCGGGGCCACATTGACGCACGTATATTTTCCAACCACAGCCATCGTCTCATTGCTCTACGTGCTAAAAAGTGGCAGCTCTGCTGCAATGGCTGTCGTTGGTTATGAAGGTATGGTGGGCATAGCCGTAATCATGGGCGGCAAGTCAACGCCAAGTCGTGCCGTTGTGTAGAGCGCGGGCCGGGGATACCGACTTAAAGCCGCGTTCATCGAGGAAGAATTCAACCACTTCGGCCCAGTGATGCATTTGCTGCTCAGATATACCCAAGCATTGATAACCCAAATGTCACAGACAGCAGTCTGCAACCGGCACCATTCCCTCGAACAACAATTGTGCCGATGGTTATTGCTGAGCGTGGACAGATTGCATGGCGATGAACTTTTAATGACCCAGGAACTTATCGCGAACATGCTAGGGGTGCGCCGCGAAGGTGTCACCGAGGCCGCGATGAAACCACAACACGCTGGCTTGATTTAGTATGCGCGAGGTCACATTCACGTGCTCAATCGCCCCGGCGTCGAGGCGCGCACATGCGAATGCTACGCGGTCGTGAAACGGGAATACGACAGGCTATTACCCCAGACGATAGCGGTATAGGCGACAGGGCCTAAGTGTCCTGGTCCCATCCCAGGGAAATCATCATATCGATGCAATCATCGGGCAAGTATTCCCGCCATATCCGAATATTCTCGGCGGACCGCGCTTCGATTGCATCAGACAGCCAGGGAAACGTTGCTTCCTCGTAGTGCCCGGGTCATCATCCGTGCACCGTGACATGTAGGTTTCCATTGCTTCCTCCTGCTGATTCCACCGTGTAAGAGTCACACGACACGGCCGCCCGATCTGTGCGGTAACGCACTTGTGAGCCGCAGTCAGTCGCGAGTCGAAGACAGGTAAGAAGGTGATGAGCGGACGGCAAAGCGCTCAAACATTACGATTCCCTTTAGCTGCCCCTCGCCATGGGCGGGTTTGGGTCGAAAGTACGCATTCGCGGCCGATGCCGGTCACGGTCTACAACCAAGTCCGGACGCTGGCGAACTCAAACCTCCGAAGGCGGCCGTACGCCGGCGCGGTTGAACGCCCCTACTTGCTACCTGGCGAGCCCGTCGGTACGGGCGTGAGGTCTTGGTTATGCATGACCGTGATGAGCCAACCGGCACCAGAAGATGTGAAAACCAAATCAAGAAGGCCGGTGCGGAATGGGATTGAAACGCCGTCCGGAGAAAGTGCGCCCGTCATTTTCCAGCGAACGTCGACAACCGCAACGTCGGGTTTCAGAAAGCGGATCCTGTTCACTTCCGCCGTTTGGTGGCTCTGCATGAACATCTTTTGAAATGCCTGGGCGTGGAATTGTTCGATACTTTCGCGACCGGAAGCGCCCACACCGCGAACATTGGTAAAGTCGGCGTCCGGTGCGAAGGCGGAGGCGAAAAGGTGTGCGTCGTGCGTATTCCATCCGGCGAGGAAACGGTCCGTGATTACGGCGTTGATCGCGGCCTTGGCGGCAGGTTCAGCGTCCACATTCGCCCCGAGCGCGGCTGAGACGCCGAGAGCCATGATTAAAGTGGCGATCAATGCGTTGCCCATCGGGGTAACTCCTAAAGGAACCGACCGGGAGGCGTAAAATGTCATCGCGGGATACGTGCATGAATCTTCGGCGATTCTGCGCTCAAAGCATCATCGTGTCGATTAACTGTTCTTACCCAAAAGCGGCCGTTCCCATTTGGCGGCTTCGGGTCGCGACCCGCCGATAAGCCGCCACGCTGGCGTTGTTGGAATTCACCTTTTTCTTCGTCGCGGCATCGAGGCCCTTGAGCGCCCCCGGTGGAAAGGTTCGCTCGACCAGGTAACGGTGCACGGAGCCCGTCGAGGCCGGGGCCGGACTCAGGATGCGAAGTTCCCTAACTTATTTTGCCGAGGCCAATCCGGTAGAACTCTTTCGCCTTTCCGTCAGCAGAAGAAGGCAAACGGCGAGCAGCGCAATTGCGGAAAGAGCGCCCCCTGCATTCAACTCGGGGGCGCCCATGTATTTCCAGATGCCGGGTGTTGAGTTCGAAACGAAATAGGGCTATTGCCAAAATAGACGTCCGTGAACTTAAAGCTATCGCCCGTTCGCCCGATGTTCAGGGTACCGAGAACCTCTGTGCCTGAAGGGCCTTGAATACCCGAGACATTAAGATAGGCACTAATGAATTGCCCATTCTTCTCATTAATTTGAAAGCTCGCCGGTAAAGCCGCCGAACTACAGACGACCTGACATCCGACTTCAATAACAGGCGATGTGTAAGATTTTCCGGTAATGTATAAGCTGAAATTCAATCTTTCCTGTAGATAAAGACCATGCAAACTGAAATGGGCAGGCCGGTGATCATCGCGCTTTATGTAGTGGCAATGGCAGCCGTCATCGTCGGTGTGGATTTCGCGTTCTTCAGAAACCGATTCTGGGAACGCCTGACAGTGAACATTGGCATTGTCTTGGTGTTCGCAGCTTTCTACTTGAGATTCCTCAAGCGTCCATGAACAAGGCGACAGCGCCCTTTCTGCTCCGATTGTCCAGACGCAATTCGCACTCGCTTCAACATCAGGGCGCCAGGTAGCTGCCGCTCGCGAATGACAAGAAGGGGTCGATGGCGGAAGTAGATCGGTGCTTCAGATCTTTCCCATAAATAACGGCGGGCTCCGGATCGGCTGCCAGCAAAGCAGCGGTGGCCACAAGGTCCCAAAAAGAATTATCGTGAGAAGCGCACTCAATAGATTGATAATTATGAGCCGGCTACTAGGGCTAGCATGCGTCGGCGTTTTGATATTTGACGATGTCGCGATTTCAAGTGAGCCTCAAGCTGACGACACGGCGTATATGGAGACGAAACAGCCACGCCACGCCCATTTCATTACAGCCATCACGCGATTGACAGCGTGCAAGATCGCGCGCGAAACAGACGTTCGGCAAATGGTGCCGCTATATCCCCCAGAGTCGAGAAGGCTCCATGAGGCAGGCAAGGTCATCATGCAATTCATCATCGATTCGGACTCCTGTGTGCGCAAAGCGGTGATACTGCAATCCTCTGGGTATTTCCGCTTAGACAAGGCCTCGCTCGATTTCGCGATGAATCTAAAGTTCCCACGGTCCATGCTTAGCAATATAAAGACCGTTGATGACGGCCAGCCAACATTCGCATTTCCGATGGTGTGGAAGCTTGTCCCTGAAGTTCCTTATGTTCCTCCAGACCGCTGTTCAAGTGCTGCAAGGTGTGTAGACGAAGCGCCCTTGCTGGAATCTGGGAATCAGATAACTAGGGGATAGCCGTCGCCATTCACATCAGCAATGGAGATGAGGTTCGCGCCGACCACATGAGCGTTGATGGTCTGCGGTCACACGCACATCTTCGAGACGCCGCGATGGATAATCTTGCGTCGTGAGCGAGACTTATGGGCATCGGTAAGCAGCGCCCGATTCCGGAACTCCGCTAAGCGTGAAGACCCGATCATCGAGCACGAAAATCGTGTTCCCGCCGAGATTGATAGTCTCGTTGCGCAACTGATCGACGGCGACGTTGGCATTTGTGTACCCACCAATTCCAAGTGCGAAGATAAGCTCCCTGCAATCGTTGAACAGCGAATCGGTTTGGATGGCCGTATAGTCGCACCGGACGTCTTCATCGGTCATTGACCCGACTTGAATTTCTCCCAGACGCGGGAAATGGCGCGGGTTTGATCGTCCGAATCCACCAATTGCACCGTGAGTTTCGGCATCAATTCCGGCGTGGGGTAAATCGCCGGATCATTCTTGACCGACGCCAGCGGTTGCGTCACGGCGTTGCCATTGGCGTAGCCTTTGAAGTTGGTAATTTCACCGATGACTTCCGGCGTCATGACGAAGTTGATGAATGCATAGGCGCTCTCGGGATGCGGCGCATCCTTGGGGATAGCCATCATATCGAACCAGAGAATCGTGCCTTCCTTCGGTATGCTGTACTTGATTTCGATGCCCTTATTGGCATCTTGCGCGCGGTCCCGCGCCTGCAGAACATCGCCGTTGTAGCCGACGGCGACACACAGATCACCGTTGGCCAATGCCGCGATGTATTCCGAGGAATTGATGCTGCGGATGTAGGGCCTAATTTTCAAAAGCACCGCTTCGCCTTGAGCTAAATCCTCCGGATTTTGCGAGTTCGGATCCTTGCCCAAGTAACTGAAGACGGCGCGCATCATCTCCGCCGGCGAGTTGAGTACGCTGATGCCGCATTTGGCCACTTTCGACGCCACCTTGGGATCAAACACCATTCGCCAGCTGTCGAGCGGTGCGTCGGGCAGCAGCTCCTTGACCAATTTTTCGTTGTATCCGATGCCGTTGGTGCCCCACAAATAAATGACGCCGTGAGCATTACCGGGATCGTGAAAAGCGACCTTTGCCATGAGCTGCGGGTCCATATTCTTGAGGTTTGGCAGCTTTGACTTGTCGAGCGGCAGATACAGGCCCGCCTTGATCTGGCGCTCGAAGTACGAGGCGGTGGGCACGACGACATCGTAGCCGCTGCTGCCCGCAATCAGCTTGGCGTCCAATGCTTCATTGGTGTCGTAGTAGGTGGCGTTTACCTTGATACCCGTCTGCTTCTCGAACTTTGTTAGCGTTGTCGGCGCAAGATAATCGGACCAGATATAGAGGTTGAGGACCCTCCCGGCGTCGGTCGCACCGCCTGGGTGATCCGCCGATCCCGGTTTGCCGCCGCTGCAACTGCTCAACAGCAGCCCGCAACCTATCGCCAAAATCAACGTCCGATTTACGCTGAGCATAGACGCCTCCCCACATTATTATCTGCTGGCGCCCGTTATATCGCAGCGGGCGCCAGGCGGACAGAGCCTTGGCGCGCTAAACGTTCAAGAAAGGCCGTTACCCGCTACACTTCCAAGTTATCGATGAGCCTCGTGCCGTCCAACCTGGCGGCGCACAATACGACCAGTCGATCGCCGTTCACCGGCGCTCCAAGGTCCGCCTGGTTCCTGATCGCGACGTAGTCGGGGCGCCAGCCCCGTGCAGCCAATGAGTCCGAGGCTTCCCGCTCCAGAGCGGCCCAGTCGGCGCGGCCGGATCGCAGCGCCGCAACTACGGTGCGGAGTACCGCGTTGAGCTGGGCGGCCTCGATACGCTGTGCGTCGTTCAGATAGCCGTTGCGGGATGACAGCGCGAGGCTCGAGGAATCGCGCACCGTCTCGGCCGCTACGATCTCGATGGGCAGTGCCAGCTGCTTCACCATGTTCCGGATCACGAGCAGCTGTTGATAGTCCTTCTTTCCGAAGACCGCGGCGCCAGGCTGCACGAGGTTGAAGAGCTTCAACACGACGGTGCAGACACCGACGAAAAAGCTAGGCCGCACTTGACCCTCCAAAATGTCGGCCAAACGGCCCGGCGGATTCACGGTGTACTCTTGAGGCTCGGGGTAAAGCTCCTCCTCCGGCGGCGTGAATACGATGTCGCAGCCGCCGGCCGCGAGCAACTCGCAGTCCCGTTCGAGCGTGCGCGGATACTTCGCGAAATCCTCATGAGGCGCGAACTGCAGGCGATTCACGAAGACGCTCGCGACCACGACGCCCGCGTGCTCGCGGGCGATGCGCACGAGAGACAGGTGGCCATCGTGCAGATTGCCCATCGTGGGAACCAACGTCACGTCGCGCCGTGAAGCCAGGGCGCGGCGCAGATCAGCATTCGTCGTGACTACTTGCACGAGGCGGGATCAAAAACCGTGCATCGCATCATCCGGAAAGCGGCCCGCTTTGACGTCCGATACGTACTGGCGCACCGCCTGCTCGATGCCGGCGCTGCCCTCCATGAAATTGCGCACGAATCGGAACGCCTCGCCCGGGGTCAGGCCGAGCATGTCGTGCAGCACGAGTACTTGACCGCTGCAACCAACGCCGGCGCCGATGCCGATCGTCGGTATCGACAGCGATCGGGTGAGGTCACGAGCCAGCTGCGCGGGAACCAATTCGAGGACGAGGAGCGCCGCTCCGGCGCCAGCAAGCTCTTCAGCGTGCCCTCGAAGGACGCCGGCAGCCGCCTCGTCGCGTCCCTGGACCCGGTAGCCCAAGGCGTTCACCGATTGGGGGGTGAATCCGAGGTGGGCGCAGACCGGGATTCCGCGATCGACGAGGTGGCGCACGATGGGTGCGGTCCAGCCGCCCCCTTCCAGCTTCACCATGTGCGCGCCGGCCTGCATCAACCGGACGGCGTGGCGCAGGGCGAGTTCCGTCGACTCTTGATAGCTTCCGAAGGGCATGTCTGAGATCGTCCAGGCGTTGCGGTTCCCCCGGGCTACGCAGGCCGTGTGATAAGCCATCTCATCTACGGATACCGGCAACGTGCTCGGGCGACCCTGCAGCACCATGCCGAGCGAGTCCCCGACCAGCAGTACGTCGACGCCGGCATCGTCGAGCACACGCGCAAACGCCGCGTCGTAGCAAGTCAACATGGCGATTTTTTCGCCGCTCGCATGCATTGCGCGAAGACGGTGCAGGGAGACGGGCTTGCGGTCACTCATGGCTCATCCAACCCATATAGGGTTGCGGCATGATACTAAAGTATTAGTTCATCTGCTCCTTACGACTCATACCTTTGTTAGGACTCTGGGGACGATACTGCGTGGGTCGAGCTCGAGGCGCGGGTGTAACGGCGCGCATTGATCGCGCACGAATTGGGAGGGGTATGCAAAGTAGATCAAAGTTTCATTTGGGCACCGCCACGCTGTTGTTCGGGGCGGCACTGTGCGCGCCCCTCTGGGCTGCCGAGCCGCAACAGACGGGCGAAGCCACGAGTCAGACCGAAACTCAGCAGAGCGCGCTCGAGGAGATCGTGATTACGGCGACCCGGCGCGAAACCACCGTTCAGAACACCGCGATCAGCATCACGGCGGTCGATGCCGCACAGATTGCATCCCGGGGGCTGGTAGACCTCAATAGCGTGATCCAGGCAACGCCCGGCCTCGCCATCCGCGACTTGGGAGGTCCCATGGATGAGTTCGAGATCCGCGGACTGAACTCCCAGGGCGGAAACTCCTCGATGGTGGGTGCCTACTTCGGTGAGATACCGTTGGCTACGGCTTTTGGCTCTCAATTCGGCAAGGGGGTCGTCAATCCCGGCCTCTATGACCTCAATCGCGTCGAGGTGCTGCGCGGGCCGCAGGGGACGCTCTATGGGGCGAGTTCCATGGGAGGAACCATCCGGCTGATTCCCAATGACCCACAACTCAACACCTCGGCTGCCAGTACCGAGGAAGTGGTTTCCGGCACCATCTCCGGCGGCGGCATCAATCACGCGGAAAACGGCATGGTCAACTTGCCGTTGGGTGATACCGCGGCAGTGCGCATCGTGGGTTCCTTCTCGAACGACAGCGGCTGGGTCCAGCGCAACGTGATTCAGGACGGGGCCGTCGGTGTCGATCCCGGTTCCTATCCCAATGTGCAGCGTCCGAGTAATTTTTATACGGCTCCCCTCCAGGAAAATCTGACCGGAGTGAACACCTCCATCATCGATTCGATCCGGGCAGAGTTTCTATGGAAACCGGTGGACGAACTCACGGTCAATCCGACTTTCTGGTACCAGTATTCCCAGCTGGCCGCCCCTCCCTCGATCGATGTGAATGGCGATCCGACCCACCCCACGACGCCGCAGGTCTGGGCTCACTGGGAACCCTTTGACTCACCCGAGCCGCAAACGAGTACGCTGAGCTTCGGCAGCCTCAATGTGGTCTACCGGCTACCCGCTTTTTCGCTGACCTCGGCGAGTGGCTATTCGAACCACAACTTCATCAGCTTGGAGGATGGCGCAGAGGGATTCACTGCCGCGCTGGGCCTCCCGGCATACGACGCGTCCGCGGGCGGGGTCGGGAATGCCGTGAGTAGCAGGGGCCCCGGCCTACTGGAGCAGGACTCCACCCGGCAGATCTCGGAGGAGTTTCGTATCAGCTCCAACGAGCCGGTGTCGCTACCCTTCATGCCGGGAAAATTCGACTATGTCGCCGGCTACTTCTACGAGGATATTCATTCTGACACCGCGATCAACACGTCGGCTCAGCAAGCCGGAAATGTGTTGGGCGGCGGCTCGGCCCTTTTCGTCGAAGCTCAGCCCGAGATCCTGGTGCAGAACGCCGTTTACGGGCACGTGTCTTGGCGGCTTTCGCCGCAATTCGAGCTGGAGGGCGGATTTCGCCACTACAACTACAGCCTGGGTGCATCCTCTTTCCAATACGGCGCTTTCAGTGCAGGGGCGGCTCTGTGCAATACCTGTCCCTATAATTCTTCGGCCTCGATAGGGGCCAGCGGCACCATCCCAAGTCTCACCTTGACGTACAACATCGACCCGGACCACATGGCGTACGCGAAGATCGACAAGGGAGTTCGCCTCGGTGGAGTCAGCGGCGATGTCGGGCCAATCCCCGTGGCTCCGTGCAACAACACCAATCCGCTGTTGGGATCCCAGGTCGCCAACGAGCGCGCAGTGCAGAACAAGGTGCTCCTTACGCAAACCTGCAATCCAAATGTCTTCATCCAGGCACCGGCAACCTTCAACTCTGACTCGGTGTGGAGTTACGAGATCGGCGAAAAGTCGTATTTCCTCGACCGTCACCTGATTGCGAACCTCGACGGGTACTTCGAGAAATGGAGCGACCCTCAGCTGGCCACGGAGCTCGCGGGATTCGGTTTGACGGTCAACGGAGCCCCCGCTCACATCTGGGGCCTCGAGCTGCAACTGGACACGCTTCTCCCCGGGGGCTTCGATATAGCGCTGAATGGCGGCTACACCAACTCGAAGTTCATCGCGGACAGCGCCATCAGCGGATTCACGAAGGGCATGCAGATCCCCGATACGCCGGCGGCATCGGGTTCCGTGGTTCTGCACTGGGTGCACGATCTGGGCAGCAGCCTCTCTGTGCTCGGTTCGATCGAGGGGGACTACACGGGCACGAGGACCGATCTGCCCTTCGGCGTGACCGCGACGCTGGATAATGTCGAGCAGGTCCTGGTGCACATGCCGGCTTACGCGGTGGGCAAGCTGCGCTTTGGGTTGAAGAGCAATCAGTGGACAGCATCGATGTTCGTCAACAACTTCACGAACAATCATTCACTGGTGGACCCGCAGCCCAATGGCGGGTTGCAAACAACGGCGTTTGACCGGTATGTGATGCTCCGGCCTCTCACTGGAGGTGTCGATGTCACGTACCGGTTCGAGTGAGGAGCTGGGTGTGTCGAGTCTGCTCTGCTCAAGGCGCTGCTATGGCAAGGCACGTAAACGAATTATTCGCATGAATCGTATTGAATTGTTCCCCCAACGAAGAGAAACCTGTTGCGCGATGGCTCTGCAGCAAAGCTTCAATACCCTTGGTTAAACCCTTGCGCTCCATATAAGCTGTCCTGGCCGCGCAGTCGACGCCTATCACAAGCTCCGGCACTCCGATCTGTCTGCGCATCGACGCGAAAAGACCATCGAGGCTTGCGACCATGTTGCCCGGTTTGGCGAGTGCAACCACGAGCCCCGGCTCCAGTGCACAAGCGAATTCGAGAGCCCCGTCGTCATAAATGCGCTGCAGGCCGCGCGGATAATAGTGGCCACCGATGCGGATCATAAGGGGAAACGGACCGAAGTCCCGGGCACTCGGGGTCACCCGGCGAAACCCGCAGGCCGCCGCGTACACCTCCAACGCGGGCCGCCCGTCGATTTCGCGCACCAACCGGCGCGCCGGATCGGCCTCCGTAATAACGAATTTCCGCTCGGTGTGAACGAAGTGGTTGTGACAGTACGCGACGATCGGCGATGCGGATGACACCAGGGACAGAATCGCGGCTCCGCGCTTCGCGACTCCGCGATGCAGTATTCGCGTACTCCCAGGCTTGTCGCCGAATGGATTGAAATATAGATCCCCTGCTGAGCCCCCGATGAGCGGTATGCCATTCAATTCCATGCCAAGCACCGCCGCAATGCGCTCCTCGCATCGTGCCTCGGCATCGGTCAGTAATAATGCAAATCGATATTCATGATCGCGTCCGGCGTCGCTCGCCAACTCATGGCGCAGCTGACGCATGCGAGCTCTGAGTTCAGCCGCGCCAATGTTCGCCACATCCTCCAATATGGTATCCGCCGCTGCGAAGCGGCCGGAGGGGAGATGGAACCCTGCAACTCCGTTTGCGGTGTAACCATGGATGCCGAAGGCGCGCCCCGTAGCCGCGGCGACGACTCGATTGGCGCCGCGCTGCATGAGTTCCTGGCCCAAGGTCGCAAGATCGTGGGCAGTGGCCGCAAAGACAACGGTCAGGGCACTGTGGCCACAACCCTCGGCAATCGCGGCCGCAACGGCTGCCGTGTCACCGGCCGACTGAAAGCACCTGATTTTCTGTGTCGGATCGCTCACGGCCCAATCGTGCCAGTTCAGCCGCCCCCCGGTAAGCTCGAGACGCGAGCCGCAGCATGATACTAAAGTATTAGCGCATTTACTCCTTACGACTCATACCCCATAGGGGACTCCGGGGGCGATACTCCCCGGGCCGAGCGTGGGGAGCCGGCTCATATAGCTCTACTACCTCCAAGTCAGGAGTATCGAATGAATACCGCCGTTGCACCGACCACTCGCCCGGCTCTCGCCAACGATCTCGCAGCCATCTCCAGCGCCAATGCGGCGTTCTTGCGCAGACCGCACCAGTTATTGATTGATGGAGCCTGGGTTCCCGCAAAGAGTGGCAAGACCTTCGAGGTGCGCGAGCCCTCCAGTGACGCGGTCCTGGCGCACTGCGCCCTCGGCGAGGCGGCCGATGTCGATCTCGCAGTGGCGGCGGCGCGGCGAGCATTCGAGGGCGGGGATTGGTCGAAGATGACGCCGGTCGACCGCGAGCGCGTATTGCATCGCCTCGCTGATTTGATCGAAGCGCATGCCGATGAACTCGCGGAACTCGAAGCGCTGGACAACGGCAAGTCAGTGATCATCGCGCGGCACGTCGACGTGAAGCACGCGATCGAAGTATGGCGCTACATGGCTGGCTGGCCCACCAAGATCGAGGGCAAGACACTCCCCATTTCGGGCACCCTGATGCCGGGGCAGCAATATGCCGCGTTTTCCTCGCGCGAGCCGATGGGTGTGGTGGGCGCGATCATTGCGTGGAATTTCCCGCTGCTGCTTGCCACTTGGAAATGCGCGCCAGCGCTGGCCGCGGGCTGCACCGTGGTCCTGAAACCCGCCGAGGAGACACCGCTCACTGCGCTGCGGCTCGGCGAATTGGCGTTGGAGGCGGGGCTGCCGAAGGGCGTGCTCAATGTCATCACCGGCATGGGTCCGACCGCGGGCGCCGCATTGTCGGCGCATCCGGGGGTCGACAAGATCACCTTTACCGGATCCACCGAAGTCGGTCGGCTGATCGTTCAAGCATCCGCCGGCAACATGAAAAAAGTCACGGTGGAGCTGGGCGGCAAGTCTCCGGTGATTGTGCTCCCGGATGCCGATCTCGATGCGGTCATTCCGGGCGCCGCCAGCGCAATTTTCTTCAACCACGGTCAGGTATGCAGCGCCGGTTCGCGTTTGTACGTGGATGCCAAGCACTTCGACAAGGTGGTGGGCGGTATCGCCGATCAGGCGAAGGCGATGAAGCTCGGGCCGAGTTTGCAACCGGACACGCAAATCGGGCCGCTGGTATCCTCCGTGCAACGCGAGCGCGTGTCGCGCTATCTAAAAGAGGGTGCGGCCGCAGGTGCACGCGCCGCCGCCGGCGGCAACGTATTGTCGACGCCGGGATACTATGTCGAGCCCACGGTCTTCGTCGACGTAAACCCGCAGATGTCCATCGTCCGTGAAGAAATCTTTGGTCCGGTGGTGGTGGCGCAGCCCTATGACGATGTGGCTGACATTGCGCGGATCGCCAACGATTCCATCTATGGCCTCGCAGCCAGTATTTGGGGCCGAGATATCGGACAGGTGCTGCGGCTCGCGCCGAAACTGCGTGCCGGCACGGTATGGGTCAATTGTCACAATATGCTCGATGCCGTCATGCCTTTCGGCGGCTACAAACAATCCGGCTGGGGCCGCGAGCTCGGCGGCGAAGCGGTTGCCTCGTACCTCGAGAGCAAGTCAGTTTGCATCAATATCACGGGTTGAGACATCGACTGAGTGCGCGGGTCGCGCCCTTCAAACGCATTCGCCGCATCGAATTCGGAGAGCTTCCAAAGACAATTTCGGGCAAGATCCGCCGGGTGGAATTGCGACGCGCTGAAGCTGCACGCAGCGCCGGCGATGTGCGCCGCCCGAACGAGTATTGGGAGGAGGATCTGCTTGCGCCGGAAGACGCGCGCTGAGTCTACGCCGCCGCAAAGGTCGGCCGAGAGCACGCGAAAGGCCGCTTTGAAGCTTTCCGCGGAGAATCGGGCGCTCAAGAAATCGGTCGAGGCGCTCATGATCCGGGTCGAGAAAGCGGTCGACGAGCAGGGTAGCCAGTTTTCCTGGTTCCAAGCCGCGGCCAGCCTCGAGGAGACCATCCGTCAGCGCACCGACCAATACGAGCAGCTCAATCTTCGCCTGAAGGGAGAGCTCGAGTCGCGGCGCGAAATCGAAGTCGCTCTGAAGCAGGCCAAGGAAGCCGCGGATCGGGCGAACGAAACCAAGACCCGGTTCCTGGCGGCGGCCAGCCACGATCTGCGTCAGCCGCTGAGCTCAGCCCTTCTGTTCCTGGAGTCGATCCAAGAATCGACGCTCGCCGGTCTCGACCTCGACTATCTCAACAAAGCGCGCGTAGCGCTCGCCTCGCTGAGCAATCTACTCGATACGCTGCTCGATGTGGCGCGTCTCGATTCGGGGGGCAACGAGCCGCATTACGTCGTGTTTCCTGTCGGCGCGGTACTCGACAGACTGGTCCCCGAGTTCGCGAGCGTGGCGCGTTCCGCCGGGTTGGAGCTCAAGTACGTGCCTTCGAGCGCCTGGGTGCGCTCCGACATGCATCTGCTCGAGACGGTCCTGCGCAACCTGATCAGCAATGCGATCCGCTACTCGCCGCGCGGGCGGGTTTTGGTGGGTTGCCGGCGCCGGCGCGAGGGGCTGGCGATTTCCGTTTACGACACCGGGATAGGCATCGAGAAGGAGCATTTGGAAGCGATTTTCTCGGCTTATTACCAGGTCCCTTCCGGGAAGCGGGGGCGTTCGGCGGGAATCGGGCTGGGACTGTCGATCGTGCAGCGGATCTCGAGATTGCTTTCCCTGGAACGCCTGGTCCACTCGGTGCCCGGGCGCGGCTCTTTATTCGGCGTGGTCGTACCCTATGGCCGTCCGAGGCGCCGCGCGCGCGCGACGGCGGGTCGAGTCGCCGGCAAAGCGGCGAGACCCAGCCTGGCGATCGCCGTGATAGACGACGATCCCGGCGTTCGCCAGGGGCTCGCCGCCACTCTCGCGAAGTGGGGGCATCGCCCCATCGCGGCAGCAACCGCGACCGATGCGGTGGTCCAGTTCATCGGCGCCGATTTGTCGCCCGATTTCATCATCAGCGACTATCACCTGGCGGGCGGCATCAAAGGAGATGCGGCCATCGAGGAGGTGCGGCGCGAGTTCGATCGGGCGCCCGCGGCGGCCATCATGACCAGTGACCCGGACCCGCGCCTGCATGCGGCGGCCCGCAAAAAGGGGCTCGAGTTCCTGGCGAAACCCTTGAGCCTCCCCGCTCTGCGCGCGCTTCTGGATCGGGTAGGCTAGTGGGATTCGAGAAGTCGCCGCGCCTCGATACCCGCCTGCATACGGTTGGCGACACCCAATTTTCGAAAGATCGCCGAGACGTGCGCCTTCACCGTGATTTCGCTGATGTCGAGCTCGCGCGCGATGCGCTTGTTCGATAATCCCGTCGATAATAGCTCGAGCACGCGGCGCTGCCGTTGTGTCAGCTCGCCCTGAGTGGGGACGGCGTCGGCATGTCGCAGAGTGGCCAGCACACTGGTCGGCAGGTAGGTTCCGCCCGCGATGATGACTCTGAGCGCATTGATGAGCACCTGTCCGGGGGCCGACTTGGGGATGAAGGCGCTCGCCCCCGCCATGATGGTGTCCTGCATGATCTTGGGATCGCCGACTGCCGATACGACGACGATGGGAGTGGCGGGAGCAGCGCGCTTCAAGGCGTGCAGGCAGGACAGCCCCACGGCGCCCGGCAGATTCAAGTCGAGCAACACCAGGTCGAATGCGCGCGGCCCCGACACCGCGCTGAGCACCTCTTCCTGCGAGGCTGCCTCGGTCATGTCAGCCCCCGGGCAGGCCTGCGGCACGACGGCGCGCAACGCATCGCAATAAAGCGGATGGTCATCGGCGATCAGCACCCGTGGTGCCGCGGTTTCGACCTGCATCGAACGATTCCAGCCTCAAAGCGACGACAAGATCAAGCAGCCGATACTTAAGTATTAGTCCCGTCTGCTCCTTACGAGTTATACCTTAGCTGCGATATTCCGGCGATACTCGGTCCAAAGGTTTTTCCAGGGGGCCTACGAATGTGCGTAAGCTATTGATCGCAGAGGGCTGGCTAAAGACCCCCCAATGAACCGACCACGGACCATGCACCCGGCGGGCAAGCCAACGGCAGCTAGCTTCGTATCGGGCACCAGCGAGTGGCCGCTGCTGTACTGTACCGTCGATGCCGTTCTGCGAGCCGCCGCAGAGGAGAGACCCGATCGCATGGCGCTCGTCGTCCCTCATCAGTCGGCGAGATTCAGCTTTGCGCAATTCGACCGCGAGGTCGAGCAGGTCGCGCGCGGCATGGTGGCGTGCGGCCTGAAGCCTGGGGAGCGCATCGGCATCTGGGCACCGAACTGTCTCGAATGGCTCTTGACCATGTTCGGTGCGGCGCGAGCCGGGTTGGTATTGGTAAACTTCAATCCCGCCTACCGAAGCTCCGAGCTCGAGTTCGCGCTGCGACTCGTCGGCTGCCGGGCGCTGGTTTTCGCTTCGCGATTCAAGGGAAGCGATTACACCGCCATATTGCGCTCGCTGATCCCGGAGCTGGGAAACGCCGCTCCCGGAGAACTTCGTAGCGCGGCCTTCCCGGAGCTTCGACTGCTCGTGCAGGTGGGTTCCGAGACTCTGAGCGGCGGCCTGTCCTTCGAGGAATTGCGGGCTTGCGGGCAAGGCGTGGACGACACGGTCATGGGATCGATAGAGGTCGGGCAAGACGCCGATCAGGTCTTCAACATTCAATTCACCAGCGGCACCACCGGTACGCCGAAGGGCGCCTCGCTCACGCACTTCAATCTCGTCAACAACGGCTTCTTCATCGGAGAAGGCATGCGGCTCACCGACCAGGATCGGGTGTGCATCCCGGTGCCGCTGTTTCACTGTTTCGGCATGGTCTTGGGCGTGCTGGCCGCGATGACGCATGGTGCCGCCAGCGTGTTTCCCGGAGAAGCATTCGAGCCGCTTTCCGTGCTCGAGACGGTCGCGCGGGAGCGCTGCACCGCGCTGCACGGTGTGCCCACCATGTTCATCGGGGAGCTGGAGCATCCCCGCTTCGGCGAGTTCGATCTGTCGTCGCTGCGCACCGGCATCATGGCGGGGTCCCCATGTCCGATTGCGTTGATGCATCGCGTGGTGACCGAGATGCACATGCCGGAGGTGACGATATGCTACGGCATGACCGAGACGAGCCCCGTGAGCTTCCAGAGCGAGCCCGACGACCCGCTCGAGCGGCGCGTGAGCACCGTTGGCCGAGTGCACCCCCATGTGCAGGTCAAGATCATCGACTCGCAGGGACACGTCACTTCGCGCGGCACTGCGGGCGAACTGTTGACCCGCGGTTATAGCGTCATGCGCGGCTATTGGGGAGATCCGCAACGCACCCGGGAAGCCATCGATGAAGGCGGCTGGATGCATACCGGGGACCTCGCCGTCATCGATGAGGCGGGGTATTGCAACATCGTCGGCCGCGTCAAAGACCTCATCATCCGCGGCGGCGAGAACATCTCGCCGCGGGAGATCGAGGAGTTCTTGTATCGCCATCCCGCCGTCCTCGATGTGACGGTGATCGGCGTGCCGGATCCCAAATACGGCGAGGCGGTGTGCGCCTGCATCCGATTGCGTCCGGGAAGGTCGGCGACGGAGGAGGAGATCCGGCAGTTCTGCAGCGGGCAGATCGCGCATTACAAGGTGCCGCGGTATGTGCGCTTCGTCGAGAGCTTTCCGCTGACCGCAAGCGGCAAAATACAGAAGTACCTGATTCGCGAACGCCTGAGCGCCGAACTCAATCTCTCCGAGGAGCGGCATGCATGAGGCCTGAAGTGCTCGTGCTTGGCGCGGGTCCGGCCGGCAGCGTGGTCGCGCAGCGGCTCGCCTCCTCGGGAATCCGCGTCGCTCTGCTCGGTGCAGCGCAGCGCCCGGGGCTCGAGGGTGTGTCGGATCGGAGCCGTGCTCTCTTGGCCGAGGAGAACATCGAGAGCGAGAGCGGCGCCTCGCTACTGCAAGGACCGTTCATCCGGCGCGGGCGCTGGGGCGGCCGACCCGTGGAGGGACGCGAATGGCTCGTGGAGCGCGCCTCCTTGGCTGAGGCGCTCCGCGAAAGCGCAGTTTCTGCCGGCGTCGAGGCGCGTCCGATCGCGGTGACCGAAGTGACGCGGGAGGCAGGTGCGTGGCGCGTTTCGACACGCAGTGGCGAAACGCTGCGCGCGCCAATGCTCGTCGAAGCACGTGGCCGTCGCGGGCCGGCGCGGCGCGGTCCCCTTTTATTGGCCGTCAGTCAGTGTTATCGGCGCCGACGGGGCGTTGCGGGCGAAACTCGAATCGAGTCGGCGGATTTCGGCTGGTGTTGGTGGGTCGAGCGGGACGTTGACCTCTGGGTGCAGGTGGTCGCGCGCCCGGGCCGACATCGTCCGTCCGGGTGGGCAGCCGCAGCCGCCCACCAGATTCCGGGGCTTGCCCGTGCCCTGAACGGCGCGACGCCAGTGGGCGAGCCGAGCGCGTGCGCAGCCCATGCACGGTACGGGCTGGACCGCAGGGGCGACGTCACGGCGGACCCGACGTTGCGTCCATGGCGGGTGGGCGATGCCGCGGTCGCACTCGATCCGTTGTCCGGTCAAGGGATTTACCAAGCGCTCAAGAGCGCCAGGCTGGTTGCCACCGCGATCCTGTCCGTCTTGAACGGAGGCGATGCGGCGCTCGCCGAGCGCTTCGTCATCGAGCGCCACGAAGAGGACTTCGAGCGCGGTGTGCGCGTGGCCGCCGAGTTTTATCGCCAGAACGCGGCGCAGGGCGAGTTTTGGGTGCAAACCGCGAAGGCGTATGAGACTTTGGGCCGTCCGCAGCGGCGGCCCGGCGCGAGCGACCGGCGGATCGAACGCCGCCCCACGCTGATCGACGGCCGGATCGTCGAGCGCGACGTCATCGTGTCGGGCGCGCATCCCCGCGGCGTGTTACAAGTCGCGGGCGTGCCCCTCGCCGAGCTCGTGCGTCACTTGGAGGTGAATGCAGGCGCGACGCCGAAATCCGTCTCCCGCTGCCTCGGGCGGCCGGACCGCGCCGTGGCTGCCGCAATGCATTGGCTCGATCAGGAAAATCATCCAGGAGGTTAGTGCCGTGTCGATTCGAGTCGGAACATGCTTTACATCGATGGCAGGCGCGCTCGTGATGGGGCTCGTCCTCGCACCGGCGAGCCGCGCCGAGGGAACGCCCGCTGCGGGAGAGGAGCTCGTGCGCAGCCATTGCAGCGGCTGCCACCGGGAGCAGAGCGGCAGCTTCGAGCGCATCAGTGCGATACGAAAGACTCCCGAAGGATGGGCCATGACGCTGTTTCGCATGCGCCAGGTACACGGTGTCGTGCTCGACGATGCCGGGCGCAGCGCCATCGTGCGTTATCTCGCCGATACCCAGGGGCTCGCGCCGTCGGAATCCGCGGCCGGCCGCTTTGCCCTCGAGCAACGCCCGAACGCGCAGGACATCGACTTGGGACCCGAGATAGGCGTGATGTGCGGCAGATGTCACACCCTGGCGCGGGTGGCCCTGCAGCGGCGAGACGAGGGGGAATGGAGAAAGCTCGCGCATACCCACGTCGGACAATGGCCTTCTCTGGAGTATCAGCAGTCGGGGCGCGACAGACGCTGGTGGGACATCGCGAGCGGCGCGCAGCCCGCGAAGCTCGCTGCACTCTTTCCGTATTCCACCACCGCCTGGAGCGACTGGAAAAAACACCCGGCCGCTGACCTGAGCGGCGATTGGGTGATCGTCGGACGCGTCCCCGGCGGCCGGGACTTCTTCGGCACCGGCCGCATCGCGCGCAACTCCCAGGGCGAGTACACGGCGCTCTATCGGTTGACCGATGCCGACGGCGCGGAACTCTCGGGGCAATCCAAGGCGATCGTGTACACGGGCTACGAGTGGCGGGGAAATGCCGACGTCGCAGAGCGATCGCGGCGCGAGGTTTACCAAGTCTCCGACGACGGCAACCGCATCGAGGGGCGCTGGTTTTACGAGGATCACGCCGAGGACGGCGGCGAATGGAGCGCCGTCCGGGACACCGGACCGTCGCGGGTGCTGGCGGTGCTGCCGCAATCCATCCGCGCCGGCACCACCGCGGGCGTCAACGTGGTCGGCATCGGACTCGAAACCGGCGAGGCGAAATTCGGCGACGGCGTCTCGGCCGGCGAGATTCGGCGCGATGCGCACGTTGTTCATGCGCAGCTGAGGGTCGCAGCGGACGCTCTGCCGGGGCTGCGCGCGGTCCAGGTGGGTGGCGCAGGCGGCCATCTCGCCGTATACCGTCAAATCGACCAGGTCACCGTCGAGCCCAGCTATGGCATCGCGCGCCTCGGCGGCGGGCGTGTGGAGGCGGTCAGTGCGCAATTCGTCGCGCTCGCCTTCACGCGGCTGCCGGACGGACAGCTATTGCCACTCGGGCCCATCGACGCCGCCTGGAGCTCGACACCTTTCGATGCGGAGGCGGCGCGCACCGAGGATCAGAAGTATTCCGGCTACATCGATCGGCGCGGCCGCTTTCTGCCGGGAGCCGCGGGCCCCAACCCTGCACGGGAGTTCACGGGCGACAACGTCGGTAATCTGAGCGTCGTTGCACAGGTCGAGGACGGCGGGCGCGAGGTCGCAGGGCACGGCCATCTGATCGTGACCGTGCAGCGCTGGATCACGCCACCCATTTACTGAACACCATGCTCACCACGCAAGAACGGCTCGAATGGAATCCCTGGAACGGCCACCTGGTGCACGCCGACGCCGGGGATTATGTCCTGCACGTGCCGACGACGGCGGTGTTCGGTCTGGATGCGATGGCGCTCGAGGTCATCGATTTGTGCAGAATCAAGGGTGGGCAGAGCGTCGATGATCTCGCCGCTGCGCTTGCCTCGCGTTTCGAGCCGTCGCGGGTGCGTGAATTCGCCGCGGAGCTGCGCAAGCTCGAGATGCTTCAGCCGTCGGGCAGCTTGAGGCCCATCAATCCCGCCGGGGTCAAGATCGCCTCGTATCCGCTGAGCACGCTGGTGCTCAACGTCAACACGGGCTGCAATCTGTCGTGCACGTATTGCTACAAGGAAGACCTCGCCAAGCCCGTCGACGGACGAAAAATGGACTTCGTGACCGCGGCGCGAAGCATCGACCTCCTCCTGAAAACGGGGGCCTCGCGAGATCGGCTGAACGTGGTGTTCTTCGGGGGCGAGCCGCTCACCAACGTGCCGCTGATCCAACAGGCCACCGCGTACGCGGAAGCCGAAGCGGACCGCGCCGGGAAGACGGTGGATTTCTCGCTCACGACGAATGCGACCCTGTTGACACCCGCGCTGATCGACTACTTCGACGCGCATCGATTCGGCATCTCGGTATCCATGGATGGCCCGAAGGCGCTGCACGATCGGCATCGCAAGAGCGTGGGGGGGCGGGGAACCTACGATGCCGTCGCGCGCAAGGTGCGCATGCTGCTCGACCGCTATCGCTCGCGGCCCGTGGGCGCGCGGGTGACCTTGGGCGGCGGCAATACCGCGGTCGAGGCCATCCATGCGCATCTGCGGGGCGAACTCGGTTTTCACGAAGTCGGGTACGCACCGGTCACCTCCGGCGCCGACGATGCTCACGCGCTCTCGGACGCCGAACTCGGCGAGGTGCATCGCGCGTTCGAGCGGTTGGGCGAGGACTATCGGCGCGCGGCGCTGCGAGACGAGAATAACGGCTTCTCCAACATGCACCAATTGATGACGGATTTGCACGAGGGGCGGCGCAAGTCGCTGCCCTGCGGCGCCGGGGTCGGCTTGCTCGCGGTGGACGGCGAGGGCGATCTGAACCTGTGCCACCGGTTCACGGGCTCGGACATGCCGAGGTTCGGGAGCGTCACCGCCGGCATCGATGGCGAACGGCTCGGCGCGTTCATCGAAAAAGCGCTCGATCGCGAGGGCACCCATTGCGAGACCTGCCGCATCAGAAATCTCTGCGCCGGTGGCTGTTATCACGAGTCGTATGCGCGCTTCGGCGATGCCCATCACCGCACGTACCATTATTGCGATCTGCTGCGTAGCTGGGTCGATTTCGGCGTGCGCGTGTACGCCGATATTCAAAGCCACAATCCGTCGTTTTTTTCCCGTCACCTCGCACCGAGGAGTGTTCCCGCATGAGCGAACTGAAACCCACCAACCGTAAGGCGGAGCTGCTGCTGGAGGCGGTTGCCGAAGGGCATGTCGCGGAAGTGCTCGCCATGGAGACGGTCGCCGGCTGCGCCACCACCTTCGATCCAGGCTGGGAGGTGGATCCATTCGGCGGAGTCGCCTCGCTCTGTCAGCCCATGGAGGCTGATCTGTACGGCTGCTCCGACCCCTGCTGGTGGCCCGCCCAGGTACCCGACACCATGAATACCTATCCCAACTGGGATTCCGGCAAGCCATCGGCACCGGCGGACTGGCGCGAACTCGACGCCGTCTATCCTAAGAAGTGAGCGGGAGAGCAGCATGTCATCGGCAATGATTTTCCGCAGTCCCGGCCTGCGAGCCGCCGCCGCGACGGGCATTCTCCTCGCCGCCTTCGGCCTCGCGCGCGCCGCTGCGCCAACCAAAGACCTTCTCGTGACGGCGGCGAAGCCCGACCGGCTGTTCATCATCGACGCCGCAACGCGGAGCGTGCGCGCGGAGTACCACGTGCCGGGAGCGGAAGGCGGAATAGCCACCATCGTGATCTCGCCCGATCAGCGTACCGCCTACACCTTGGTGGACCGCATGGAGCGGATCGTCGGCATCGACTTGGGCAGCGGGCGCGAGGTGTTTCGTGCCGATCTGTCGACTCCGGGCGAGCGCGTGAAGGATTTCTTCGCGTTGGCCATCACGCCGGACGGCAAGGAGCTCATCGCGTACGAGCTGCCGACGCTGCTGAAGCCCAGCGAGTACGTGGTCGAGGAGCCGCGTTTCGCGGTGTTCCGGACCACGGCAGGCCTCGAGGCGAAAGCGGTGCGCAGCTTCCCCGCACCGCGCCGCATTCACATGCTGCTGATCCGGCCGAACGGCCGGAGCTTTTACGCGCTGGGATTCGATCTTTACGAATACGACCTGAGCAGCGGCAAGCTCCTGGGCACGCGCGGCATCCAGCAGTGGCAGATCCCGGATCATGCGCAGCCCGATCTGCTGGCATTCTGGCCGGTGACCGAGCCCACGGGCATCTTCACCAGCCCCATCTACACCGAGGTCAAGAACGGCGCCGAGAGCACCCCCACGACGGCGATGATGTCGCTCGATCTGAAGTCCGGGGGTCTGTCTTACTTCGACTTCGAGCCCTTGTCGGCGCTGATTTTCTCGACGATCCTGAGCCCCGACAGAAAACATGCGTACGGTGTCTACACGACCTTGACGAGCGTCGACATGGCGGGCCACCGGCTCGCGAAGCGCGTGCCGCTCGATCATACGTTCTACGATGTGAACGTCTCCTCGGACGGCCGCGAGATCTATCTGGCGGGAACGAATTGCGACGTGGGGTTCTATGATTCGGCGAGCCTCGAGAAGAAGGCCATCCTGAAACTCCCGGGGTGCGGCGATCAGGCGCTGTCGACTCTGCGTGTCATCCACGGACGATAAATCGGCAGGCATGCGCGGCTTGCTGTGGCCTCACTTGAGGCCGCGCCTGCCCGCATTGGCCGGGGCGTTGGTGCTCGCGCTGCTGATCGCCGCATTGTCGGCCGCGCAGCCGCTCCTGACCCGCATGGTCATCGATCAGGGACTCATCGCGCACAGGTTCCCTCGGCTCATCGCCGCCTGCTCGGGGATGCTCGGCCTCGCAGCGCTCGGTTTCCTGTTGGGAGGCGTTCATAGGACGATCTATATGCGGGCCTCGGGCGGGGCGCTTTTCTCGCTGAGGCGCGAGGTATACGAGCATCTACTGCGAGTGTCTCCCCGCCGCCTTGCCGGCATCCCCGTTGGCGACCTGGTGAGCCGGCTCGACGGGGACATTGCCGAGGTGCAGCGCTTCGGCACCGATGCAGCCTCCTCCTTCATCGGCAGCGCATTGTCGCTCGCCGCTGCGGGCGCTGTGATGCTGGGGCTCTCATGGCGGTTGACGCTGCTGGTTGCCGCTCTGCTGCCGTTGCAGCTCCTGGTCCGTCACTACGCCCGCCCGCGCCTCGAAACCTCCACGCGAGATCTTCGCGAGGCGGCCAGCGGCTTGAGCGGATTTCTGATCGAGACGCTGTCCGGCGCCCGTCACGTCCAGGCCGCCGCCGCGGAGCAAGTGGAGGCGCAACGGCTCGAGAATCTCGGCGCCGACTATCTCAAGCGCGCTCTGCGCCAACAGTGGATCGGATATGCAACCGGCGCCTCATCGGCGCTTCTCGGTCACGTAGCGACTGCCGCTGCCTTCGTGCTCGGCGGATGGTACGTGCTGCAGGGAGAATTGACGGTCGGAACCCTCGTCGCCTTCGCGGCCTATCTCGGCCGCAGCGCAGGATCTGCGGCATCCATGACGGGGCTGTACAGCGGCTACCACCGCGCGCGAGTGAGCCTCGCCAGAGTCCGGCAGCTGCTCGATTTGCCGCAAGTTCGGGAGTTCCCCGAGGCAGTGGCGCTGGCCGCCGATGCCCGCGGTGCGCTGCGTTTGGAATCGGTCACGGTTGCGGCGGCCGGCGAGGGACGGCCGGTACTCGACTCGGTGACGCTCGACATTCCGGCGGGAACCAAGGCGGTACTGCGCGGTGCATCGGGTGCGGGGAAATCCACGCTGGCCGATCTGTTGCGGCGATTCATCGATCCGGATGCGGGACGAATTCTGCTGGACGGGCGGCCGCTCGGCGAATACCGGCTTGCAGATCTTCGCCGGCGCATCGTGGTCGTGGAACATTCGCCGATCCTGTTCAGGGGGACCATCCTCGAGAACCTGCGCTACGGTCACGATCACGTCGGCGAGGCCGAAGTACTCGAGGCAGCTCGCCAAAGCGGTGTGCACGAATTTGTCGAGGCGCTTGCTGCCGGCTACGCCACGAAAGTCGGTGAAGGCGGAGCGGGACTCTCCACCGGGCAGCGGCAGCGCATCGCCATCGCCCGCGCTGTACTGGCACGGCCGCTGATCGTCGTGCTCGACGAAGCCACCAGCGGCTTGGATACCGAAATGGCCCGCATGATGCATCGCTCGCTGGATGCGGCGTTTGCGGATCGTACCCGGCTCATCATCACGCACCGTACCTCGGACATCGAGGACTGGGATCTCTCCTGGCGCCTGGAGGCCGGCCGGATCCGCCCGGCGGCAGTCGTCGGCACATGAACTGGCGCGTCGGCCTCATAGACAGTTGCGGTACGTGGAGCGGAGCCGTCGAAGCCGCGGCATTCGTGAGCGACGGCTCGCACGTCGAGCGCGTTTCGCCCGCTTCTGATCCGACTGGGCACGGCTCGCGAATCGCCGCGCTGCTGACCGAGGATGGCGCGCGTGTCGAGCTGTTACTCGCGCAGGTATTTTTGACCGCGCAGCCAGCGAGCGCCGCGGTGGTTGCCGCCGCCGTCGATTGGACCGTATCGCGCGGCGCAAAACTCATTCACCTGAGCCTCGGACTCGCGACAGACCGAGCCGTGCTGCGCGCAGCCGTCGCGCGGGCAATGGACTCCGGGATCGTGACCGTGGCAGCGATGCCGGCGAGGGGTGCGCCCGTGTATCCGGCCGCCTATCCGTCGGTGATTGGTGGTACCGGCGATGCGCGTTGCGGACCCGGGGAAATTTCGGTGCTGGGGCCGCGGCTGTTCGGCGGATGCGCGGCGACGGCCCCAGGCCGGCGCGGCGGCGCGAGCGTCGGCGCTGCATGGGTATCCAAGGCTATATCGAGCTTGCCGGCAGGCACGCAACCCGAGGCGGTGCTTGAGGCGCTGCGGGAGATGGCATGCCACGTCGGGCCGGAACGGCACCGGGAGCCTTTCGATCTCGCTTAGCGACGCCGGCCGCGCCGGGGGTTGTACCTGCGGAGCCACACGCTAGCCCCCCGGAGGGATGCCCCTCCGGAGGAGTGCGTGAATCTCTCAGTGACGGTGCGCGTCGTTCCACTTGTCAGCCTCGACGATCTCTGCCTGCGCCTGTCTCAGCAGGTCGATCGCCTTCTCCGCATGACCGCCGAACTCCACACCTTTGTTGCCCTGTTGCGCATTCTGGACGTGGTTGATACCCATCTCGGCATCGTGATGGGCATCGCGCAAGTTCGGATGGTGGATCTCGTAGGCCATGGCGACCGTCGTGACCAATGCTGCGGACAGCGAAGCAATGACAATTTTCTTCATGATTTTCCTCATAAATGATGAGCGGCGAGCCGCTGTGAACGTGAGGGAACCGAGACGGATACTATTCATGAATATTCGAGATCCCGTCTTGGTTAATTATATTTCATCGTGTATGCCGCCGGTCAGCAAGCGGGACTCGGTGCCGGGTCTCGATTGCTCGGCGGATGCGCGGCGATCCTCCCATGCGGCCTGTCTCAGAGCGCGGACACCCCCGCAAGCTCGGTCAAGCTTTGCGTGCGCGTCAACGCGATGAATTCTCGGATGTACGCGGCTTCGGCGCCGCTCCGTGTGGTGGCGGCATACAGCTCGCAGCGCAACCCCGCCTGCCCGATAGGCCGGGAGACGACGTAGCCTCGTTCGATGTAATTGCCCACGGTCCACGAGGGCAACGCGGCGATGCCGCGTCCGCTCGCGACGAGCTGCAGTATCGCCACGGTCAACTCGGCGGTGCGGCGCTTGGGATTGATGCCCGCAGGGGTGAGGCAATGCTTCATGAGATCGAGCATCTCGTCGGGCACGGGATAGGTGATGAGCGTTTCATCGGCAAAATCCTCGGCATCGAGCCAGCTCTTGGAGGCCAGCCGATGACGAGGGCTCATCAGGGCCACGCTTTCATAGCGAAACAGCGGGCTGAAAACGATATGGGGGTGCGGCGGCTGTTTGTCGTGAATGACTGCAAGCTCAGCCTCGCCGCGCTCGAGCAGCGGCAACGGATCGACCACGAAGCCCGAAATGATATCGAGCTCGACCTCGGGCCATAACGTGCGATAGGAGTCCATCGCCGGCATCAGCCAGTCGAAGCAATTGTGGCACTGCACTGCGACGCGCAGGGGACCGGCATGTCCCTCGGCCAGCCGGGCGATGTCGCGTCCGGCCTCCGCCACCAATGGCAGTACCGAGCGTGCCAGGGTCAGCAACCGCTCGCCGATAGCGGTGAATCGCAGCGGCCGGATGTTCTTCTCGACGACCGCCGCCCCGTAGTGGCTCTCCAGGGCCTTCAATTGGTGGGAAAGGGCGGATTGAGTCAAGCACAGACGCTCCGCCGCCTTGGACAGGCTCCCGCATTCAGCCAATGCCACCAGCGTCTCCATGTGCCTGAATTCAAGCGCCGTCGTAGCCATGAACGGGTTTCATCGTATCCATAATAAGACTGAGTTTAGCTCATACTTTAGGCTCGATTTCGGAGATTCGTGCGAGATCGAGAGGACATTGCTAAGCTTCGGCAGCAGGGGGAAGGGAAGCCCGCTTTCCTGGGAGAAGGGATTGAAATCTCGAGGTTCGACGCTCGGTGCCGTGGCGCTTTTAAGCGCCATGGCGGCCTCTTCGGCCGTCTCGAATTTTCCACGGCACGCGGTTCGACCACGGGCCCCCGCGGGCTCGGCGCACCTCACTGTATTCGGTACGCGCAGCGACGCTGCCCGGGCCCACGTCGTCGAAGCCAAGCTCGACGGCGTGCTTTCGGATCTCTCGCGGCATGCCGCGCTCGTGCGTCCGGATCATGTGCTCTCGGACCTGCATTCCTTGAGCCCGGCCGCGCGGTTCAAGAAGTCGGCCGCAGGTGCAGAACCCCTGGTTCTCGTCGATGCCGTCACCTTGGGGGACCCGCAACAGCTCAAGCAGGCGCTGGTGAATCTCGGACTCGAGCACCCGGCCGTGTATTCTAATGACGTGGGCGGGTGGCTTCCCATCAACCAGCTCGAGGCCGCGATGGGCCGCCGCGAGGTGCATTCGATCCGCGCTGCCATGGCGCGCGCGGCGAGCGTCGGGCCCGTGGCGACGCAGGGTGATCATGTGCAGGGAAGCGATTCGATACGCGCCGCCTATCCGTCGATCACGGGAACGGGGATCACCGTAGGGGTTTTGTCCGATAGCTTCAACTGCTATGCGGTGTACGCCAACCCCGCCAATCATGTGCCGGTCTCGGGTTACCAGGGCTACGCTTTCAATGGCTTCACGGCCGATTATCCGACCGATCAGTCGAGCGGCGCTTTGCCGGCCGGCGTGAAGGTTCTCGAGGAAGCGAGCTGCTTGGATTACGGAGCGCCCGACCAGACGCCCTTCGGGGACGAAGGCCGCGCCATGCTGCAGATCGTGCATGCGATCGCGCCCGGGGCAAGCTTGGCCTTCTATACAGCCGAGAACAGCGAGGCTGACTTCGCCAATGGCATCACCGCGCTCGCCTCCGCGGGCGCGAAGGTCATCGCGGACGATGTGGGCTATTTCGACGAACCCTATTATCAGGACGGCATCGTCGCGCAGGCCATCGATGCGGTCGAGGCAGAGGGGGTTGCCTACTTCACTGCGGCGGGCAACAACGGGGCGCTGAGCTATGAGAACACGGCGCCGAAATTCGACACCTCGTCGGCGAGCGGCGCGAACGCCGGCGAGCACTTGCTGAATTTCGACGCCTCCGGCGCCACTACGACCACCGCGCTACCCATCACCGTTCCCCCGATCCCGCCCGGCGACTTCTTCGCCGTGGTGGTCGAGTGGGACCAGCCATACGTGACCGGTGCGCCCCAAAGCGGCGGCTCGAAGAGCGAGATCGATGTCTGCATCACGGGCGGCACCGGGAGCGATACCATCACCGACCTCGACGGCAATCCCGTGAGCTGCAGCGGGCCAAGCGCCGTCGGAGCGGACCCTTATCAGGTGTTGATCATCGGCAATCCGGCCAATGCGAAGAGCAGCACGCAGCAGCAGAATCTAGATATCCTGGTCGGAGTGGCGAACAGCACGACGCCCGGACGGGTGATTGTCACGATCGAGGACGACGGTCTCGGCAGCAGCATCAATCGATTCGCCACGAACAGTGCGACCATCCAGGGACACCACACCGCGGCGGGGGCGATCACCGTCGGCGCCTCGTTCTATTTTTATAACTACAGTTGTACCGAAACCTTCCAGCCCGAGAGTTTCTCCTCGCAAGGCGGCATTCTGACCTTGTTCGATCCGGCGGGCGCAAGGCTTGCCACGCCCACCCAGAGGCAGAAGCCGGACATCACGGCCACCGACGGCGTGAACGATACCTTCCTCGGGTTTACGCTCGCGTCGGATCCAAACGCCTTTCCGTCGGACGGATTGCTGCCGGGCGCGACTGCCGCATGCCAGAACAGGCCGAGCTACCCGAATTTCTTCGGCACTTCGGCCGCGACGCCGCATGCCGCAGGGATGGCGGCTCTCATGATGCAGGCCAACGGCGGCGCCGCTCCAGCGCAAATCTATGATGCGATTCGTGCGGGCGCCCTGCTGCCGTCCACACTCTCTTCCCCGAATTACACGGTGGGTCAGGGGGAGCTGTACGAGCAATCGATGGCGATTCCGACCATGTCGTCGAACACGACGGCCATTGCTGCAGGCGGCTCCGCAACCATCACCTGGTCGACGATCCTGGCGAGCAGCTGCGTCGATGGCAACCTCAATCCTCAGGCGACCAGCGGCAGCATGACGGTCACGCCTGCGACCCTCGGGGGACTGGAGCGGGACGCTGGCGACCAGCGGCAGTGTCACGATCGTTCCGACCGCCGCGGGTACCCAAACCTTCTACGTGACCTGCAGCAATGTGAATGGCGCCTCGGCCAGCGCCATGGCGACTCTCGGCACCGTCCTGCCGCTGCCCTCCACTCCCGTGATGACCTTGAGCTCCCCGTCGATCACCGCCGGTGCAACGGCCACGGTCAGCTGGTCGTCCAACTACGCGGCGAGCTGCACCGCGTCGGGAAGCTGGAGCGGCACGCTCGCCGCGAGCGGATCGCAGAAGTTGTCGCCGACCTCGCCGGGTACATACAGCTACTCACTCATGTGCGCGGACGTGTCCGGCAATTCACCGGCGAGCTCGGTGTCTCTCACAGTGACGGCGTCACCGCCTAGCGGTGGCGGTGGTGGCGGCGGCGGCGCGATGGGCGCCCTGTCGATCGTGGGCCTTACGCTCCTGGCGGTCGTCCGCCGATTAAGGGGTAGCGCCGGCGCGAGCGGCTGAGGCGCAAGGCGTAGGACTCTGGGTATATCGGCGCCGCCGCTGCGGCAGGGCGTCACCGCGTTATGTCATGACCCCGGGGGCATGCCCCAAAATGGCATATGAAGCAAATTCATCCTGTCCATGAAGATAATGAGTTTGAATCATCCACCAGTCGCTCCCATGCTGTCAGTCGAGCAATCGGCTCGAGAGGGCAGCGACCATGACCAGCGCGACGGTATCCTTCGAATTCTTTCCGCCCGGCGACGACGCGGCGGCCGGGCATCTCTGGGATGCCATCGTCAGGCTCGCGCCCTTGAGGCCGAAGTTCGTGTCGGTGACCTACGGCGCCGACGGCTCGACCCGCTCCAGAACGCACGAATGCGTGATGCGAATTCTGCGCAGCACCGATCTCACCGTCGCCCCGCATCTGACCTGCATCGGATCGCCGCGCGAGGAAGTGATCGGGATTGCCGAGGATTACTGGCGCCAAGGCGTGCGACACATGGTGGCGCTACGGGGGGATGCCGCGCCCGGTTCGAATTACCGGCCGCATGCCGGAGGCTTCGCCTTCGGCGCCGACCTGGTGCGCGGCTTGAGGAGCGCCGCACCCTTCGAAATCTCGGTCGCCGCCTACCCCGAGGGACACCCTGAATCCGGTACCGTCGAGGCGGATCTGGAAAATCTCAAGCGCAAAATCGACGCGGGCGCCAATCGCGCGATCACGCAGTTCTTTTTCGACCCGGACGTGTTCTTGAGGTATCGCGATCGGTGCGCAGCCGCGGGGATCCGCGCGAACATCGTGCCGGGCATTCTTCCCATCACGCGGTTCCCGCACATGCTGCGTTTTGCGGAGCGTTGCGGAACGTCGGTACCCGAGTGGCTGCGCCGCCGGTTCGACGGACTGGATGAGGATGCGGAGACGCGCCGCATGATCGCGGCCCACGTCGCGATCGAGCAGGTGGAGCGCCTGCGTCAGCACGGCGTCGAGGAATTTCATTTCTACACCTTGAACCGTGCCGAGCTCACCTACGCCATCTGTCATGCGCTCGGCATCCGTCCGCAGTCAGCCCAGCCACCGTCGATCGCGCAGCAGTCCATTGCGCACTCCGCGACCATGGCGCTGGCCTGAATGGCAAGCTCATCCGCGTGACCCGAATGACAGCGGTCGATTTGCCAGCACGCTCCCGGTCGTTCCTCCAATTGCTCGAGCAACGCATCGTGGTCCTCGATGGTGCCATGGGTACCATGATCCAGCGCCATCGGCTGGCCGAAGCGGACTTTCGAGGTGATCGCTTTGCCGAGTGGCCGATCGATCTGACCGGCAACAATGATCTGTTGACGCTGACACGGCCGCAAGTCATCGCACAGATTCACCGTGGATATCTCGAGGCCGGCGCCGACGTGATCACCACGAACACTTTCAACTCCACCGCGATATCCCAGGCCGACTACCGCCTGTCTGAGCTAGCACCCGAGCTCAACCTGGCGGCCGCGCGGCTCGCGCGCGAGGCGGCGGACCAGATGTCGCGCCTCACAGGTCGCCAGCGCTTTGTCGCGGGCGCGCTTGGCCCCACCAGCCGCACGGCCTCGCTCTCTCCCGACGTGAATGACCCCGCCTATCGCAACGTCGACTTCGACGAATTGGCGGGCGCCTACGCGGCCGCGGTGCGCGGCCTGATCATGGGCGGTGTCGATGCCATCCTCATTGAAACCATCTTTGACACCTTGAACGCCAAGGCCGCGCTGTTTGCCGTGCGCGAGACCCTGGACGAGATCGGCGTGGATTTGCCGATCATCGTCTCGGGAACCATTACCGACGCCTCGGGCCGCACGCTGTCAGGGCAGACCACCGAAGCCTTCTGGAACTCAATCAGGCACGCGAAACCTGCGGTGGTCGGGCTGAACTGCGCGCTCGGCGGCAAGCAGCTGCGTCCCTACATAGAAGAGCTCTCTCGTATCGCCGACACTTTCGTATGCGCCTACCCCAATGCGGGCCTGCCGAACGCCTTCGGGGAGTACGATGAGACCTCGTGCGAAACCGCCGAGGTGCTGCGCGATTTCGCGGCGAGCGGCTTCGTCAACATGGTCGGGGGATGCTGCGGCACCACGCCGGAACATATTCGCGAGGTCGCGCAGGCGGTGCAGGGCCTCGAGCCGCGCCGTGTCCCACTCGTCCCCCCGGCGTGCCGGCTGAGCGGCCTGGAACCGCTCACGATCGATGCGACGAGCCTGTTCGTGAACGTCGGCGAACGCACCAACGTGACCGGCTCGGTGAAATTCCGGAAATTGATCGAGGCCGGCGATTATTCCGCCGCGGTCGACGTCGCGCGCCAGCAGGTGGCCAACGGTGCCCAGATCATCGACATCAACATGGACGAGGGAATGCTCGATTCGCAGGCGGCCATGGTGCGCCTGCTGCACTTGATCGCCGTCGAGCCGGACGTGGCGCGTGTCCCGATCATGCTCGATTCGTCCAAATGGTCTGTGATCGAAGCGGGCCTGAAGTGCGTACAGGGAAAGCCGATCGTCAATTCGATCAGCCTCAAGGAGGGCGAGGAAATATTTCTCGAGCATGCGCGCAAGTGCATGCGTTACGGGGCCGCCGTGGTGGTGATGGCGTTCGACGAGAAAGGTCAGGCGGACACCGTGGAGCGCAAGGTGGCGATTTGCGAGCGCGCATACGCATTGCTGACCGAACGGATCGGATTTGCGCCGCAGGACATCATATTCGACCCCAACATCTTTGCCGTTGCCACCGGCATCGAGGAACACAACCGCTACAGCCTGGATTTCATCGAGGCGACGGCGGCGATCAAGCAGCGCATGCCGGCCTGCCACGTGAGCGGCGGAGTCAGCAATGTGTCGTTCTCCTTCCGGGGCAACGACCCGGTGCGCGAGGCGATGCATTCGGTGTTCCTCTATTACGCCATCCGTGCCGGGCTCACCATGGGTATCGTCAACGCGGGGCAGCTCGCCATCTACGCGGAAATCGAGCCGGAATTGCGCGAGCGGGTCGAGGATGTGATTCTCGCGCGCCGCCCGGACGCCACCGAGCGACTGCTCGAGATCGCCCAGCGTTTCAAGGGCGGGGGAGGCGTGAAACGCGGCGACGATCTCGAGTGGCGCAAGCTCCCCGTGGCGGATCGACTGAAGCATGCCCTCGTGAAGGGACTCGATGAGTTCGTGCTGGCGGACACCGAGGAAGCGCGCCTTTCGGCAGTGCGTCCGCTCGACGTGATCGAAGGCCCGCTCATGGATGGCATGAACGTGGTCGGGGATCTTTTCGGCTCCGGCAAAATGTTCCTGCCGCAGGTGGTGAAATCCGCCCGGGTCATGAAGAAGGCCGTCTCCGTGCTGATTCCCTACATCGAAAAGGAGAAGGTGGGCGCTTCGCGCTCGAACGGCAAAGTGGTCATGGCCACCGTGAAGGGCGACGTGCACGACATCGGCAAAAACATCGTCGGGGTCGTGCTCCAGTGCAACAACTTCGAAGTCATCGATCTGGGCGTGATGGTGTCGTGCGAGCGGATCCTCGAGACCGCGACCCGGGAGGGGGCGGATCTCATCGGCCTGTCCGGCCTGATCACGCCCTCGCTCGATGAGATGGTCCACGTGGCCAAGGAAATGCAGCGCCTGGGCTACCGCCAGCCGCTGCTCATCGGTGGCGCGACCACCTCGCCCGCACACACGGCGGTGAAGATCGACCCGCAATACGCCGGCCCGGTCATTTACGTCAAGGACGCATCCCGCTCGGTCGGCATCTGCCAGCAGTTGATCACGTCCGAGACCCGGGGAGCCTTCGTTGCGCATGCCAAAGCGGAACACGAGCGCCGGCGTGAACAGCACCGAAACAAGAGCGTCAAGGCGCCGCAATTGTCGCTGGCTCAAGCGCGCACCAGGAAATTCAAGACCGATTGGTCGGCCTACTGTCCGCCTGTACCGAAGCTGGTCGGCGTGCGGACTTTCGTGAATTATCCGCTCGAGGAACTCGTCCCTTATATCGATTGGATGCCGTTCTTCAATGCCTGGGAATTCGCTGGGAAATTTCCGGACATCCTGCGCGATGCCACCGTGGGCGAAGCGGCGACCGCACTGTACGAGGACGCGAAGCGCATGTTGGACCGCCTGGTCGCCGAACGATGGCTCGAGGCGCGCGCGGTCATCGGCATTTTTCCGGCCCAGAGCGTGGGAGACGACGATATCGAGGTGTACCCCGGCAAATCCCGGGACGTGCCCGCGCGCGATGCCCCCGCGGTGCGTCTGCATCAGCTGCGTCAGCAGAAGGCAAAGCCGCAAGGGCAAGCGCAACTTTGCCTGGCGGACTTCATCGCGCCGGCGCAGAGCGGTCGATCGGACCATCTGGGCGCCTTCGCAGTCACGGCCGGCATCGGCATCGACGCTCACGTCGCCCGGTTCGAGGCAGCGCACGACGACTACAGCAGCATCATGCTCAAAGCGCTGGCAGACCGTTTGGCGGAAGCACTCGCCGAGCGCATGCACGAGCGCGTACGCCGGGAATTTTGGGGCTATGCAATCGACGAGGCGCTTGACGAAGGAGCGCTGATCCGCGAAGAGTATCGAGGCATCCGGCCGGCGCCCGGTTATCCCGCCTGCCCCGATCATACGGAAAAGACCGCGCTCTTCAGTTTGCTCGATGCCGAGAGGGCGGCCGGCATTCGACTCACCGAGTCGTTCGCGATGTTGCCGACCGCGGCGGTCAGCGGCTGGTATTTCTCGCATCCCGGATCGCATTATTTCGGCGTGGGCAAGATCGATCGCGACCAAGTCGAAAGCTATGCGGAACGCAAGGGGATGTCTCTCGCCGAGGCAGAGCGCTGGCTCGCCCCTTGCCTGGGTTACGATCCGGAGTCTCCGCGGGCGGCGCGCGGCGTGGCGGCTTAAGGCGGCAGCCGAAGTGGGCGCCCACTCCGTCGAGGTGACCAGGGCACTTCGCAATTCTTTTTCACCAAATCCTTTTCCGATGTCGTTAGGCGGTCAAGAGCGGTGCAGATCACCGTGCAGACAACCACACCAAGCAACTTCGGAGATGACTCACATGAACACTTCCTTCAAGAGCTTTGCGATCCGTACCCTCGCCGTCTCGGTGCTGGCTGCCGCCGCGTTGAGCAGCGCCAATGCCGCCGTCTTCATCCGTACCCGCGTGTTCGTGGCCCCGGTCGCCCCGGTGTTCGTGGCGCCGGTGATCGCCGCGCCGGTGGCGGTGGTGGCGGCCCCGGTGGTGGTGATGCCGATTTGCCAGTTCGTGGCGGTTCCGGTGGTGAATGCCTGGACCGGGGTCACGTACCTGGTGAGCCGCCGAGTTTGCAACTAACCGCAATCCCTCCCCGACCTACCCTGAAGCGCCGCGGCCCCTGTGCCGCGGCGTTTTTTTGGGTCAAGGAGTCGCAAGCGGCGCGATTCTGCCGCGCCCCGCGAGTAGTTTGCGCTCCTCTCGCTTTCCGTAGCTAGTCAACCTGTTGATAAATATAGGATTAATTTGTGTTAGGCGCATCTCTCCGGGCCCTGCCAGGTGACCGCCGCAGCGTCTACGAATTATTTTTCACCGATCGGGGTCCCGATGTCGTTAGGCGGTTAAGAGCGGTGCGAACCACCGTGCAGATAACCAGACCAGCCCAACTTCGGAGATGACTTACATGAACACTTCCTTCAAGAGCTTCGCGATTCGCACCCTCGCCGTCTCCACACTGGCCGCCGCCGCGTTGAGCAGCGCCAATGCCGCCATCTTCGTGCGCACGGGTGTGTTCGTGGCACCGGTGGTCGTTACCCCGATCATTCCCGCCGCGCCCATGGTGGTGGCCCCCGTTTCGGTGGTGCAGGTGGTCGCTGCGCCGGTGGTGGTGGTACCGACCTGCCGGTTCGTGGCGGTTCCGGTGGTCAATGCGTGGACCGGATTCACCTACATGGTCACCCGCCGGGTCTGCTACTAAGGTCCGCGTGATCGGACCGTTCCGAGACTAAGGTAAGATAAAAAGCCATGACTTCCCAAGCACCCATTCCGCCAAGCTTCGATCAATTCAGCCGCTGGCTGGCCGCGAAGCTCGATCAGCCGCAACTGCAGCCGGAGCGATACGAGCTGTTGAGCGATGCGGCCCGGGAGGCCCGCGATGAGTTCGTGCAGGCGCGCGAAATCGCGGGCGCCACAGCTCCGCAGCAAGCGGCTGCGCGCGGCACGCTCGAGGCGCTTTATTTGTTGGCGGCGGCCGACAAGGCCGAGACATCGCAGCTGCCGGAGATCACCACACCGCGCGGGTTTCGCGTCATGCTGGCTTACGATGAGAGCGATGGTGCCGAGCCGGCATCCATCGGCGTGTTGGTACGCTGCCCCCCCGAGTTGATTGCTGCGCTTGAAGGGAAAACGGTCCACCTCTGGTATGGCGCGGAGCGATTCGAGCTCGGCGAGTTCGACGGCGAAGGAAAGGCGATCGGCGCGCTGCCGGCCGGCATCGAGATCAGCGCATCGGACCTCGCGCAAGGCAGGGTCAAGCTCGAGGAACCGCCCGCGGCCGCGGAATGATGCCGACCCGTGACCGGGGCTTGCGCCAAGCTCGGCCGGACAATACGCGAGAGCAATTCACCGATTTTTTTCACCAATCTCCGAAAGTTCGTCGTTAGGTGGGCACGGGGGGCGCGCATGGTGCGGCCAACCCGACCAACCCAACAAGGAGATGACATGAACAAGACTCGCTGCCTGATCCAGCTTCTCACCTTCTCCGCGCTCGCAGCCGGCGCTGTCGGTACCGCGAATGCAGGGATTTTCGTCCGATCTCGCGTCGTGATAGCGCCCGTGGTCGCTCCGGTCGCCGTAGCGCCGGTGGTTGCTGCGCCGGCCGTCGTTGCCGCGCCGGCAGTCGTTGCTGCGCCCGTTGCCGTCGTGCCGGTCGTGGCCGCCCCGGTGGTTGTGGCGCCGGTCGTGGTGGTGCCGGTCTGCCGCTTCGTAAGCGTCCCGGTGGTCAACGCGTTTACCGGGGTGACCTACCTCGCGACGCGCCGGGTCTGCAACTAAAGCCTTTTCGCCGGCAACACACGGGCGGGCGTCCTCGACAGGGACGCCCGCCCGTTGCTTGTGTTTCCCGAGTCCGCCGTGCATTGTCGAGACCATCATCCAGCGCTTCCCAACTCAATGAACACGAAAGCGACGCAGTTGGATCAGATGTTGTACGCCTGGCTTGCCGAGAGCGATGACCGCAAGTTCGATCGGGCCTTTCAACGTTACTACGGCGAGGCATCTCCCAGCCTGGTCCGCTATCTCGTGAGCCGGTCCAGTCTTCCCGATCTCGACTGCGAGCAGATCGCGGTCGATGCGCTGCTCAAGTTTTTCACCCGTGTCGGACGCGACCGGCGGCAGGCAGCGCAGTCCGTGTCGCACGCGCTGCCGCAGATCCAGCCGCTCAATCTCGGGCCGTTTCACGTAAGGCAAGTGCAGCGTTGGACCGCCGACGTCGGCTCTTTCAAGAACAGGAGCATGAGCTTTACATTGACGCCGGACGACGCGGCGGGGCGAGAGTGGAAAGCTGAAATTCAGACTCAGGCGGACGGAATCCCGCCGCTGCAGCGGCAAGGGCTGCATTTATTGGAGGCTGCGCGGATCGCCGTCGCGGTCATCGCAGAGCCAGCCCCGCTTGCCCCCGAGAGCCTCCGGACTGACGGGACGGCGGAAGCGTCCCCGGCTGAGCATGCTGCCATCCGCGCCTTCGCGGAAGGCCTGCGCGAAGCGACCGAAGCGGGCGCCACCGGGGCCACGGCAGCCGAGTCCCGGCATCCAGGCGTGCTGAAGTTCGTCGGGGGAACCTGGGCCGTGGTCGATGTGCTGCCCGCGCTGCGCATTCCCACCAACGGATATCTGTTCGACATCGCGCAGAGCATGTATCTGGATGAATGCAAGGCGCGCGGCCGCAAAAAGCGCGGCGGAAGCGGCGTATTGGCAGCGAGGCCGGATGACGGACAGGCCTTCGACGGCCCGACATCGTCTATTACGCCGTTCGTTCTCGACGAAGAACGCGCATTCGAGGAGGCGGACAGCGAGGGTTCCGGCGGCAGCTCCGTGACGTTCGCCGCCCGGCCGGGCGAGTTCACCGCCGATCCCACGGCCGAACTCATCGACGAAGACTTCTGCGAACAATTCTACGCCTGCCTGCGCAAACCGCTGCACGATGCGGAGGAGGCATACCGGCAGGCAGCAGCCGTCGGCAAGGCCGATGCGGAGCGCAAGCGGCTCGCATCGGTCAGCGACAAGCACGCGAGGCTCATGGCGGTGCTCACGATGCGTATCGAGGGGCAAACGCAGGAAGCCATCGCGCAGTTGCTGGACCTCTCACGCAACCAGGTCAAGTACATCGCCGAGCAGGTGCAAGCCGCCTACCAGCAGTTTTGCGCCTCGGCGATGCGGCCGGCACGGGTTTAAGCGATGGGCTGAGCTGCCCGAGGGCGGCCCTGAAGACGGCCACAACTTTTTTCACCAATCCATGGCCCGATGTCGTTAGGCGGTCAAGAGCGGTGCAAATCACCGCGCAGAGAACCACACCAAACCACTTCGGAGATGACTCACATGAACACTTCCATCCAGCGCTTTGCGATCCGTACCCTGGCCGTCTCGCTGCTCGCCGCCGCCGCATTGAGCAGCGCCAATGCCGCCATCTTCATCCGCACCGGCGTGGTGCTGGCTCCGGCTCCGGTGGTCGTCTCCCCGGTCGTGGCTGCGCCGGTGATGGTCGCCCCCGTGATGGCTGCGCCGGTCGTGGTTGCGCCGGTGATGGTCGTGCCGACCTGCCGATTCGTAGCGATTCCGGTGATGAATGCATGGACCGGCTTCACCTACATGGTGACCCGCCGGGTTTGCAACTGATGCGGCTCTTCTGAACCCGCACACCCCAAGCGCCGCGGCTCATGCCGCGGCTTTTTTTCGTCCGGGGCGGGGCACTGGCGACGCGTTTGCAGGTCAGCGCCGCCGCCGCGGTCCCGGTTCCAGTAACCGGCGGACTTCCCGAGCCTGGGCCGGCATGCCCAAATCATTGGGCGTGTACACCGTCTGTCGGCGGGTATTCAAGTCGATCGTCACGCTGTCGTCCGGGGTCTTAGCGCCGGCGCCGTCGGCGGCCGGATGGTACTCGATCCGCAGCTGCTCGCCGGTGACGATGATGCGCAGGTATCCATAGTCGGTGTCGTCGTAGTTTTCGAACGTGACCGCATCGTCGGTGGGCGTCTTCTCTTGAAATACCTGGGGGGCCCGCGGCGCAACTCCGTTGGTTGGCTGAAGTTTTTGGACATTGTGGCCGCCGTTGCCGCAAATGACGTACGGAATATCGGAGCCATCGGGGCGGTGGCGTGTATAGCGCTGGTAGTTGTGCGCGTGGCCCGACAGCACTGCGTGCGGCCAGACGCCGGCGGCACTGCACACGGCGTCCATTTGCTGGCGCATCTGTACGCTGGAACCGTGCTGGCCTCCCAGCGCGTAGGGCGGGTGATGATGAGCGAACAGCAGCGCGCCCTTGAAGTTCTCCTGCTTGACCCGGGCCAGCGCCGCCTTGAGATAGCTGATCTGCGCCGAGCCGATGTTCGGGTCGCAGATCACCCCGGGATCCTCCAGCGTGTTGCTGTACAGAACCAAGATGCGGACGAAGGGAGCTTCAAAGGTGAAGAACACGCCCGGCTGGATCTGCGCGGTACGCGAAAGCCCGCCGGCCTCCGGCGTGACCAGGTATCCATCGGCAGGATCCGCGCAAAAATTGCGAAGATACGCATCGAGACTCCGCGCGTGCGCAAGCGGCGAGATCATGCCGTCATGGTTGCCGGCGACCGCCAGCACGGGCGAGGGATAATTGCGGTAGGGCTCGTAGAACTGATCGTAGTAGTACTGCGTTTCGCCGAAGTTGTAGACGACGTCCCCCAGCAATAGCGCGAACTGCGGTATCTCCGAGGACCTCGCCTCGGTGAAATCCGCAACCATCTTGTCGGTCACTTCGTTCTGAGTGGTGGGACCGCGCGTACTTCCACAGTCACCCGTCGAATGAAACACGATCTGGCCGTTGCTCTGAATGCGCGCGATGGCCGAGGTATTTCCGCCGAAGACCTGCGTCAAATTCAGTTGCGGCTCGCCCTGGGCTCCGCGGGGGGGCGGAAACGGCAACGGCTTGATCTTATGCTCTGCATTCAGCTCGTCGATGATCTTGTATGCCGCATCATCGGAGGGATGAGTGATTTTAAACGTCGAGGGATCAGGAGTCGGCTCGGGCTGCGCGAACACCGGATTCGTCAGGTAACGCGCCGGTATCTGCGCTGCGGCGGTTCCGATGCGTTTGGTTCCGGTGCGTTTGGTTGTGATGCGTTTCATGTGACGCGGCGTGCCCGGCCGAGCCAGTAGCCCGCGGCGAAAGGCAGGCCGAGTATCACCAGTGCCAGGCCCATCGCGAGCAATAACACCTCGCGCACCAGGAGCCGCGCTTGCTTTCCGGCGTCACTGATCACCTGGCTCGCCACGCGCGCTGCATCCGCATCGACGGCTGCGCGTTCCTTGTCCAAGGCCTCCACCGCAGCCTGCCGCTCCGCGCTGACCGTAGCGGATAGCGCCAGACGCTCGTTGCGCATGGTGCCCATCATCTCGGCCCAGGAGACATCGAAGCGTTTGCCGGCATCGCGCACCACGTCATTGACCAGAGCGGGAGTCGAATCAGCCATCGCGGATAGCCGCGCGAATCGTTCGTCCAGGCGCTTCAATGCGGACTCTATATCCTTGTCCTTGGAGGCTAATCCGGACTCCTGGACGGCGAGTTCGGCGCCAAAGCGCGAGCGAAGGCGCAGTGTCGCCGTACATGCGCAGCACGTCCACCGCGTCGGCCATGGCTTCGGGCACCGTACCGAGCGATCCCACCAGTTGGAATTTGGAGCCCTTTTCGCGCGCCCAAAAATCGACCATCGATGCGCGTGCGAATTCCAATCCCTCGATCGGATAGGTCCGGACGTACTGGTCCACGAACCGACGATCCTCGTCGAATTCCCGGGGCTCGGTCACGTCTTTGACCAGCGCGCGCGCCTCTCGCTCCAGGTCCTGTGTGAGCATGACGGCGCGGTTCTGCTCGGGCCCGAACAGGGAACCCCCATTGGCCTCGCCCAGATAAGCCTGCATCTGAGCGCTTAGGGCCCAGAGGTCGAGGAGACTGACCATGGGAACCACCTGACTTGCGGCTCTCTGGCTCGCGCTGGTCGCTCCGATTTTCCATCGAAGCGCGTTCAGGCGCACCGCCGGATCCTCGGCGCCGGCGGCGATATCGTCGGCGGCCTGCTCGACGGCCAGATCGAAGCGCGCGGAAAACGCGTGCGCCAGAATGCGGGCGTTGAGGTCGCGCGGCGAAAGGGGCTTTTCCGGACTTTTGATCGACAGCAAGGAGCAGCCGGCAAGCAACGCCGCGATTGCGGGCATCAACCGACGCAGCCACATGAGCGGGCCAGCGGATTGCCGTGCCGGCGGCGAGCTCTGGGCGGGTGGCGCGGTGATCATGCCGTTATCATACTGCGATGGGACTTGGGCGCTAGATCAAGGAGCATGTCGATGCCGGCCATCCCGGAAACGATGAAGGCGGTACTCTTGAACGGGTATGGCGGATTCGATCAGATGGAGTACCGCGAGGATGTGCCAGTCCCTCGACCCGAGGAAGGTGCCGTCCTCGTGCAGATCGGTGCGGCGGGCGTCAACAATACCGACATCAATACGCGCACCGGCTGGTACTCGCGCGCGGTTGCAGAGGGTACGACGGTTGCCGGCGCGGCCGGCGGTTTCGACGGCGCGAGCGCCGAGGACTCCGGATGGACGGGGACGAAACACCAGTTTCCGCGCATTCAGGGTGCCGATGCTTGCGGCCATATCGTTGCCGTCGGCTCCGGCGTTCCCCGTGACCGCATCGGGGAGCGCGTCCTCATCGAGCCCGTCATCCGCCT
>Ga0187887_10000318_pt1 | contig 49324 bp, 43 predicted proteins | sample June2016WEW_7_10_FD_132977 | JGI IMG/M metagenome (GOLD analysis project Ga0187887, IMG submission 132977) | Peatland microbial communities from SPRUCE experiment site at the Marcell Experimental Forest, Minnesota, USA - June2016WEW_7_10 | ecosystem: Environmental > Terrestrial > Soil >... | reverse complement strand
TAGGTCTTCGCCAGTGCGGTGCCTTCCACTGCCGGCATCAGGTCGAACTTTGCTCCGTTAACGTTGTGAAATAGTAGCGGCCGCTGCGCCCAACTCGTCCCCCATGGCATTTGGTCCACGGCTGGATAGACATGTCCGTTGGCTATGATGATGTCCTTCCAGCCGTCGTTGTCGTAATCGAAGAAGGCGGTGCCCCAACCGAGGAAAGGAATAGTTGGCTCGGCAATTCCTATCTGGTAGCTGATGTCGGTGTAGTTCGCATCGCCGTCATTGCGGTACAGCGGGTTGTAATCATCGGAGAAGACGGTGTTGTAGATGTCGATAAGGCCGTTATTGCGATAGTCGCCAGTGGCTACTCCCATGGACGCCGTCTCGCGACCATTTTCATTCAGCGCATAGCCTGAGGCGTAGCTGTCGTCATCGAAGGTTCCATCGCCTTTGTTGACATAGAGATAGTTCGGCGTCGAGTCGTTGGTGACCAGAAGATCCGGCTTGCCGTCATTGTTCACATCGATGAACACGGAGGACATCCCGTAGTAACCATTCTTGTCGGAGACTCCTGCTTTCTCGCTGACATCGGTAAACGTTCCATCTCCGTTATTGTGGAACAGGTGATCGGGCTCTCCCTTCAATCCCCGAGGCCCACACATTACGTTGACACCCCGGAATTGGCATTGGCTGAAATTGACTGCTTTGGTGCCGGGTGCTGGTGGATTGGCCAGGTCATAGTGCAGGTAGCCGGGGACGAAGAGGTCCAGCTTGCCGTCGCCGTCGTAGTCGCCCCAGGTTGCGCCGGTTGACCAGTTACCGAGCGTGACGCCGGCCTTTTCCGCAACGTCGGTGAAGGTGCCGTCGTGGTTGTTATGGTAGAGGCGGTTCTTGCCAAAGTTGGAGACGTAAATGTCCGGCCATCCATCGTTGTCAAAGTCGGCGATGGCAACGCCTGTCCCCCATCGATCGTTAGTGACGCCGGCCTTTTCAGCAACATTGGTGAAGGTGCCGTCGCGGTTGTTATGGAATAGCGCGGCCTTGGGCGGTGTGGCCTTGCCGGCCATCGCGTCGTAGGTCGATCCGTTGACCAGGTAGATGTCCAGCCAACCGTCGTTGTCGTAGTCGAGAAGGCCGACGCCCGATCCATTGGTTTCAATAATGAATTGCTTCTCCGGAGTACCCATCACGTGCTTCCAGGTCGTAAGGCCGGCCTGGGGCGCGATGTCCTCGAAGAGCGCTGGTCCGGTCCCGGTAAAACCGCCAGCGGTGATGGGCCGATGTTCCGCGTCGAAGACTGCAGCGTGAGCTCCGCCTGTATTGGATCCTCCCATCGCTGATACCGGGGGAAGCTGATTAGAGGGTTTGGACTGTGTATCCGGGGTTTGCGCTGCGGGCGCAGAGGTCTGGGCCAGGCTGTTGTTCCCACTAGGCAGGAGGACCGGAAGAAACAGGGCAACGCAAAGTCGGAGGGTTTGAAGCGGGGCACGCTTCGTCAGAATCAAGATCAAACGTTTCCAGAAGGAGAAAACAAACACCGCAGATCTCATCCATCCCTACTCGTGAGTCTCCAAAAGATAATCGCTTAAGTAAACAATTTCTACCAGATTACCCACTGCTGCGCGAACGACTCTATAATCCAGTCTGACCGCCTCCTGCCATCTCAGCGATCCGGATAGATTCCTCGCCAAAGGAGATGACAAAAGGGAATTGGCACTTGAAGGATTTCAGCATATCCGCTGCTACGAATCGCCGGCTTCGGACCGCTAGTTCATGGATAGCTCTGGCCCTCGTCCTGTGCTTCGCGGATCGGGTTTACTCACAAAACCCTGAAACGCGGTCCCCGCAGGCCGGGGCGGCAGGAAAGACGTTGCAGGGAATTCAGAAACTCATGGACGCAGGCGAGTTTAAGCAAGCGGCCTCCGACCTGGGTTCTTTCCTCAAAAGTGATCAAAACTCCGCGAAGGCGCACGCCATGCTGGCGTACTGCATGTTGCGAATGGACGACCCGAAAGGCTCCTTGGCCGAGTACACGCGATCGGCGGCATTGGCGCGCCCGGACTCGGCGGACCTCCAGAATGTTGCGAAAGACTACGCGCTGCTCGACGATCTTCCTGATGCAGATCACTGGATGACGCTTGCGGTGCGAATGGATCCAAGAGACGCGGAGGCGTGGTACGGGCTTGGCCGTATTCGCTACACGCAGCAGCGCTTTCAGGAGGCAGTCGACTGCTTTGAGCGCGCTCTGGTTCTCGATCCACGCAGCGTTAAAGCGGAAAACAACCTTGGTTTGTCCTATGAAGGACTCAATCGCACCGATGATGCGACCTCCGCGTATCGGAATGCAATTAGTTGGCAGCAGGACAGTCGTCACCCCAGTGAGCAGCCCTTGCTCAACCTTGGCATTGTGCTGTTGCATCAGGGCAAACTGCCGGAAGCGGAGCAGCTTTTGACACAAGCTGCGGCGATTGCCCCCCGCGATTCCAATATTCGCGAGCAACTAGGTCATCTTTACCTGCAGACAAATGAACTGCAGAGGGCGCAATCGCAGTTCGAACAGGCGATCGGGCTCAGCCCCAAAAATCCAGCACTGCACTTCCTTCTGGGAAGGGTTTACCGAGCCGAGGGCGAGAACGAGAAAGCGAAGGCTGAATTCGCGCGCTCGGAGGAACTGAGCGGATATCGCTCGACTCCGGAGAACAAATAACCGCGGATCTCGCGCAGTTATAGGCACATATGCCTGAAAAATCGTGATTCATCGATCAGGTTGGCAGCAGGCTCAACCTTTCGATTGATTTCTTCTTGACAGCGTTCTTTGCGGTGGGATATTCTTCGCGTCGATTTCAAGGCAGTAAATTACGTGTAGTTGAGAAAACGCTTCCTTAAGTTTGGCTAAGATTCACGTTGCCCCGTTTGACGGGTCGGTACTCGCTTTTCAACCTGACGCTGGTGAGTAGTTGGTCCACGATCAGGACGCAGAGAAATTTCTATTTGCAGTTCGTACCATTTCAGGAGCGCTTAATGATTTGTTTTAGAAGAATCTGCACCCTAACCCTCGCAGTCATCTTCGCCACATCCGCCGCCTTTGGCCAATCGAGCCATGGTGCCATGGCCGGTACCGTCACCGATCCGACGGGCGCGGTCATTCCCGGAGCTAAGTTGCTTGTCACCGAGGTGGCCACGGGAACCAAGACTCAAACCGTATCGACCTCCTCTGGAGACTACAGATTCAACGAGCTTCCAGTAGGAAGCTACACAGTGGTCACGACGGCTCCAGGTTTCGAGACTGCAACGGCAACGGGCGTCCAGGTAACGGTCAACAGCATCGCTTCGCTGAATGTGAAGCTGACCGTCGGCTCGCAGACTGAAAACATCACGGTCGATGCCAGCGGCTTGCGTCTTGAGACGGAGAGTTCCGAAGTCGGGGGTACGGTCTCCAATAAACAGGTAGAGGATCTGCCGTTGTCCCTTGCCAATGGCGTCGGCGGCCTGCGCTCTCCAGAAACGTTTGTCTTCCTGTTGCCCGGTACAACCGGTCCGGGTACGGGCACTACGGGCAACACGGGCAACGGCGTGTTCTTCTCGCGACTGAGCGGCGGTCAAGCCTACGGCTCTGAGGTGCTGCTCGATGGCGCCAGCATTCAACGCAGCGAAAACGGCTCATCATTTGACGAGACCTCGCCCTCGATTGAAGCTCTCCAAGAGTTCAAGGTGACCACCTCTACGCCCTCCGCAGAGTTTGGCCACACCACGGCCGGTATCGAAAGTTTTTCGGTAAAATCGGGCACCAACGTCTATCACGGATCGGGCTATTTGATCGTGAAGAACAGGGTGTTCGACGCCAATAGCTGGTTCAATGACGCCTACAAGTCAATTAATTGCGTTGGCGTTCCCGAGATAGCATGCAACTACAGCAAGCCTCAGGACAGCAAGTACGATTACGGCGGGGTATTCGACGGGCCGGTATGGATTCCGCATCTGTACAACGGTAAGAACCGCACCTTCTTCCTGTTCGCCTGGGAGAAGTACCAGCTTCATTTGGGAAGTGTTGCCGTCTCGACTATCCCAACGGCGGCTGAGCGTGGGGGAAATTTCAGCGACATTCTTGGAGGCCCGGTCCCGGGTGGAACAGTGGTCCCTGGAATTCCGTATGACGTCCTGGTTGATCCATGCACCGGCCAGCCGGTCTTGTACAACCAGATCTTTGATCCCACGACGGGCGTTCAAAAAAGCCCAGGCGTCTTCTGCCGCACTCCTTTGTTGAACAACACGGTGCCGACTGGATACATGAGCAGTGTGGCGCAGAAGCTGGCTGCAGGGTTCCCAAGCCCGAACCAGACTCCGTTGTCTACCGACGTATTCGGTTATACGGGCAACTATGCGCAGGCCGGTGTTGCGCCGAACACGAACACGACGTACAGCATCCGTATCGATCAGAACATCGGGGATAAGAGCAAGGTTTTTGGGTCGTATAACACTCGCCAGAACTTCAAATTGACCGGAGCTCCTAACCTTCCCGAGCCGTTCAACAGCAATGGGTACCCGCAGACGTTTACCACGCATTACGTCCGCGCTGGTTGGGACTACCTGTTCACCCCGACGCTGCAGAACCATCTGAACCTTGGATATAACCGAACGAACAGCGTCAATATCGGTGCAACTCTTAATAACAAGTTGACTGCATCCTCAGCGGGTCTTGTGAATGATTACTCAACCTTTTACCCGGTGATCGTATTCCCCAGCCCCGATCAACCGACTACCTGGGGTCAGCAGCAGAACGGAGACAATATTGATAACGGTGTACGCGTCAACGATATCGTCAGCTGGCAGAAGGGCCGGAACAGCATAAGGATCGGCCTCGACTGGCGCCACCAGCAATATTCTGTCATCCAGTACAACCAGGACACGCTGAATTTCTATCGTGACCAGTCGGCCGGCGTCAGCAATAGCTGCTGCGGATCTGGTAATCCGGTCGCCAGCTTCCTGATGGGCGAAGTGGGAAATGGCAGCCAGGCTGTCTTCAACGACCACCCACGATGGAACTCATGGTACATTGCTGGCTTTGTCGAGGACGACTTGAAGTTCGGTCCAAATCTGACGGTGAACCTTGGGTTGAGATATGACGTGGACGTTCCCCGTAAGGAGGCTCTCAACCGTACGTCGGAGTTGAGCCTCACGGCGCCGGACGCAGCCGCGGGCGGTCTTCCCGGGGCGCTGGTATTCGGAACCAACTGCAACTGCAATACGGCGTGGGCTGACACCTGGTACAAGGACATTGCACCGCGCGTTGGCTTTGCCTACGTGCTGCCTGGAACCAACAACAAGCTGGTTCTTCGGGGTGGCGGCGCAATTATCTACGGTCCGCTTCAGTACAACGACTTCGGCGGCGCCATGGCCTTCGGATACAACCAAAATCGTGATTTTTACCAAGGGCAGACTTCGACAACTGGTGGAGCGTTCACTCCGGCCTTCCGTCTTGATGCCACCTCCCCTGCAGATCCGACCAATCCCAACATCGGCTATCCGAATGTCAGCTACGCTCCAAGTTTGGATCCGACACAGCTCACCGCTCCCAACGGTCCCGGAAGCTTTGACGCTGTGGGTGGAGAAGTGATCCAGCCAAAGGACGGCAGGCCTTCGATGACCACCAGCTGGAGCGTGCAGTTGCAAGACCAGCTGGCACAGGACTTGATTCTGACCATCGGTTACCTTGGACAGGTTTCGCAGAACCTCCGGTCTGGCGACCTTTCCAACATCAACAACATCAGTACGAGCTACTTCGGCATGGGCGACCATCTAAGTAATTCCGAATACTTCATTCCGCTAGGTGGTTCGAATTCGGGAGTCAATGCTCCGTACTCGAGCTTCGAGGGTGAAGTAGGACAGGCACTTCGTCCGTTCCCGCAATACGATTACATCCAGGGCGACTGCTGCTTGGAAAACCTCGGTCACTCGTCGTACGAATCGATGATCGTATCCCTGGCCCGGCGCTTCCGCAATGGGTTCAACCTCCAGGCGTCCTACACCTGGTCGAAGAATCTGACCGACGCGGATTCGACGATCCCCTTCAGCTATGTTTCGGGGAACCAGTTGGCGCAAGCCGAAGGGTCCAGCAATCTGAAGCTCAATAAGGCTGTCAGTGCCCAAAATACGCCGCAGCAATTCTCACTCAGCTATCTCTATCAGCTGCCATTTGGTAAGGGAAGAAAGTGGCTGAACAACAATACGTTTGTGAACATTTTGGTTGGCGGCTGGCAGATAGGCGCCATCCAGCGCTACCAGAGCGGCCAGCCGATTGGCTTTGGTTGCGCTAGTGGAATTCCTTACTACCAGAACTGCATCACGTACGACGCAGGCCCGGCATCGTTGGCTGGTACAAGCTTCGCGAGTGCTGCCTACAAGAAGAACAAGAACGGCCCCAGCTTCTTCAATGGGGAGTCATGGTACAAGCCGGCCTATCGCGCTCCAGGAACGAATGGCCCAACCGATCCAGGCGTCCCGATGGCGAATGCGGCGTTCGTCGATGAGAACCGCGAGGGTCAAAACTGGCCCCGTCCTTACACGACTGATTGCGGAAACCAGGCCGCCGGCAACTACTGCTCATCGTATCCGTTCACCCTGGGGAACTTGCGTCGTGAGACCGAAGCGATTACAGGCCCGGTTTACAAGGCAGAGGATGTCAGCGTGATCAAGGACTTCCCCATCAAGGGAAGGGTTGCGTTCCAGCTGAAGGGTGAAGCATTCGACGTCTTCAATCGGCATCGTATGGGGCTACCCGATCCGCAGCCAGGCGATTCGGCGTCGGCCACCGGATTCGGTATTCCGACCTACACGGATTACGGTCCGAGAAATATGCAGGTCACCGGAAAGATCACCTTCTAACTTCCGTGGCAAACTGCTGTTCCTGAGGGCGAGAGGCCAAGCGAAAGCTTGGCCTTTCGCTGCACCCTGGCATTCTTGAGTTGCTCACGAGATGCGCACGTGGTTAGAATCGGGCGCGTAGGAGCTATGTTGCTACTAGCAGCCTTTTGGGTGATCGCAATGGTGGCGGCGGCTGGCCAATCGGCTCCAGCAGCTCCGCAACAGGATCGTCTTCTGCAGGCTCAGCATCTCCAGGCTCTCGGTAACAATGAACAGGCCCGCGATCTGTACGAGCAGATTCTTCACGCCGACCCTTCGAATGCGGACGCCCGTGAAGGGATGTCGTCCACTACCGAACGTCTGGGTCTCAGTGCTCGCGCTGCGGGCAAGATGGATGATGCTCTCGCTGATCTCCTGCGGGCTCAGAAGGTCGAGCCGAACGACACCCGTGTGCTTTACGACCTAGCCATCCTCGAAGATGAGATGCACCTCTATAGAGACGCGGACAAGGTCGCCGATCAACTCATTGCCGTTGCGCCGGACGACCCCAACATTCTCTACGCACGTGCCCGGGTTAAGTTCGACCTGGGTCAACTTGATGCCGCGCTCAAGGCAATGCAGGCCTATCTCAAGGTCAGGCCGGTGGATGCTTCGGCCCATTATGGCTTAGGCAGAATCTATCTGTTGCAGCTGCAATTCGAGCAGGCGCGCGCAGAATTTCAACAGTCGATCGACATTCAGCCGCGGCAGAGTGAGGCCTATTACCAGTTGGGTCAGACGGATCTCGAACAGGATGAGTACAAAGGTGCCATCGAGCTTTTTCAGAAGACGCTCGAGCGCGATCCGCGACATGGCGGGGCGCTGACCGGGCTTGGTATTGCCTACTTCAAACTAAAACAGTATGACGATGCCGAGCAGTGGCTGACCAAAGCGACCCGTGCCGCGCCCGACTATCAACCAGCACACTACTATCTTGGCCTTACGCTAGCTCGACTCCACAAGGCGGACGATTCGCGCCGCGAACTCCAAACCGCGGCTGCTTTGGCGGATAAAGAGAACAAGCAATCCTCGTCGCCCTTGCAGATAATAGAGCCCAACGCTCAACCCTGATTCTTTAGTGCACGAGGCTCAATTACGATGCCGAACTCTCGCCAAGATCTGCACTCATTCCGCGGCCTAACCATCAAAGCAGCTCTGATCCTGCTTGCCGCCCGTTTACCCATATCTGCCCAGGTCGCCGATCCCGCGGATCCATGGATGAATCAGGGGGCAACGGCCATGCGGCAAGGGAATATTCCGGAAGCCGAGCAGGACTTTCAACGAGCCGTCACGGCTTCCCCCCGTGATGCGGACGCGTATCTTGGCCTGGGAATGGCACAACTGCGTGAGGGTAAGCTCGACACGGCGGTGCAGTCTCTCACCAGAGCGAGTGCGCTGAAGCCGACGATTCCCAGTGCGCACATGTTTCGTGGCATTGCGCTCTTTCAAATGAACTCGATCGACGCAGCGGTCGACCAACTCAAGGAAGAGATCAAACTTCAACCAAAGGATATTGAGGCTCTCACATGGCTAGGCGTCATTGAAATTCAAGCAGGTAGGCCGGAGGACGCATGCGGGCCTCTGGACCAGGCAGCCAAGCTTAATCCAGCAGATCAAAACGTCCTCTTTTACCAGGTGCGCGCGCACACCCTCGCTGCGCAGTGGGCCTTTCGGAGCCTGTACAATATCAATCCTGACTCCTGGTACGTTCACCGCGCCCAAGCCGAGATCGACTCAGAAGCACATCAGCCTGACAAGGCCATTGAAGAGTATAAGGCAGCGATTAAGGCAAGGCCCGGGGATGCCGATCTCTATGAGGCTCTGGCCGATGAAGAACAAAAAGTCGGCCATCCTCTCGATGCCACAAATGACTATCAGACTGTGCTGACGCTGCATCCCAACGATCCGATCGCTCTCTTCAACCTCGGGAAGATCCAGGTGGAGACTGGCGATCCGACTCAGGGGGTGGCATATCTGCGTCAAGCCGTCGAGGCGCACGCAGCGCCTGCGCCCACAGACTTCTACCTCGGCCTTGGCCTTTCCAAGCTGGGACAGAATGAAGAGGCCGCCACCTGGCTGGAGCGCGCTCTCACCAACTCGCCCTCGGAGTTCATCCGGCAGAGTGCTTACTATGAACTGGTCCGGGTGTATCAAAAGCTTGGCCGTAAGGACGACTCGCAGCGCGCGCTGGAGGAACTCAAGAAGCTGAAAGCTCAATCGTCGCCTAGGGTACAACCCTAACCTCTGATCGCCTAAAGCTCAGCGTTTTTCGTTGACAATGCAGTTACGCAAAAAGTAAGGTTCTCGTCAGTAAACGTTTGCTGATTCTCGTCACGTTTGCCTGCCGCAACCTGCGTCCCCGATCTACCTGCTTCTGGTCGAACCTTATCCCTTGTTGCTTCCTATGGAGGAAGAGTCATGCTCATCTCGCCCCAGCCAATCCGCCTTCGAGCTTTGCTGCCAGCCTTCGCTCTTGCGTTCGTTGCCGGTTCGCTCCTTACCGGGTGTGGTGGCGGCGGAGGAGGGTCGACGGGCGGTGGGGGCGGAGGTACAACTACCACTCCGGACATGGGCGTCCTCGGGTCTATCAGCGACGCATACGGATTCACGCTCACGAATGCCAGCAGCAGCCTTGTGCTCGGGATTGCGAACCAAAGTCAAGTCGCAGGGACAGCTCTAGCGCAAGAGACCAACGCTGGGTCAGCTACCACGGACGACATGTGGCACGCGATGCCAATGGGTACGAATCAGCTGGAATATAACGTAGAAAACCTCCTGACCCACCAGGTTATGGGCATCGCCAATGCGTCTACCGCGACTGGCGCGACAGCCCTGCAGTATGCCGACAACGGCACCAACGATCACCTTTGGGAGTTCTATCTCCTGACGGACGGCAACTACCTGATCAAGAATGTAAACAGCGGCTATTACCTCGAAGACAGCGACTCGGGGACAGCGTCGTCGGCTGTCATCGATCAGGACGCTCGCGCTACCACCGGCACCGGTTGTGCCTGCCAGGAGTGGAAGCTCGCAGTCTCGATGACACCGGCATATCCTGCGCCGCGCGCGATCACTGGCACTGGAATCTACGTGCACGATCCCTACTTGTTGAAGGACGCCAACGGGACCTACTGGCTTTATGGGACGCACCAGACTTTGGCCTACTCCACCGACCTGACAACGTTTACTTACGCGACGCTCACCACTCCGGATGGAGCCTGCACGGCGACCCAGGGCGGCGCATGGATTACTGTCGACCAACACTGCCCCATCATCGGTCCCGACTTCGCTTCGTGGGCCGGACCGCAAACGCCTCCGACACAAAACAGTGGCGCGAGCACCGACGTCTGGGCACCCAGCATGCTCACATATGACGGCACCTATTACCTCTATTACTCTGTGCCTTACGAGCCTTCGACCGGCGCTGAAGCAGTGATTGGCCTGGCGACCAGCACCAGCCCCTCCGGCCCCTGGACCGACAAAGGCTATGTCGTCTCCTCCTGGACCGCCGCTACCACCGCTCCGCCCTCGAACAGCGCTTGGAACTTCACCTCTGCGACCACCTGGAACGCCATCGATCCCGATCCGTTCATCGATGCCAATGGCAACTGGTGGATGTCCTTCGGATCCTTCCAGGACGGAATCCATCTCATGCAGCTCAACCCGTCTACCGGCCTGCCGACCTCGCCTGGATCGCTGACCTATCCCATCATTGCGGCACGCGGTGCGGGCGAAGAAGGCTCCTTCATCTACCCATACATCTTCAATGGTACGCAGTACTACTATTACTTCGCGCCGATCAATGTTTGCTGCAGCGCGACCAGTCCTTACCGAATCATCGTCGGTCGTTCTACCAGCCCGCAGGGTCCGTATGTCGATCGCGGCGGCCTCGATCTCACTACTGGCGGTGGCACGATCCTGCTCAGCACGCATAGCAACATCGTCGGCCCGGGCGGCCAGAGCGTCTTCACCGACACCGTCAGCGGCGTTGCAACTCCCACCCTCGTCTATCACTATTACGACGGCAACAACAACGGAACCCCCACGCTGGGCATCAACCGACTCGGCTTCACGAGCGACGGCTGGCCCTACGTGGAGTAACGCGCGGCACTACAACGACGCGGGCGCCAGCCTCATGGCTCCAATCCAGCATGAGGCCAGCCGCCCGTCCAATCGATCGTCGAAAGCTGCATCGATGGCCTGCCCGTCTTCGCATCGTATGCATGGAACACGATCAGGTCTTGGTTGTCGGGCCCCATCCAAACGCTCTCGCCTCCCGGTCCAAGCCAGCGTGAGTTCGCCACCAGCAGCGGCGATCCTCCACCCTCCAGCAGCGGCTTGCTGGTTTCGTCTACATACGGCCCGGTGACGACCTTCGCGCGTCCGACGACCGTTTTGTAGGTGCTCTTCAGACCACGGCAGCAGAGATCCCAGGACGTAAACAGGTAGTAGTAGCCACCGTGAAAGACGATGAAGGGTGCCTCGATGGCCTCCCAATTCGGCGGCAGGCCCGGAGGTGCAGGCGCGGCATCCGGAGGCTGTGCACGGCGTGCGAGCGAGTAGAGCGTCGTGTCGGTGGAGGAGAGAAGTCCCGTGGACGTATCGAGACGCCGCATCTTGATGCCGTCCCAGAAGCTTCCGAAGGCCAGCCAGTCCTGTCCTTTGTGGTCCCGGATAAAGTTGGGATCGATGGCGTTGAAGTTGTCCTCAGCCTTCGACTCGACTACCAGTCCCTTGTCCACCCACTTGAAGTCCGGCGAAGTTGGATCGAGTGTCTTGTTCACCGCCAGCGCGATGCCGGAGGTGTTCTTGCCGAACAGCGAATACGCGTAGTACATGCGGTACTCATGGTTCTCGTACGAGACGTCAGGAGCCCACAGATCTTTGGTCCCTGGGCTGCGCTTCTGGATCCAGTCGGGGATTGCGTCAAAGACCTGTCCACAGCGCTTCCAGTGTTCGAGATCGTTGGAACAGCGAATCGCAAACTGGCCACCTTCGGGCGTCTTGCCCGTGGCGAAGACATACCAGGTCTTCCCATCCTTTGCGATCGACGGATCGTGCGTGAAGGCCACATCGCCTGACAGCGTATACACATGCGGACTTTGGGCGGGAGCACTACTGGCCGTCATCAATAAAAAGGCAAACCCCAGACTTGCTTTCCAACGGGCGAACATGAGAACTCCTTGCGATGCGACTTTGACGATAGACTATTTAGTCGGGAAATCGTTTTCTACATAGGTTTTATGGATATTGAAGGATGCTTGTCAACCCAAGGCCGTTCCGCGCAGGCCATTCGATGCTTTGGCTCGATGTTGAGTGTGGGTTGCGATTGAAGTGGTGGGCGAGACAGGGATCGAACCTGTAACCCCGGACTTAGAAGGTCCGTGCTCTATCCAATTGAGCTACTCGCCCGACATGCTGGCACCGGGGCCCACCACACTACGACCCCAGGTGGCGGACACGTAAGGGATAACCCTCCGCTGCATCGATTGTAGCGGAGCCGCGAGCTGCTTCAAGCTCTTTACTGCGCAGCAACGCCACGGTGTCATCCATCGCTAACTCCCACCGCCGCCGTGCGATTTCGGCGTCCGGGCCAAGCGCGGTCAGATAGAACGTGACAGCGAAGCCTTCGAGTGGCCCGCTGAGGTCCAGAAACGCCGGCCGCAGAATACATTCCATCGCGGCCTCCGCATGCGGTAGCCTCTGGGCTCTGCGCGCGATGCGATCCAGTCGATCCTGCTGCTGGTGTGCGGAAGCAAAGACCGAGCGTTCGCGCCAGAGCAGGTCAATATAGCTGGCGTAGCCGAACTTCGCATCCTCTTCATGAAGGAAAAGTTCCATCCGAAGCGCTTCGAGGGCCTCTGACTGTTCCGAGGCGGAGAGAGTCCAGGTATCACACTTCGCTGTCAGGAAAGGAGAGCGGGTGGCATTGAGCGACCGAAGAGCGCGGGCCAGAGTTGTGTTGTGCTCGGCCTCGACGATCTCTGCGATATCGTAGGGATTCGCTCGCAGGTCGATGAAGTGTGCGGCCGAACGCGAACCGCTCTCTTGCCCGTCCGCGGACCATGGGACGACCAGCGTCGGTGCATCGAGGGAACACTCGGCGGTCCATTCAGAGAGCATCAATCTTTAGGATACGTCAGGCGTGGGCGAGGACGAAGCGCAGGGCGGTGTGCTCGGCCCAATAACCGTCATTTCCGGCGGCCGTATCGGACGGCGCAAGGAAAGCGCAATGGCCGCCATGTTCGGTGGCGAGGAAGGTAATGTGCGGGTTTGCGGCGATCGTACTGCGCGTCCCGGAAGTGATTCGGACGAACGGATCATCCTCCGCGTGGAGAATCAGCGTGGGAACCGTGATGCGGTCCAACACGCGGGCGGCGCAGGCACGCGCGTAATAATCATCCGCCGAGCTGAATCCACAGTAGAGTGAAGTAATGCGCTCATCGAACTCGCGCAGGGAAGTGATGTTCGCCGCGCGGTGGGGATCGTATGCGCGTGGAAAGTACGATGCCTTGCGCCGAAAACGCTTGACCAGACCGCGAACGAACTTGCGCTCATAGATGCGGTTCTGCGGTTCATGCAGCGCATCGGCGGACGCCGCAAGGTCCACCGCCGGCGACACCCCCACGACCGAGTGCAGTTGCGTCGGGACGGAGGCGCCTAGATCGCCAGCGAGCTTGAGCACCAGATTGCCGCCCATCGAGTAGCCGATCAACGCGACGGATTCCAGGCCCTGGGTCTCGAGGAAGAATCGCAGCACGCGTTCCACGTCGCTCGACAGCCCCGAGTGGTAAAGCGTTGGCGAGAGGCGCAGCATGTCGCCATACTTCGTGGGACCGCAGTTACGCATATTCATGCGGATGACGTTGCAGCCGGAACGCCACAACTTGTTGGCATTGCCGGTGACATATTGAGAGTGCGACGAGCCTTCGAGGCCATGCAGAATGATGGCCGTCAGGCTCGTGCGACGCTGCGGCAGCGGCTGCCAGTGGCATTCGCAGAGTACCTGGCTGGAGATCTGTGAACCATGTGGTGGGGAGACCTCTACCATCTGAATCTCCGGTGGTGGAAGCGCGTCTGGCCGCGGCAGAAAATTGCCAAAGATCGTCTGCAGATGGCCGTTGACCACCCACCGGCGCGGCTCAAATGGCGGGTACGTCTCGGGCCATTCGATGCTGCTACCGGCCTGCGTATTGGGCAGCGTGCTGGAGCTCATTCGCGGCCTCCGACCTCGAGCTTGGATGCAGCGGCGAGTACTTTGGTAGCGTTTAATGCCCCGGTTGGTTCTTCCTCGTGCTTGAAGTAGGCATACACGTCCGATTTCCCGGCGAGCTGCTCGAATTGCTTGGCAAACGCCTTCAATTTGGTTGGGGCGTAGCCGCCGCTGCGGCGCAGTCGGTAGCAGCAGAAGTCCGCGGTCGACACGTCTGGCGTCTTCAATTCATCGCCCTCCGCGATGCAGAGAGCACGATTGCTGCGGCGAAGGATCTCGTAGGTCGCGTCAGTAAACCAGCTGGGATGGCGAAACTCGAACCCTACCTGGAGGAGGCGGTTCCGTCGGAACGCGGGCGCCTTCAGAAACGCTTCGAGACGCGAATGATCCGCGGCAAAATTGGGCGGCAGCTGGAAGAGGAGAAGGCCGAGTTTCCCCGCGGCTCGCGCTGGTTTGAGCGCAGCGACAAACTCTGCAACCGTTGCATGGCTGTCCTTCAAACGCTGGAAGTGGGTGATCCGCTGCGGCGCCTTGAAGCTGAACCGGAAGCCTGGGGGCGTCGCGTTCAGCCAGCCTTTTAACTGGGCAGCCGATGGCAGCGTCCGGAAGGAATAGTTGACCTCCACCGACGTCAGGCGGCTGGCATAGAACTGTAAAAAGGCGCGGGAGGGAACCTCTTTTGGATAAAAGCCAGGCTTCCACGACGGGTATGCCCAACCGGAGGTCCCTAGGAATAGATTGCGGGGCGAAGCTGCTGGCGAGGGAGCGGCGAGGATGGGGTTCAGGGCGCGCGGCACGGTATTGTCGCTCTGCTTTCAGAAGGATGGTGCGCACACAATAGCGCGCCGAGCTGAGGAAAGCAATAACTTTAAGGATTCGGGCGGCTAGCGGGACCAAAGGAGAGCCACACCGCCTCATAAGTTAAAGAATACACGTTGCCATACATGCCAACAGTACCGTCTCTCCCAAGACTCGTTTGCCCCTATTACCGCACGGGGGCGAACGCGGTCTTTGTAGCAGTTCCGCACCAAAGCACAGGCCGAAGCCCGGCAGACTCCAGCATTGGATTGGCTAGTCGACTCACTTTCGAGACACGAACATCCCACCAGATTAGGAGCCCTTATCGAGAGGGGCCCGCCATCCCAGGAAGGCGAGCCCCTCTCGGAGAGTGGTAACTACGACCGGCGAACGGAGCGTAGGCCGAACGAAGCGCCCATGAAGAGCAGGCCCAGCAATCCAACCAAAGGCAGGGAACTGCCGGTTTTGGGGAGCCTCGGAGCGGGCGCAGGCGCTGCTGCCTCTTCCACAGGTGCTGGCGCCGGAGCGGGCATCTGAACTGGTACCAGCACAGCGATCAGGACTGGCTGATTTGGTGGGATTGGCGGCGGAGGTGGCATCGTTCCAGCCAGAATTTTCTTTTGCGTGACCACTGTTTCCGGGACTTCTACGACCTTGGTTGCGGAAATCTGCATTCCCTTTTTCAGTCCAAAAGCGTCCATTGTCTGGCCGTTGATGTTGAACGTCTGGCCTTTGGGAATCGTAAATCTCTGGTTTGTATTGTCGTCCATTGTCAGGATTACGGAAGTAGGCGGATTGACGTAGAAAACCTTTCCCGTGACGGTCTGTACCGTCGTTGTCACTTTGGGCGTTGTCGTTGTGATGGTCGTCCGCGAAATCGTCATTCCGGGCTTGAGATCTTGAATGCCGAGTTGCTGACCATTCACTGTGACCCGAGCACTTGCCGGAACGTTCGGAAAGTGCCGGATCTGACCGGTGGAGTCTTTTACCCAGAGATCATTGCCGGAAACAAGAACGACGGTTCCCGTTTCCACCTTGACCTGTCTCACAACAGGCCCGTTCGTCGCTACTTTGGTAGTCGTCTCTACCTGCGCGTTCGTGGCCGCGGGGGAGGCCAGCAACACCGTGCCTGCCGCCACAGCCAGCAGACTGTGCATGATCGTTCGTGAAGCTTTCATATCAATTCTCCTTGTTGTTTTTTCCCAAGCCTGCGGAAGTGGTTGTGGGTTGATTTCGTGAGCCGGCGGTCGGCCCGTGAGACACGATGGATGCGTGGACAATAAACCGTTGTGGTGCGTCGCCCACAAAATAGAATGGGTAGCACGTGACCAGGGTGAGGGAGGAAGTGGCGCGCGGTTGCAGCACGTTAACGTCAGTTGGACTGACAATCTCGATCTGATCCACGATGTAGGTAACTCGCTCTGTTGTCATCACCAGGTCGATTTGATCTCCAACCGCAATGTCCTTCAATCCTCTGAAGAATCCGTCGCGGTGCCCGGCAATTCCAATATTGCCCGCAACTCCTGGCATCGCGGTGCCCGCAATTCGCCCAACTCCTCGGTTCAGCGTCAGATCGTCCGTCCCCTCAAAGACGGGAACATGAATTTTGACTTTGTCGATCTCAAGCACAGCCACAGGCATGCTTGATGCGATCAGCAAGCTGTCCTTGTAAGCCTGAATGCGTTTCTCCGCCCACAGACTGAAATCGACGTTTCCACTGGAATCGCTGGATTTCGAGGCATCGTTTTTTGGCACGGCGGTAGCTTGCGCATTCGCAAAGCTCCACAATGCAAACCGGGAGGAAATCTTTCCATCGAGAAAGGCCGCTAACCAGATCGCCAGAAGCATTCCCCCGGCTACCAGCAAACATCGCTCGAAAAAAATCGAGGCTGTCTTCAGAGTTCTCAAGAGCTACCTTCTGATCACGGATGAGTAGTATCGGGTGTCAAGGAATTCTTCCAAAAGGTTGCAACCATGAAGGGGAAGTTAGTGAAAACGGTGACACCCCGCAACTGGCAAAAGTGACAGTTGCTGTCGTCAGAGCTTCATCTGAAGGGCATTCCGGCCAATCACCAGCGACCCATCCGTTTCATTCGTGCCCGCAGCGGGGAGGGCAGACCGCCAAAGCATAGTAAAGACAGCCGTAATAAGGTGTGCTTACGATGATTTGCGACGTCTGTTGGAAGCGAATCGATCGCCTTTATTTGCTTTCTGATCCCTAACCGCGCAAGAATAATGGCCTGTCATCAGTGACAGTATCCCCATGATTGGAATCGGCGTTGATTGGTCTGATGGGTAGGCAGCGCCAATGACGCATTGGTGACTATTTTCTCAGCGAAGCAGGGAAGCGAAATCTTGACGAGGCGTTCGATGCAACGAAAATCACGCTCCATCGCGTTAGTTTTATTTCTCACACTCTCAGTTTTGTCGTGGTCCGGATCATTGTTATTCGCGCAGGTTTCGATTCCCACCCCGCAAGAACTGGACCAGCTGCTTGCTCCCGTTGCACTCTACCCAGACTCTCTTCTGGCGCAGATTACAACGGCGTCGACCAATCCACAAGAAATTCTGGATGTATCGAATTGGCTGCAGGCGAATCCCGGTCTACAGGGAGCGGCGCTAACCGACGCTGCAGAGAAGCAGGGATTCGACCCTGCCTTCGTTGCCCTGGTGATGTTCCCCGACGTACTCAACATGATGGCCGAAGACGTCGACGACTTCGCCGCCATCGGTGAGGCGTTTTCTGCCGACCAGGGGGCAGTCAGTGCCTCGATCCAGAGATTGCGAGCCCAGGCTTACGCAGCCGGGACCTTGAAAAGCAACCAGCAGCAGACACTAGAAATTCAACAGGCGGCTGCTCAGCCGATCTATGTGATTCAACCTGCAAACCCGCAGGTCGTCTATGTGCCGATCTACAATCCGACGACCGTATATGTCCGCTCGCCTACCGTTGTCGTCGTCAGTTACGGACCTCCCATCCCGATTGGCATCCTTGTCGTAAGCACCCGGCCGTGGGGATGGATGGGTTGGGGATGGAACTGGTCGTCGCACCGGGCCTATTACAATCACACCATTTGGGTGGGGTGGCGAGCCCCTTATCGTCCGCCGAATTACTGGTACCGTCCGCGCCCGGTCCCCTATTCCGCCAGACCGGGATATGGCGGCAATTGGAACTATCGCCCACCGAACTATCGGCAGCCCACACCTCGTCCTCTTCCGGCAAACCGTCCTGCCTGGGGACCAAATAACCGCCCTGGAAACCAACCTCCCGCAAATCGACCTGGAACTGGGCGGCCGCCTGTGCAGCAACCTAAGCCTGGGAAGCCCGTTCAACCGATCGCAAAGCCTGGTGCAACCCGACCGGGCGGAAATCCACCGGGACAAGCCAGGCCGACGCAGCCCAATGGGAATCGGCCGCCGGTAAACAAGCCTGCTCCTCAGCCGAAGCCAGCGCAGCCGAGTACCAGACCGACACAGCCGAGTACCAGACCGGCACAGCCAAATCCGAAGCCGGGACAGCCAAGCACGAGACCTGCACAGCCCAGTACTAGGCCGGCACAGCCTAGTACGAAGCCGACACAGCCGAGCACCAGGCCGACACAGCCGAACACTAAGCCGGCCCAGCCAAATACAAAGCCGGCACCGAGTAAAAATTCCGGGTCCCGGCCTCCAGCGCAGTCAAAACCTTCCACGAACCCAAATTAGCGATAAAACGGAGCGACCCTGAGCAGACTCGATCTCCGAAAACCGCATCGCGCCGTCTACTTGTGCAACTTAAAGTGGACACGTCCGCGCTTCGCAAAATGTCTGAAGCTTTCGGATGAGCCGCCGGTTACGACCACTGGTCTGTGGACCAAACTGAACGGATGATGGTGAATAGAAACGCTGTGGTAAGCCCGAACAATATCCAACCGCTTAAGGCTTCCAGCGGCCCCATCAGCTGCCATCTAGGTTCCAGGCGAATAGCACTGCCGCCAAAAGTGGTCATTGCGCCCAGCGAGAATTCCATGGCCGCCTTCTGGTCAGAAATCGCGCCGGAAAAAAAGTAGGCGAGAGACCACAACCATGCTTCGAGGCCGTGCGCGGCTGTCGCGCACAGAGCGGGTCCTCCAACGGCGACGATGGGCACCATGTGACGTAAGCTTGCCTTGCCTCTATATTTCAGCAGGAAATGAACGCCAAGGTTGACAAGTCTGAGCACGATTGCATGCAACAGAACTGTAACAAGGATGAGCGGAAGACTCCACATCCAATCCACGCCCCAATGGACGGTAAGGAGATTACTCATACACACACCAAGGGACAAACATGGGTAGTTCTGAGCTCTCGATAACCAGAGCTTCCAATTGGCCAGTGTCCAAGAAATTGCTTTGAGCCGACATTCAAACCCCTCTCATGACCCCAGTTTGCAGCAACGAAGACAGCCGCACGTACAGGGTAGATCCCAGCCGGCCTGCAAAGCAGTTAAGCACACGCACAGACGGCTAGATAACTGTCACTAGTTACAGTCGTGCCATCAACCCGCTCAATGGGCCTTTCCTCAAATCTCTCTAGTTGCGTTTGCCGTTGCCTTAGGCCAGTAGTCGTGAGTGCTTCGCGCTGTCGTCTGCGGTTCAGAGAGCAAGAAGACAAGTATTCGCAAGCAGAAGGGGGGCTATTTTCAGAGCACTGTCAAATGTGACAGTTGTAGCCTCATCGGCACCCTCCTATCGTGGGCTAAACGTCTCTCCCCCCATCGGAAGCGCTTACCACCCGGGATGTTAGAGTCAGGGCACTTGTCGAGATGAGAATCATGCGCGAATGGATTGAAATGTCGTCAGATGGAATCCAGGCGCTGGCGGTAGTGATTATCGTCGTCTCGATCGCTTTTGGTTTCTTGCGTTACCTTCTGAGATTGGCGAAGCGGACTCCACACTCCTACCGCGAATACAAGCGTCTTCTCGCCCGGTCACTGATGTTGGCACTTGAGATTCTTGTTGCGGCAGATGTGATCCGCACGGTGTTGCTGGACCTGACCGCCCAAGGCCTGGAGACACTCGGCGCACTGGTTGTAATCAGAACATTTCTCAGTTGGTCGTTGGTAGTTGAAGCTGAGGGACACTGGCCTTGGCAATCTGCCGTACCCAAAGATCAAATATCGCGCGGGGTCGGCGAAGAAGCCGTTCTCGGTTCGGTGGGGGAACTAGATGAGCCAATATAGAACGCCCTTGGAACGCTCAAATCCTGTAAGTCAGGACCGCGCCATTGTTGGGGGCGTCGCAAGGAAGTGGGATTCAGCTGGGACGGCCCGCCTGCTTTGTCGGCGGGGCGTGAACTTTTAGGGAGAAGCCGAAATGTACCTGCCAAGTTTTCCGAACGTTGACTTGTTCTCTGCAGGCATCAACGCCTTGAACGGTGTGCTCGTTGCTCGCAATCCATCGCACAATCGTGGATATGCAGTTGTCGGCCTGCTCATCATGGGTTTTTTTGGCGGGATTGGCGGCGGTGTTACACGCGATGTCCTGCTGGGTCAGATACCTGCCCCGCTGAAAGACCCAACTTACTTTTTCGTATGCCTTGGGGCGGGACTGCTCGGGCTGGCGATCTATCGCTACGCTGACTCCCGAGAGGAGCGGTTTCGCACCAGAACCTTGGCGTTTTTCAAATCATTCTCATTGCCATGGTTCGCAGTGTTAGGCGCGCATAAGGCCCTCGAGCACGGCCTCGGGTTCTGGGGCGCGATTCTTGTTGGACTAGCGGCCACTACCGCAGGAGGCGTGTTTATCGATCTCTTTTCTGGAGTGACGCCGGAAATAACGCGACCGTCGCAGCATCTGGTCACGACGGCAATCCTCGCGAGTTCGGTCTATACACTGATCGCTATCCACATGCAGAGCAGGACCGCCTTCTTCCCGGTCACGCTTATTTCAGTAGGTGTCGCCTTCATTTTCCGAGTGATTGCTGTTCGAGAACACTGGGGACAAATCGTGCCTTACGACGCGCCTGCCGAGGGGCCGAAAGTGGAGGCATAACCATCCTCTGAAGAGACGAGCAGCCCTTGCTGACCTCGTCGCAATCAGGTGTATCGCAACGAGAAAGGGAGTTAATATGGTTCACATTTGGGATCGAGTTGGAACTCAACTGATCGCACGCGTCAGCGGACCGATGAAGTTCAGGTTGGTGCTGCAGCCGTGCATGGCGGCGTTTTTCGCGATTCGGTCGGGACTGGCGGACGCCAAGACAGGCAAGTCGCCGTATTTTTGGACGATGGTCTCCGACCCTAAAGAGCGCGGGGAACTACTCAAAGACGGCTGGAAGAGCGTGGGCAAAGTATTCATCCTTGCCATCGTGTTGGACGTGATTTATCAGATCATCGAATTGCATTTTGTGTATGTGGGAGAAGCGATCATTGTCGCATTCATTCTTGCCATCCTGCCCTACCTGATCCTTCGTGGAATCGTCACGCGCATTGCGCGACGTAGGATTGCGCCGGTACCGGTCAAGAAACCGGTCTGAGGAGAAAGTTTTATGGATGTTGAGACAGCGACAAAAGACCGGGGAACGGTTCTAGCCGAAGAGCGAACCAATCTGGCCGTGGAGCGATCGGTAATGGCTGCAGAAAGAACGCTCATGGCCTGGATCCGAACAGCAATTTCGATGATCGGATTCGGCTTCACAATCTACAAGTTTTTCCAATACAAGGCCGAAGACATTGCGGCGGGTGTCATCCGTCGCCCAAATGCGCCGCGCAATCTGGGTTTGAGTCTGATTGCGGTGGGGACCCTGGCGCTAGTGGCTGCCGCATGGCAGCACAAAGGCTTTCTGAAGCAGCTAGCGCCTTCTCGAAACAAGCAAACCCTTTCAGTCTCTTTCGTGGTTGCCATGGGCGTCATCCTGATTGGTGTCGTTACTTTTTATGGTGTTCTGTTTCATAGCGGGCCGTTTTAACGAGAAATATCTGGTCTAGACAAGGCGGGATTCGATGTTCGACATCTCCCCTGCCAAATCAGACATCCGCATTAGCGGGCGAAAGCCCATGACTTTGTCTTGGGCGTTGAACTTCCTAGACAGGAATGTTGGAGAAAAATGAGGGCCATCTTGGAGACGCCAGTCGAAACATTGCCAGTAGATCCGCCTGAGTTCTCATTGGTATTGGGCGGCGCCTTGTTTCAGTTGTGTCGGCGCAGCCGCCTGTCGGGTGAAGCTTTGGAGCGGTTATATCGCCAAGCCATATTTTTTACGCTTGTCACTTGGCTACCGTTACTGTTGCTGTCCTTCATTGAGCATCACGCCCTCCGTAGCGCGGGGATTCACGTTCCGTTTCTTCACGACATCGAGGCGAACGTAAGATTTCTCGTCGCACTTCCCGTACTTATCCTTGCGGAGCTGGGAGTTCAGAAACGCATAAGTCCGTTGATCCGGCGGTTCATAGACCGGCGCATCATCGAAGTCAGGGACCTGCCGGCATTCGCAAAGGCAGTCAATTCGGCGCAACGCGTTCGTGACCTTGTTTTTGTGGAAGTGGTAGTGCTGATTTTGGTTTACACGATCGGGCTTTGGGTGTGGCGGAGCCAGATCGCCTGGGGAGATCGCACTTGGTATGCGTTACCGGATGGAACGCATTTGCATCTCACGCTGGCTGGCTACTGGTATGCCTTCGTGAGTATCCCGATTTTTCAGTTCATTTTAATACGCTGGTATTTGCGCCTCGGAATCTGGTTTAGGCTTCTGTGGCAGATTTCAAAATTACGCCTCCGCTTGAGTGCGGCCCACCCAGATCGAGCAGGGGGAATCGGCTTTCTGGGAGGAGGCTCTTTTGCATTTGCGCCGATACTATTTGCCCAGGGCGCATTGCTTTCGGGCTTCATCGCCGATCGGGTTCTAATCGGCAAACAACCTTTGATGGCCTTCAAGTTGGAGGCAATCGGAACCGTAGTCTTCCTGGTTGTGATCATCCTGGGTCCATTGTTGATGTTTACGCCCCAGCTTGCAGGGGCGTTGCGCAAGAGCTCAGCGGAGTATGGGTTGATGGCCAGCAGATTTGTATTGTGCTTTGAAGAAAAATGGTTGCGACACCGTGAATTGGAGCCAGAGGAGTTGCTCAGGAACGAAGACGTCCGGTCGCTCTCTGAACTTTCCAACGTTTATACGAATGTGCGCCAGATGCGCCCGGTCCCATTCTGGACGAATGACATCATTCGCCTTGCGGTTGCGGTTGCCGTTCCTCTCGTACCGCTGTCGCTGACGGTTTTATCGCCCGCGGAATTGCTTAAATTCTTGCTCAAAATTGCCTTCAAATAACCAGCCGCATCCGCCCGAAACGGGAACAGATGTCTTCTCCTTCTTCGCTCGAGTATTTTCGCGGGCGTTCATTTGTTCGATCATCCGGGCAAGGCAGCTCAGTGACTCGGCCAATGCATTCTGGCAGCAGCAGACGCCCGACTCTCAAATCCTGTCGGAGTCATTCTCACGAGCGACATCACGGCCCTTAGGATCACCGCTCACGTATCTCCGGCCAGACAAAACGGCGTCGATAGCCGGCAGCAAATCGCCTTCAGCATGGGTTTTATAGACGTAACCCCATGCACCAAGAGCAATTGCTTCATTCACGAGGACCGCCGTTGTCTCCTGGCTCAAAAAGATGATCTTCGATTTAGGCGCTAGCTCGCGAAGCCGCCGGGCCACTTCCATGCCATTCAGAGAGGGTAGGCCAATGTCGAGCAGAATCAGGTCAGGCTGCAACTTCGCGGCATTCTCAACTGCCTCCAATCCATCGGACACTACGCAAGTAAGAAGTAGTTCCGGACGTTGCACCAATTTGGAACGAACAAAGTTGCGAAACCCCGGGAAATCCTCAACTAACATTACGCGACACGACAACAATTCATTACCAGCTTCCCGCCGTGAGCGGCCAAATTCCACCCCGGCGCAGTGTATGAGTTCAATTGGAAGGTCCGTACTCGGGACCCTCTCTTAGGAGTGGTCGAAAATCTCGTGCAAATTTGGCATCCCAGCTGGCCTGTAAATTTGAGATCGACGCGACCTGCCATCCTTCGCAACAACTGCATGGTCAAAGTTTCAGCAGACCCTAGAAAGCTTAGACGCAGTATCGGAAGAATCGTTTACAACGCAAGCCTCAAGGTCCCTCTACGAAAAACCTGAGCTGTCCTTTTTGCCCTCTTAGCGAATCACGTTTCCCACTCTTGTCCTCATTCAATGCAAAGCGATTGGTCGGCCTGTCAATACTGTCAGTTGATTCCATTCGAGAACTCCCTAGACTCGAAAGCATCAGGAACCTGTGAAAATGAGCCTTGCGAACTTCTTGAACCTCACAAAATCCGCGCGCGACTTGTCTTCTTCGACCCTCAGCCGCATCAGCAGCTCGTTTCGCCGGCGCCAGTCGTCTGGAAACATGCCAGGCGAGCCCTGCAGACACGTCGTGTCGCTTGCTCCTAAGCGACTGATCCAGGCAGCAGTGTTCATCGCTTCCACAAGCATTTTTGCGGGAGCTCAATCCCCGCAATTGTTGCCCGAGATCGATGTCTACCTCAAGATCAATCCTGCGATGCGAGCGTATTTTCAAGCTGAGGGGGATCGCGATGGGGGTGTTCCGATCCAATCAACTTTGGGACCGAGCCTCCAACTGTACCTCAAGCCTCTTCTCAGTTTGAAAAAAGTCACCACCTTTGACCTGGACGACGCAAAGAAGAGGCCCCTGGTTGTAGAGGCTGGATATCGCGTCATAACCGCCCCCAATGAGCCCGTAGAAAACAGATTCATGCCAATCGCGACCTTTGCATTGCCAACAAAGGGTTCGCTGCTGGCAACCGACAGGAATCGCGCAGATCTTGACTGGAAAGCCGGGGTCTTTAGCTGGCGCTATAGGAACAGGCTGCTTGTGCAGAGAACCTTCTCAATCCACTCGTATCATGTGACGCCTTATCTCAGCGCCGAGGTCTACTACACAAGCCAATACTCAAAATGGAGTACAACGCAGCTTGAGGCCGGCGGTCTTTTCTCTATTGGCAGCCACGTTCAGATGGACGCTTATTATGAGCATCAGAACAACACCGGCAAGAAGCCGAATGAGCAGGTTAATGATATCGGCTTGGCCGCGCACCTTTTCTTTTCATTGAAGAGAGCAGGACCAAAGAGTTAACCTGAATGCTCTTCCTCGTTGAAGAATGGTTCAATATCTGGCAATTCTTCTTGAGTAGCCGCTCACAACTCTTCAGAAACACCAATGTCGCTTGAGCGGCGCACGCTAAAGCGACATTCAGTGACTGGCGGAAAATCCAAGTCAGGGTCGCGAGCGAGTCTTCGTTCAACGGACGATTAGTTCCATGGTCGGACGTTGGTCGCCTTGATGTACTGGTTGCCGAAACTCTCGATCTCGTATTGACCACTCTTCTTGTCAAATCTTAACTTGGCTGCGGCCATGATCTGTCCGGTTCCGATGCCTTTGTCGTTGATCTTGACTTGCAGATATCCGAAGGGATAGCTGACAGAACGGCCGCTTCGGTACACCTCAGCGAACGACATCGGACGGGCAGTCACAATGGTGATGATTGTCTCGGTTCCGTGCTGGCGTTTGCGTGCGATGGCAATCTGGGTGCCGGTTGATCCGGTGGGACTGAACCGGCCCTTGTCTTGCTTTTGTAATACGTTTAGCAGCGCATCCTGACCCTTATCCTTCAGGAGAGTAGCGAAACTCTGCAACTCCTCGTCGGTGGTGTAGGCGCTGACGTTGAAATTAAACCCCAGGGTTTTCCCGCCCACCGTGCCGCCCGTGCCGATTGCGACACCAGAGTAAGAGTCTGGCTTTTGCTTATCATTCTGGCCATAGGACACGAGGGAGAACGTAGCGTAAACGACCATTAAAAGCACAGCATATTTCATCAAGCGGCATTTCATTTCCGAGTCTCCTCTTAAAGTGAAGTGGGCGCAGTTGCTTGCCTACGCGATTTCTCCGGATAGACCAAACCTGGCAACGGAACTTAGCCCGAGAAACGATGATTGTCGAATCACCCGTGCACGGATCTACAGTCGCGCAATCAATCTTTGTTGTGCCTTTATTTGCTTGCTCAGCCGCAGGAGTGAGGCACAATTCGGCACTTCTTCGTAAACAGGAGTGTCTGCGATACCGCGTCCAAACGTCTACTGTCAGAACTGACAGTTCATTTAGGAGGCGTAGATTGTTATAAAACACGGGCGACAGATCGTCTGACTTGGAAGCGAAGCGGCCAGTCGAGTTCGCCTTGTCAAACCAGCGAAATGAAGAATGACAAACATGAATATTCATGATCGCCGTCCGTTCTTCTCTTTCTCAGCGTGGGCGGCATGTTTTCTGATCCTTTTGTCGGCGACGTGCTGGGCTAGAGACAAGAAGGACGTTATCGTCTTCGCGAACGGCGACCGGATGACCTGCGAGATCATGCAACTTCAAAAGGGCTACCTGTATGTCCGGCTCGCAAACGGAGAAGGCACCATCTCGGTCGATTGGACCAAGGTCGTCCGAATCGAAAGCCAATACCATTTTATTGTCACCAATGAACGCGGGGAGCGGTTTATCAGCACCCTAAAGAATGTGGCACCCGAAGACGCTCCGGATAAATTCGACGTGCAGGTCACGGGGAGTTCGAAAACCGATTTCATACCGTCGCTCGAAATTGTCGCCCTTCAACAAAGCGACGTTGGCTTCTGGACGAACTTGCACGGTTCCATTGATTCCGGTCTCAACTACACAAAACAGCAAAATCGTGTCCAATACAACTTCGATTCAAGCGTTATTTATGCGAAACCTTTGTGGTCAGCGAGTGCCGATCTCGGTTCCAGCTTCAGCGGCGGGGGATCTGCTGAGAATTTTCGCTTTGACCTCCAAACGAACGTTGCACGGCAACTCCTTTCCCCCCGGAACGTTTACATGGGACTGTTAGGTTTTCAACATCTTGGCGAGCAGGATCTGGATCTGCGTACAACTGTGGGGGGCGCCGTGGGGCACAACTTCCAGATGACGAATAACAGCCTTGTTATGGCATATCTCGGCGCAGACTGGAACAGTGAGCATTATGGGAATGAGGCGACATCGGGACAAACCGGAAACAGCGCCGAAGCGGTCGTCGGTACCGACTTAAGCTTCTTTCGATTCAGGACTACAAATTTCGTTGTGAATACTCAGGTGTACCCCAGCCTCACCGATCTGGGACGAGTGCGCCTGAATTTGAATGCCGCAGTGAAACTGAGACTGGCCAGGCGCCTCTATTGGAGTGTCAGCTACTACCTGAACTACGATAGCCGGCCACCGGAGAATCTAAATCATTCGGACTTTGGAACCGCCGGCAGCATCGGCTGGAAGTTCTGAAGGCCTTGACCAAGGATGGCGCAAGGCTCTCGCTCCAGCTTCTTCGAGCGTTGCGCGGCGGATCCTTAGGCGAAAAAGGCCGCGCGCGTGGGAAAGCGTGGCAGATGCGCTCGTTTCAACTCCTGTTAATGTTGACAGTTTTCATAGATCTTACACGCAGGTAGGATTTGGTGACTGGCCTTTCGCAGTTAAATGCCTATCGGTGTGCACTCCACCTCCAGGAGTTCTCCTGAGCGATCAATGCATCTTAATCTCAGAAGTCACTTCGCAGCAAGACTTGTCCAAAGGAGCTGTCAAATAGGTCTAGCGTTTTGACCCGAAAGTTATCTATCAGAAGAGGACCGTAATGCTGGAAGGCGAGCTCGACAATTCGATTGTTCCTGATACGAGTATTACTGTCCGCCGCCCTCTCAGGATCCAGCGATTGCGCAGGTGTATTGCAGATTGGGCTGAAAAGGCACAAAAACTCCAAAAGCAAGCCCATGTTTTCTACTTTGCGTTCAAACATCCCAAAACGCCGTGGTACGCACGAGTGATTGCCGCCTGCGCGGCGGGCTATCTGCTTAGCCCTATTCAGATTATTCCGAGCTTTATCCCCGTAATCGGATTTATGGATGATCTGGTCGTATTGGTCATCGGATTCAAACTCATTCAAAAGGCCATGCCCCCAGAAGTACTCCGGGAGTGTCGCGACCGTGCTGAAGCTGCCGAGGCGCTAAGGAAAACAGAGGTCAGGTCCCTAACCAGATACGCTGTTTTCCTCGCGATTGCAGTCTTGTGGCTCATTCTTGCGGTCACAGGCAGTCTGCTGGTGGCGAGTCACTTTCGACATAGGTAGATGAGCCAGGCCGCATTCCCTTGATGCATGCAGGGTTAGAAGACAGGCGCGGACGGGACTAATCTGGGGGGAGCATACGAACCCGCGCGAGCGAGGCAAGCACTCGACCTAAACGGCGGATATACTCCAATTCAAGCCCGCTCAACCTGCCTCATTGGCTGTCATTATTGACAGTTCCCAGCGTGGAACGAACGCGTTAGGTTCATCATGAGTGCGACAAATCCCTGTCAGGGACAATGACTCTAACAGACCAAATTTCAAAGTGGCTGCCTATCTTGTTTGGCGTTCCGGAAAGATGCACACATGAGTTTGATGGTTGATGCTAGTCGTCCCCAGAATGCCCCGCCGGGTTTTCACCTGCTGGCAAAGCCAAGCGGGTCAACGTGCAACATTGATTGCACGTATTGTTTTTTCCTGTCTAAAGACGCCCTGTATCCGAACGAGAAGCATCGGATGTCGGACGAAACCCTCGAACTCTACATCCAACAACTGCTGGAGTCGCATCGGACGCCCACGGTGACTGTCGCTTGGCAGGGCGGCGAACCCACGCTCATGAAGGTCGAGTTCTTTCGAAAGGCCATCGAAATGGTCGAGAAGTATCGTCGGCCCGGGCAAACCATTCAAAACACCTTTCAGACCAACGGAATCCTCCTGGATGACGAGTGGTGCGCCTTTTTCAAGGAGAACAATTTTCTCGTCGGCATCAGTTGCGACGGGCCCCGCGAGATCCACAACACGTATCGGCTCGACCGCGGCAAGCGGGGGACCTTCGACAAGGTGATGAAGGGCTGGCGCTACCTGCGCAAGCACGACGTGGACTTCAACGTCCTATGCACGGTGAATGCCGCCAACGAAAAACACGGTCGTGCGGTCTATCGTTTCTTTCGCGACGAGATGGGCGCCAAGTGGGTCCAGTTTATCCCCATTGTCGAACGAGCCAACGCTGACACGATCCAAATCGCAAATCTAGGATGGAGTGAGCAGGCTGGCGGCCAGCGCATGCTTTATACGCAGTCCGGCAACATGGTAACCAACCGGACCGTCGGCAGCAGGCAATACGGCCAGTTTCTCATCGATATCTTCGAGGAGTGGGTTCGCCATGATGTCGGCGAAGTGTTCGTTCAGTTGTTCGATGTAACCCTCGAGGCCTTTTTCGGCCGCCATCTGCTGTGCATCCACGCCCCAACCTGCGGGTACGGACCGGCGCTGGAGTACAACGGTGATCTCTACTCCTGCGACCATTTCGTTGAGTCTAAATTCCTTCTCGGAAATATACATCAGACGACTCTCTTGGAAATGGTGGCTTCACCTGAGCAGCGCAAGTTCGGTGAGGACAAACGCAACCTACTCACAAAGCAATGCCAGGACTGTAAAGTGAGGCACCTTTGCAACGGTGGCTGCCCCAAGGACCGGTTTGGAGTCTCGCGCGACGGCGAGCCTGGACAGAACTATCTTTGCGAAGGGCTGGAACTGTTCTTCATGCACACGGGTCCGACCATGACGTTGATGGCCCAGTTGATTCAAAAGCGCCGCGCCCCGTCTGAAGTAGTGAGAATCATCGCCGACCGCGACGCCGAGCGGACACCCAATGCGCTCTGCCCCTGCGGCAGCGGTAACAAGTTTCGCAGGTGTCATGGCGACCAAAACCCGGGATCGCCATTCACCAAGTTGGAACTCTCGCCCGCCGAAGCCGAATTGGGAGCGGCGTCGATGGCGCCGCTCCATACTTAGCGCCAACGGGATTTATCCAGCACTTCAGCGCCAATCCCAAGGCAACTCAAACTCACTTCACTAGATGCCCGCCAAAAAGTTAGTGGGCGCGCCAGGCACAGGTGCGCCAAATGAAGCGGGACAGTAAAGTGCTTCCCACAGATAGATACAGACTACCTAGGTCCCTGGCGAGATGACGTGTTGCTGGATGGCATACTGCACCAATCCCGCGTTCGTCTTCACGCGCAACCGTTCCATAACCTTGTACTTATGAAACGCGACGGTGCGAGGAGTCAGCTTGAGGATATAAGCGATTTCCTTCATCGATCGTCCCTCGGCTAACAACTGAAGAACCTCTCGTTGTCGACTTGTGAGAATCTCCTGCCCCATATCCGACACCCGAATCTCGAGGAAAAAGCTATCGGTATCACTTGTGACGAGAGGAGACACGTAGTATTCGCCTTTAAGGACTTCACGAACTGCGGTTATGAGTTCCGTGCCGGCGGAGGTTTTCAGCAGATAGCCGGACGCCCCGCACCGAAATGCCTCAGCTGCGACGCCTAGATCGGGGTTCATCGTCAAGTACACGATCTTCACTGTACGCTGGAGCCGCTTGATTCGCTTGCCTGCCTCCAGCCCATTCATCAGCGGCATTCCAACATCAAGAATGATGACATCCGGCTTGAGCGATGGAACGGATTCCAAAAGGGATTGCCCATCCGTAAAAATGCCGGCTACTTCTAACTCTGGCTCCAGAATTCGCGCACAGGCTTCAGCTACAAAGATATGATCATCGGCGATCAGAACTCGAGGACGATTGGTTTGGCTCAACGTTCCCCCCTATACCGTTTAAGTTTGGGCAAATCTGGCACATGACATGACTGGCACCTGAAGCCGAACGCTTGTGTCCCTAAGTCATTGAGCTGTCGAACCGATCTTCTCAACGTTGAAATGTTCATGAAATCCTATCGACCGGTGCAGCTAATCCGGCAGGATACTAACCGGTTCTGCACGTCCTGGCTCATCATCACCACTCCAGTGAACACGCGGAAGCGACACGAAGCTGGGACGTTCTAAGTGGAATTGGAGTGAATACGATTGCTAGTGATTCCACCCGATTCTCAGGAGCGACATTGCCGCTTGCACGCCAATTCACAATTCCGTCTCAGTGATACTCCTTAATCTATCGCAAATGCTACCGGCTGTGCGTTAGTGCGAAAACTGTCAAAATTGACAGTACGACGGACGGAAGACTTCAGCCGCCATTCGCGCCGTCCAGGTATATGAGAGTACTCCGAATGGCTAACTTCGGAGGACCGGGCTGATAGAGTTTGAATCCCGCTAACGGTACCTATGTCGACTTAAACCGGACGGTACCTCTCCAATTGTGTTCAGAATTCCGAACACGCTGTGGACCCTTCCGTTAACAGATCAGCCTTGCGCTGACAGGCCCCCATCGCGCGGTGATTCTTCCCCCCGAATCCACGACCTTACAGTAACGTCTGTCAGAACCTGAGGGTCGTGAAACTTCAAGTTGAGAGTTAACTTCAACATACCGTTAAAAGTGACAGTAGGCAGGACGGTGAGAAAGTCATAGCTTGGTCATCAGACGTTGCACTTCCATCGCGTGCGCGATCGTGGAGTTACGGCGGAGCGCCTTCCAGGGCGAACGCACGAACTGGGGTAGACCAATGTCACCAGCACGGATTCTGTTAGCCGACGACAATCAAAATTTCTTGCATCACGTCGTCGAATTGCTTGAGAGCAACTATCAGGTCATTGGAACGGTCGTGGATGGCGGCTCTGTTTGCGCTGAGGTCTCGAGACTTCGACCGGATCTAATGGTTTTGGACATTTCCATGGGACAGCACAGCGGCATCGAGATCGCCCGGCAATTGCGTCGAGAGGGTTACGCAGGTCAAATCGTATTCTTGTCTGTTCATGAAGACCCTGACTTCATTGGCGCGGCAATTGGCGCAGGCGGGCGAGGGTACGTGTTCAAATCTCGAATGAATACCGATCTCGGATTGGCTTTGAGTTCTGTGCTGTCAAGCCAGATCTTTATTTCCCCCCAGGGGCAGCACCCGTAGATTCTTTTACTTGAGGTTATGAAAAGGCCAGGGCCGAGGATTGACTCGTGCGTCATCCCTATCCATCGAGGTTAGTATCGTGACGCTCGCACAAACGCCATCCCGGTGTTATGGGATGGCGTTTGTACGTACGAATCGGTCGCAGACATCGGTGCAAATTCAGCAACCACCGTTACTGATTAGTTGTGCTGGTAATTGGAATTCTGGATGGCAATGTTCAGTTGCTTACTCACGCCATTCATATCCATGCTGGATACATGATTTGGCCCACCCGGAATCTGGCTAAACTGAACCGACAAGGTCATGGCGTCCGAGGGCCCGGACAGGTAAGAAGCTATTTGGATCCCAAGGAGCGCCTTCTGGACCTTATCGAACACCAGCGTCATGGAATCCTCGGGTTTCAGATAGTTGTGAACCACCAGCTGCACTGCATTTGGGTTTCCAGGGACTGCTCCCAAGGTGATGTTCCCTTGCGCGTAGGCCTGCTGCAAAAGGGCGCCGTCGGGTGGAACATATTGCTGCGCCAGGGCCTTCATCGAGTTTGCATAGTCCGTGTATTCGTCCGTCTTATTCGCCACCACGCGTTGTTTCAGACGCCCTCCGCTTGGAGGAGCAGGCGGTGGGTCCAGAGAAGTCTTTTGAGGCGTACCGTCTGAGCCAAGACGCACCTGGTTGTGCTCAACCTTCTTCACGTCACCCTTCAGGCTGATGGTCACCTGTTCGGTCCAGTTGAAGGACATCAGGGCTTGCTTGTTTTGGGCCGAGGCGGCCTTCACTTCTGCCACACGCTGCTGTAGTTCGGGGCTCTGCGCATTGGCATTTTCAACAAAACTTGCGAATGCTCCAAAAACCAGCAGTGACGTTAGTACTGTGCTCATACTGAGCGTCGTTGTCCTGTTCATATGTCCTCTCTCCACCCTGAAATCCTCCACCTAACCCGGACACTTTCATCCGACCTTCTCAGACAATCCCAATAAGGTGTCAGCGGTTCATCCGTAAGTGAATCACGCGAGGCTCGCTCGGGGTACTGGCAATAGTTACAGGCCGTTAGAATTCACGAAAACTCTCCTCGGCGACGTTGCGGGCGGTGCACCTGGTATCTCTCCGAGTACAACGGCTGTATCTTTTGACAGTTTCCACAATGCCAAAGCTGCCGGTAGCCTGCAACCAGAAACAAATGACCATCGATGAGCCGACAAACCCCTCTTCAACGTGGGGGGCGACGAAGACCTCATTCGCCATGGCGTCCAAAGGTTCGTCTGGATTACCTGCGTCGTCGCTCTCGCAGGTCCATTGCCCGTTATGCTGAATCAAGGTGGCCCCGAAACCGGTGTGCATGGTTCACCCAGGAGGCTACGTCTCGAAGACAAGCCGATCATGACGACTAAGAATCATTACGAGCCGCAATTGGCGGGGCTTGGGGCTTCCCCTGAAGTCCAGGATTTCTACGATCGCTATCCCTACCCTCGGCCTGTCGATAACCTCCAGAATTATGGCAGCCACTGGGATGATCACCAGAGACGCGTAGCCGACTTTCACCTGTTCTGGCCTGCTCAGACTTACAGGGAAGACTATTCGATCCTCATTGCCGGCTGCGGCACCTCCCAGGCCGCCAAGTACGCCATCCGGTGGCCGCGCGCCCGGATCACCGGAATTGATTTCAGCTCAACTAGTTTGCGCAAGACCGAAGAGCTCAAGCGAAAACACAATCTAACAAACCTTCACTTGCAGCAACTTCCTGTCGAGAGGGCTGGAGAGTTAGGCAACCGTTTCGATCAGATTATTTGTACCGGGGTTCTCCACCATCTCGTCGAACCGGACGCGGGCCTGAGCGCATTGCGCAGTGTCCTCAAACCAGACGGAGCGATGCATCTCATGGTATACGCTCCATATGGCCGAGCCGGCATATACATGCTGCAGGATTTCTGCAGGCGTCTTGATATTTCCGCATCGGATGATGCCATTCGGGATCTGATGACTGCGCTCAGAGCTCTGCCTCCCGGTCATCCCATGGAAACCATCTTGCGCACGGCGCCCGATTTCGGCGACCAGGCAGAGCTGGCCGATGCCCTGCTGCATCCCCAGGACAGAGCGTATTCGGTGCCGGAATTGTTTGAGTTTCTCCAAAGGGCTGGCCTTGCGTTTGGCCGCTGGACGCGTCAGGCGCCTTACTCTGCAAGGTGTGGGGTCATCGCCGGCCTTCCACAGGCGCCGCGGTTAGAGAGCATCACTTTGGAGCAGCAGTTCGCCGCCGTAGAACTCTTTCGGGGTACGATGGTCCGCCATAGTGCCGTCGTCTATCACAACGACAGTTCAGCCCAACTCCACCAGATAGATTTCGCGCACGACGGCTGGCTTGATTATGTGCCGATCCGGATGGCTGATACGGTGTGCGTGCTCGAAAGGATTCCACCTGGAGCTGCGGCCGTCCTAATCAATCGTGGCCACACGTTCCGGGACATATTCCTGCCGGTTAACGTTATCCAGAAGCGATTCTTTGACGCGATCGATGGAAAGCGCTCCATCGCTGAAATCGTTCACGTTGTCGCTCCCTCCCCGGAGGAAACTGGCATTGCCGACCACGCCCGCGATTTCTTTAACCAGCTTTGGTGGCAGGACCAGGTTCTCTTTGACACATCCCAGCTGTCAAAGCGATCCAGGTACCTGGAATGATCGCATGCTGTTCTTTTTAGCAGTAGTCGCGGCTAAACAGCGCAATTACTCTTCCTGTTAGGTGAAATGCCGATATTGAAGATGACGTTGTAAAAATCCAACAGCTGGAGCGTCGTCTGAATCTTTCAGTCGATGTGGAACTTGCTGTCGAGCTTCTGCCTCAGTTGATCATGCCGACAGGTCGATCTCGGGTGACAAGTAGCTGCAAGACGTTTAGCCCGCAACGAATTGCACGCGGGGAAGCGGCCGATAGCTGAACCCCGATTTATAGACGCACACGCTGACCGGTTGAATCGACTAGGCCCTGATCTCGCAAAGCCGGTCGAAGGAGTACGAAATGAGTCCCGTAACGTCGCCGCGGGTCCTTATCGCAAGTGATCAAATTCGCCTCTCTGAGGAGTACGCAAGGCTTCTGCAGCCTGAGTTTCAGGTTGTTAGCATCGTCGTGGACGAACCGGCCCTCATGGTCGCAGTCCGAGAACTTAAACCTGACGTCATCATCCTTGATCTGGGCGATAGTTGGGCCAACCATCTGGAGACTCGTGCGCGCCTCAAAAAGCTGACTCGAATGGTCCGGATCGTCTACATCACGACCGCGATCGATGCTGATATCGCCGCCGACGCAGCTCGGGGCGGAGTACCCGGGTATTTGCGAAGATCGCTTGACGACGCGAACCTCGTGAGTGCCGTCCGCGAAGTGTTGAAGGGCAAGCGCTACCTCTCCGCATCGATCCTGCACGCCATCGAAGGTCTAGCCCCCGAACTCACCGAATCGCATCTCAGCCGGAAAACTCTCACCGATCGAGAGCTCGAAGTCCTCAAGTTTTTAGCGGAGGGAAGGACCATGAAAGAAATCGCATACATTCTCATGCTGACTCCCCGCACGGTAGCTTTTCACAAGTACAAGCTGATGGAACGGCTTGGCCTGGAAACAAATGCTGATCTTGTTCAATATGCAATTCAGGAGCATATTCTAACGCCACGGTCCTAGCGATCTCCTGCCGGAGATGTCGACCGAAAGAACCGATGGGGCTATCGTGCTGATTAAGTGGGATTGTTCAGCTTAGGATCAACTGCGAACAAAGTCCGCGGCTGGCGTGGCGCACCGAGGCCCTGGCGGTCTTCTTTGAACGCTTCCGCTCGTTCCTCGTTGGTTCGATAGGAAGACAAAATCGTGGCTTTTACCCGTGCTTGCCACGAGGTTAGTCCGGCTTGCCTTTCTTCCGGCAGCGCAATCTTCAGGTCGGCGAGTAACGCATTCATGCGACGCATCACTTGAATACTCCCGGCCCCGTATGCACATATCTCGTCGAACGCAAGGCAAAGAAGATCGTCCCACCTTAGAAATGGAACTAACAATCTTGTGTTCCCTGCGCGGTCGGGGTACGTTCCGATCTCAAGGCGGCGCATTCCAAGGCGAAGCAACAGATCCTGGATCTGGTCCAAACTTTGTACTGCCGTTGTTGGATCGTTGATTGCAGCGGACAAGGCCCTGATTGCGATATCTACCAGGATTCTGATCGCATACTTTGGATCCTGTTCGAAAGTTCGTTCTTCGCCCAATTCAACGGCGTTCAGCAACTTCCGTTCATCGATCTTCACGTGGGCGCCGTAAACCTGCAGCAGCCGGGTCATTTCCACAACCGTGTCTCCGACTGACGCAATCATTTCGATGACACCGTCAGATGCACTCGCCAGATTCACCAATGTGTCGACGTGTATCACCTGCACGTAGAGCGGATTTCCGTGGTGGACCAGTATCTGTGTCGGAGTGGTTGAATCGTGAGGTGTGGTTTCTCGTTCATTTGAAGGCGCACCCAAGGGCGGATAAGTAGCCTCCACCACTTTGCGCCCGTGGTTCCCCACAAAGACAAGCATTTGATTTACCTGCAGCCTCTGAATGCGCTGCACGAGAGCAACAAACATCGCCACACTTGCCGCGAGCAGGACCACAACGAGCCACAGGCTCAGAAAGGGCACTTTCCCCGAACTATTACGGTCGACGCCGGTGAGAGCCGCAATCGCATACAGAAAGGTCGCGATAAATGTCCCAAGCCCGTGGGACATAACCGGATCCCGAGCCATCCACCACACGATGCGCGGTGAATAGGCGGTGGCGCTGAACTGGATCATCACGAACGCCAGTGAAAACACGATGCCCGTGAGCGAGATCATACCGGAAGCGATGGAGGCGTAGACAGCGGTTGCGGCTGATGTGCTGATTGGCGAGACAAGGTCTGAAAAGTACCGGGTTTCTAATCGTGGAAGCGTCATGCCGAGCGCAATCGCTGCGGCGGCATACAAAGCGGGTATTCCCCACGAACTGAGCGTGCGGATTCGATTTGTCACCAGCATAATGCGGCACGCATTCTGATCGGGCATGAACAGGGAAGCGCGTCCAGCCTAATAGTTTTTCATCGAATTTGTCACTGGCAATTCTGACAGGCACGGGGCCCGCGAGAAGTTACGGATCTCCAGAAATTCTATGTTGGCGGTGCGTGGACTTCAGGGGAAGGGTCCGCGCCTGACGGTGGCCTGTCGAAACTGACAGCATACAGGGGCTGAAGGCAGTCGTAGCCTTACGAAAGTTTCACATTTCTGACTAGGCTTCAACGATTGCGCAGCGAACGTGCGTCTGCTGTGCTTCGGTATCCGAGCCGTGTAAAGTTCGGGAACTTCGAGATGCAAGAAAAGATCGGAGAGAATCATGAAGTTGTCAAAGGCAGAAGGGCTTGTTTTTGCCGTTGTGGGGCTATTGTCACTGTCAGCGCTGCAGATGGTTGCACAGGAAAAGCCGCCGGTTGAAGTGGCTGGCGCTGAGGTCGCAACGGATAAAACTCCGGCAGCAGCGTCGAGCGCTGAGGAATTAAGAAAAGAGTCACAGAACCCAATCGCGAACCTTATTAGCGTCCCCGTTCAGGAGAATGCGAACTTCGACATTTTTCCAGGTAACCGCGTGCAGAATGTTGTGAACGTTCAGCCCGTCATTCCGTTCAGCGTGTCGAAAAACTGGAACCTGATCACTCGGTGGATTACGCCGATCGTCTATCAGCCGATCCCTGTCGCGCAGTCGGATGCCCCCCCGGTCCTAACTACCGGGGTGAGCGGCCTTGGTGACATAAATCCATCCTTTTTGTTCTCGCCGAAAAAGAGCAAGGTGATCTGGGGTGTCGGACCAACGTTTGTGTTTCCCACGGCGACGAATACAACGTATCTCGGACAAGGCAAGCTCAGCATGGGTCCGTCCGTGGTAGTGCTAAGCCAACCGCCGCATTTCACACTTGGGTTTCTCACGAATAACTACTGGTCGGTGGCCGGCCACTCTGATCGAGATAAGCCCGCCGTGAACCAGTTCTTGCTGCAGTGGTTTGTCAACTACAACATGAAGAAGGGCTGGTACCTGAAGACGGCGCCCATTGTCACTTCCAACTGGAGAGCCCCAGGCGGCAGCCGGTGGAACGTTCCCAATGGCGGTGGCTTTGGACGAATCATGAAGCTTGGATTCCAGCCAGTAAACCTGTCCGCCGAATTTTACGCCAACTCTATCCATCCCACCGGCACTTCGTCCTGGACCGCTCGGTTCAGCTTGACCTTGCTCTTCCCGAAGCTAACGCCGCAGATGGAGAAGATGATGCTACAGCAAAAGCTAAAGCAGATGGACGAAACACCGCAACAGCCAAAGAACTAGCGGGCTCATGGGATGAGCGAAAAGTAAACCCCAAGTCTGCGGGATGAGGTGTGAACGTCATGTACGCTCCCGTGAATCGACAGTCATAGCGCACTTACAGGCTTCCTCACCATCAGGGTGTTATCCAGGTAGTAGTAGCGCGCCAATTCGAATTGACAATTTATGCTGTCGATGGTCATGGATGCCTGATTTTGCGCTGCTTCAATTCCCTTCAGTCGGACAGTGGCCGCGGCAAGTCTTTCTTCGTATGCGCGCGTTGACCAATTCGAGACCTTCTGAAGCCTAATGACTTATCGACACAATTATTTCTTACCGATGACGATGAGCACAGGGTTTGCAGTTCCACACATTCCGTAGGCCTCACCCGAATGACAGGCACTCACAGAGTACTTGAAGCATCCCGTCCTCTTAGCGACGACCGGAACAGAGCGGGCGGATCCCCCCCGGATAGCCCCGGCCGGATCGAACGGTGATAACGGTCCCAAATCGACTACAAACCCATCACCCTTGTCGGTGCTCTTCCATGTAACGGTGGTCCCGACGCTCACACAGAACAGGGAATTGCCCTTTGCGTTCGGGATGCTGGGAGTCGAGGACGCGGAATCACTGGTCCGCTTCACATCCACGCTGCACGGATTGGAAGCGGATCCGCATGTGTTGGCGCCTGTGCACATCTGAGCCGGACTCGGCTCTGCGCAAGCATCCTTGCTGTTTTGAGCAGCCGCGTTGCCCGACAGCAATGAGAGGGTAATCACCGGCGCAGACAAGCTAAGTACGAAACTTCGTTGGATCTTCATAGTGCCTCGCAATTCGACGCTCAAGGGCTATTGCCGCGAGACGAAATAGTCTATGGCGTCAGTCAGGATTTATGGAAGACAACTTATTGAACGCGAAAGCGGCCTTAATTGACGCCAGGCGTTCCCGCCCAGTCGAGTAAATCGACCAGTTTCCAGGGGTTCTGCGTGAGATCCCATTGCAGTTGGCCCTGCTTATCCAGCACCAGTTCGGCAGCGGGGTATAAGGTTCCTGTGCTTTTGCTCTTGTCCTGATCGTTGATTTCGAGGATGCCCGCGGTGAGATTGAACGACTGCGATTGCGTGTCAAAGAAGGCTTCGCCGAACCGAATCTGGCGATTTGTCACGAAGACAATCTTTCGGCCTGTAGGCGTCGGAGTCATCTTGATAAAGGAGCAGTCGTAGCCCAGCGTTCCGGTAATCTCAACGTGACCTACGGCCTTCATCTTTTGAAGCGCGTTCGACAATCCCTGGCCCTGGCCCTTGTTGAACGCGTCGACCAGGATCTGCCTGTCCGCCTGAGTTGAGTACTCATAGATGTTCAGGGTCACTCCGATATTTTGACCCAGTTGAGTTCCCGTTCCCATCGCTTGAGCTTCAATCGTTTCAGTCTTTGTTCCCGCGGATACAGGCGAGGCGGAAACGATGAACAATCCGGCCAGAAGCCCAGCACCAATCACGACCTTTGCGAGTCTCAATTGTCCTTGCATTTTTCTTCTCCAGTCTGTGGCTCTGAATAGCGTTATTCATTTGAGCGGATTCACTTTCGCATCGAGCCGGTCCCAGTCACGCTTGTCAAAAGTGCTGGAGCGAACTCACATCGGCAGTATCATGGATCGTTAAATTGCAGTACAACTGTCAGATGTGACAGCGTGGTAAAGAATCCTCGCTCACGTTCAGGCCGCTTCGACTGGTAGTTCTGACAGATGTGGAGCCGTTTCGAAGGCTGTAGAGTGTGCTTCAGGAAAACTCTGCTTTTCGGTCCTTTGGCATTATTCTGAGTTCGAGGGCATGGCGATCGGCCCGGAAAATGGGCGTAATGTGCCATTTCGGTGAGCGAACAAGGACGGCACGACGGGAGAATCAGAGATGCTGCTAGCCCTAAAAGTCAAAACCAAGCCGCCGCTGGACAGCCTTCCCTTGAGACGCAGCCGGCGCCCACTTCGCGCGATGAAAGAACTTCGCTGGACGGCAGGACAGCTTTGAAGCGCAGAACATGATCCACCGGAGGACAAGATTATGTCGAAGGCAAGACCAACTATTGGAATCGACGGGCGTCCGCTTCCGATTCTTCCGCCCGAGCGAGACGCCCGCGTTTGGGCCAAGCTCGTCCGCGTCATGTTTTACACCCCTGGCTTTCTAGCGATGCTGCTACTCAAGGCAGGGGAGCCGGAGAGCTTTGGTATCACCGTCGAATTGCTGATGCTTTCAAGCGCGGCGGCAATCGTGGGTGGACTGTTCATCGGCACGCAACAGTCTGGCGAGGGAGCCGATCCAACGTCAAAAATCGGTACCTGGAGTGGGTCACTAGTGCTCGAGCTTCTGGCCGTGGTGCCTCTACTGTGTGCAATCCCGGCATTATTCCATCAACTAGCTCATAGCCGGCTGCTCCACGCGGTAGCGCCGGCTACCGTTGACCCGACCTTGGGCGCATCGGAACTGCTGCCGATGGTTGCAATCCTGCCATTCATGCTTTATCAACTCGGTGGGTTCGGGACTTTGGATTACGTTGTGTCGAAACCGGTGAACTGGGTAATCAACATCGGAATTTTCGGGTTGATCGTCGCAGGCTACATCGCCAACCGCGAAGGATCATTCGCCATTGAGAGGCACCTTTACGGGGGCCTGGTCCTGGCAATGGCGGCGACTGTGTTCTATGGAGTGCTGAAACTGCGTCAGATGCAGACGGCCTTCGATGCGCAATGCCCGACGAAGCCTCCCAAGGAGTAGGCAGGAAGGGGATTCAAGTATGCATGGGACTGCGCCGTGACTCGCGACCGTTGACAGGAGGCTTTTGTGTTAATCGATTGTGTCGCCGAATAAAAGACGCTGAGGAAGATTCTTAATCCCATCCCGATCAATACTGATGATGCGGTCGTAAAGCTCTTCTGGCCAGGGTTCGTAGGGCGGCTCGTGTCCCAGTTCGCGGATCAATTTGGGTATCATGCCATGATGCCAGCACATCAAAACTATTTTGCCCTCAAACTCCTTTTTGCGTAAGTCTTTGACCAGTTTCTTGATGTCTCGATCGGCGTAGTCTGTTCTGACATCAATGGCGAGTTTATCTGCCGTTGGCCGAATGGTCTGGTAGGGCCGGGCGGAATGCCTTGTTGAAGTGGAGGCAAACACGAAATGGGGCTTAACGATCTGAGGGAGCAACTTCGAGAGCCCAACGGCACGCATTCTTCCGCGCAACGCTAGATGAGGTAACCGAGAAGCTGGTTTCTCTGCGTGCCTGACAATAACGATTCGCGCCGGTCCCTTGCCCATGAAAACTTGCCGCCCTTTAAAAAGGATGCAAACAAATGCTGCTAGCGTCGGTGTCACGCAGGTTCAATCTGATAGCCACCGACCTCTAGAATCTATGAGTTCACCACGACCCTCGCTGATTGGAAACTGTTATTTCTAACAGGTCTCTTCCAGTATCTTCAAACTTAGGATCTAAACGATGCAAGCTCATTGTGCGAGATCGATCCGGAGTGGCTGGAAACGGGCAGTCCCGTCCATAATTGTGTTGCTTTTGTCCTCCGCTTTACACGCTGAAGAAACGTGTCCCGTCGAGATCAAGCTTCTGCTGTTACCTTCGACCATCAAGTCTGTCATGGCTTCTATGAGCTTCGGAAAGCAGACGACTAGCGAAATCTATCTCTTCGACACAGACAATCTCAGTCTTCTCAACCAGGGCGTGATTGTGCGAGTCAGGCAGGGCGCCAAAAATGACCTCACGGTAAAAGTACGCTTGCCAAAAGGTAACAATCAGATTGAAAGCTCAAAGCTACGTGAGCACTTTGGGTGCGAGGTAGATCGGACGGAAGCGGGAGCGAACACCTCTTACTCGGTTGGGCAGCGCTACAAGGATCGCCTGGTACCTGAAGCCGGTGGCGACCTATTCCGAGCTCTCAGCTCTCGACAACGGCAACTCTTAGGAGAGGCGCATGTTTCGATTGTCTGGTCCCAGGTGAGAAGAATGTCCGGCATCCGCTCAACCACGTGGGAGACTCCATTTGAGTCTCCCTTTCGCAAACTCACGCTGGAATATTGGGAATTTCCCGAAGGCAGCATTCTCGAATTGTCTGCAAGGAACTCGGCCAGTGAATGGGAATTGAAGTCTGCGGACCTGCAACGGTTAGCGAAATTGAAAGGGCTGTCATTAAGCGCCAATCAGGAGACGAAAACGAGCACGGTACTTAGGGGGCTGAAGCGCGACGCATCGCCGCCCGAATGACATGACTCAACCTCCCTCAATAGCGGCGGATCGAGCCGTTCTATACTGGCCGAGAACCGCCTTACCTTCCTCGGAGATATGAGTGTTCGGAGCCGGCCGAACGGCCGTGCTTGGCCTGGCGGGCGCGGCACCATCGCTGGAAGCACTTCGAGCGGCAGCGCGACCGTGGAGTTCAGTTCCTCGATCGCGCCCTGGTTGCCGCCTACCGTAAGGCAATCGTCGTTGGCAGCGCGATGGCAACCTGTCGCGGGCTTTCACGCCAAAGCCCTTCCCACGCGAAGGGAGATGTTCGGGCTGGTGGCGTGATATTTATTGGCAAACGATGGCCATTAAAGGGGGGATTCCGTTTGATAGAGCGTGATAAGATCGTGGCTCAATATGCTAATACAAAAGAAGATTTGTGTCATCGGCGAATTCGGCGTCGGCAAGACGAGTCTTATCTCCCGGTATGTGGACAGCATTTTTTCCGAGAAGTACCATACAACGGTCGGCGTAAAGATTGATAAGAAGCAGTGCCATGTTGGGGATGCCCTGGTCAATCTCGTAATATGGGATCTCGCAGGCGAATCTCATCTGCGGACGTTGAAGCCCGCACAGGTTCGCGGGGCCTCGGGCTTTCTTTTGGTGGCCGATGGAACGCGCGCGGATACGATTGATATCGCGATCGCGCTGCAGAGAAAAGTTACCGAAATTTTAGGGCCGGTTCCGTTTATTTTTGCAGTCAACAAGCAAGATCTTGTCGAGCAGTGGTGTGCGGGGCCGGAGGTCGCAGATACGCTTCGTGAGCGTGGCTGGGACGTTCGTTATTCCAGCGCGAAGACAGGGGCGGGCGTGGAGGAGATGTTTCTGGATCTGGCAAGCAGGTTGATTGACAGTGAGGGAGCGACCAATGCTGAATCCTGACTTGGACGCTGACGACACTAGCTCGGCGGATTCGGGCTTCCCGCCGCCGGACAGTGTGGTCTTTGAATCGATCGCCGGAGAGCTGCGTCAATCGACCGTCTCACCCGAGTGGCTTGATCGCGTGAAGTTTGCGGATGGAAGTGCATCCTCCATCACGGATCATCTGCCCTATCTAGAGAGCTTTCTGCCGGACGCAATGCACTTCTGGGATCACGCTCGCGATGGCGAACTGGTATCGGATTTCTGGACGCAAACAGATCCCTCCGGAGGCAAGATTCACCTGCTGGCCTGTGCGCTGGCCGTTGAGGGAAAAAGGCTGCTACTGATTCGCTCCGTGGACGATCTCTATCACGAGAGCGAACACGCCCAGCAACGCGCTCATGCCTCCGTGAAACGGTTAAAGCTCGCTGCGCTGTGGCAGCGCGGGCTTGAGAAGTTAGGAAGCTCACCGAAGGGTTCTGAACCGAGGTCAAGCGAAACTGAGACTAAGGATGCTCTGACGGGCATAAGCAACCGCCAGCGTTTTGAAGAACTGTTCGAGCGAGAGTTGCTATTGGCGAACGAACAAGATGAGCCACTCTCCCTCCTTTACCTGGACATCGATCAGTTCCAATTGATGAATGATCAATATGGGCGTACGGCGGGGGATGCTTACCTACGCTCCGTAGGGCAGCTTATCGAGGGCGTCCTGGGCAAGCCGAAGGATTTAGCGGCAAGGGTGGGGGGCGAAGAGTTTGCAACGCTGCTTCCGGGTACGGATGGCACCGAAGCTGTTCGACTCGCGCATACTCTCGGCGGTATGATTCGGAGCCTGAGGGTGCCCGATCCAACTTCACGGGGACTGTTGAGTGCCACGGCCTCCATCGGCGTGTTTACTCGCCCCTCCAAGAGCGAGGAGACGACGGCTCAAATGTTAGGAGCCGCAACGAGTGCTGTGCGCGAGGCCAAGCGTAATGGCGGTGACCGAATCGTTATTGGCGACCATCCGATCTGATGCGTTTCTGGGGCTCTGGGAAGTGAATTGGAACCGACTGTGCTGAGGTGGTTACTTTGTCGTGAAAGGATCATTCTATGTCCAGCGTCAATGAAGAAACAGAGGTTGGTCCCGTTGAGAGCCAGATGACCGCTGCAGCGGAAGCGCCGGCTGAGAGTGGGGCCAGCGTTGATAAGATTCGGGACATCATCTTTGGGTCGCAGATAAAGAATTACGAGGCACGCTTTGCGCGCTTGGAGCAAGACCTCGTTCGCGAAACTGTCGAACTGAAGGACTTGATGCGTAAGCGGTTTGAGTCGATCGAATCATTTTTCAAGACGGAGTCCGAGGCGATGGCAGCGCGACTGCGTACCGAAAAAGAAGAGCGCGCGACCCAGGTCGCAAATGTCCAACGAGAGACAAAAGAGGCTCATGGCGGCCTTGCGAACCACGTCAACAATGTTGAAGCGGCGATGAACGAAGGCCACAGCTCGCTCCGGCAGGAACTGATGACGGAGTCCAGAAAACTTCTGGAGGAGATCGATCAGCGCTACGACAGCATCCGCTCGCTGATGGAGGCGCGTGTATTGGAGCTGCGAACGCAGAAGGTGGATCGAGCGCACTTGTCCGACTTGTTTCGCGTGATTTCGGCGCACCTGGATGATAAGGATCAGAATGCTGCGTCAGAGTAGCTGACGAGGTGTGCATGGAAGCGAAGAGCGCATTGGACGAGCAGCAAGCTGATTTGACCCCGGATAGAGAGTTTATCGAGTTGCGCGAACTTCTGCTTGGCGATCAGATGCAGAAGGTGGAGGAACTTCGCAACCGACTCGATGACCAGAGTGTGCGCGCTGGAGAGGTGAGCAAGATCTTGGCGCAAGCGCTTTCTCTGTCGATTCAGCGCGACCAAAGGATATCCAACACATTGCATCCGGTGATTCAACACTCCTTGCGCACATCCGTTGAGAGAGAGCCGGAGATTCTGGCTACCGCGCTGTTCCCCATTGTTGGGCAAGCCGTACGCAAAGCGGTGGCACATGCGGTGGAGCAGCTGCTTGATTCTCTCAACGCGATATTTGAAGATGGATTTTCGTTCAAGCGCTGGGGCTGGCGGCTTGAAGCCATGCGCACCGGCAAGAGCTTTGCCGAAATAGCGCTGGCACGCAGCCGTTCTTATCGCGTCGAGCAGATCTATCTCATCCATCGAAAAACAGGCATGCTGCTTGCCCAGGCCAGCAGGAATACAGGTCTGATGGAGGACGCTGATCTTGTTGTTGGCATGTTGACTGCGTTGCAGGATTTCGCGCGGGACTCGTTCACAAGCACCAAGCAGGACGATCTTGAGGTCCTGCAGATTGGCGAGTTCAAGGTGTGGCTTCTCCATGGACCGCTGGCGATTCTTGCGATCGTTGTGCGGGGGCGGCTGCCGCAAGAGTTGCAGCTAAGATTCGCGGCCAAAGTGGAGCAGATCCATAAGGACTTTCATACTGGCCTTGTGTCGTTCGAGAAGGATGGAAGGCCTATTCCCGGGATTGACGAGGGACTGAGTGGATTGCTGCTTGGACAGGGGGCTGCTGAGTCGCGATCCAATACCAAGCTGAAGATTGTCGCAGGTGTTTTCTTTGCGTTGCTTCTCTGCGGCGCGCTCTTTCGTGTCCGACAGGACATGCGCTGGAACGGTTATGTGAATAAACTCCGTCAGCAGCCGGGGATTGTGGTCGTCGACGCCCGGCGCGGATGGAAGAGCCTAACCGTCGTGGGGATGCGGGATCCTCTGGCGATCGAGCCCCGTGCCCTGCTGTCTGAGTTCCATCTACGTGAAGATCAAGTGACTGGAAGGTGGGAGGAGTATCTATCGCTGGATTCGCGTTTGGCGGATGTGCGAAGGATGAATGCTGAGAGCGACTTTGTGCAGGACGCAGTGATTCACTTTGAGGTGAATAGCACGCAGATCACGCTGGATGAGCTGCGGAGGGTCGACGAGTTGAGCGGACAGATTCAGCGGCTGATTAAGGATGCGAACGCGCGGGGTATGGCAGTGCGCTTTGAGGTTGTTGGGCATACAGACCACACAGGCGTTGAAGGGCATAATGCGGAGCTTAGCCAGCAGCGGGCCGCTACCGTGATCCGGCTTCTGGAAGAGCGCGGAATTGATCCTGCCATGCTTTCAGGTAAGGGTGTTGCGGATAGTCAACCGGAGCACGATGGGACGGACCTCTATGAGCAGGCCCTGGATCGTCGGGTGACGTTTCTAGTACGTGCAGTACCCCGCAGTTCAAACGGCAACTAGGTCCTGCGCGGCCGGCGGAATTAGGTGAAGGTGGCGAGTTTAGAAGGCGAGCAGCACGGGTTATGGCTTCGAGCGATCGGCGCGTGTTGGTTTCCAGTCCATGATTCCCAGTGTAGACCTTCGCCGGGTTGGGCTCTGAATTTCCGGCAGCGCATCCTTTGCTCTTTGGCCGCAATGACGTGCGTCTGATCTATGTGGCAAACCTATGTATCGCTGCCCACACATCATTCGGTAATCTCGTTGTCAGAAGCCGCGCGGCTGGTGCTCGACAGCCGGGTGGTGGCATATCGTGATCCCACGGCTGTCGCTATTGAGTCTTCCAGCGGGAAGAAAGTGCCGCCAGCTTTTCATCCAAGGACAATGTGGGCGCAGCGTGAGGACTTGGGCGCGCCCTACCGGGTTGAATCGAGCGCTCGCGCTTTGAGGGTGCTTCAGCGGGACGACCGGAGGGCGCCATGAGCGCCTTCATGGACAGGGCAATGCGCTTGGTAAGGATGTCGGACGACAGGACCTTGACCTTGACGATCTGCCCGGCCTTGACCGCCTCATTCGGATCTTTGATGTAGCGATTGGAGAGCTCGGAGATGTGGACGAGCCCATCCTGGTGGACCCCGATGTCGACGAACGCGCCGAACTTGGTCACGTTGGTGACAACGCCTTCGAGAACCATCTCAGGTTGAACATCTGCAAACTCGCGGACGCCTTCGTGGAAGATCGGCGCCACGAAGGTATCCCGTGGGTCTCGGCCGGGCTTGCGCAGCTCTTCGAGGATGTCATTGAAGGTGAAGGTTCCGGCGGCGAACTTGGATCGATCGACGTGGTCGAGAAGCTGGGGGTTGGCGATAATCTGCCCGACGGGAGCACCGAGCGTGCCGGCGATCTGCTCGACCAACTCATAGCTCTCGGGATGAACTGCGGTAGAGTCCAGCGGCTGCGTGCCGCCGCGGATGCGCAAAAACCCTGCCGCCTGCTCGAAAGTTTTCGCACCCAATCCGGCGACTTTCTTGAGTTGCGCGCGCGAGGTGAAGCGGCCATGTTCATCACGGAATTGAACGATATTAAGGGCCACGCGTTCGGTGATGCCCGCGACATAGCGGAGCAGAGTCCAGGAAGAGGTGTTGAGATCGACGCCCACCTTGTTCACGCAGGTCTCGATGGTGGCTTCAAGGGATTGCTGCAGTTGGCGCTGGTCGACATCGTGCTGATACTGTCCGACGCCGATGGACTTTGGATCGACCTTAACGAGTTCGGAGAGCGGGTCCTGGAGACGCCGCGCGATGGAGATTGCTCCGCGAACGGTCAGATCGAGATCGGGGAACTCCTGCCTCGCGACATCTGATGCGGAGTAAATACTGGCCCCGGACTCCGAAACCATCACTTTGAAGATGTCGGTGAGGTTCTGCTCGGCGAGGAAGTCACGGACGAAGGCGTCGCTCTCGCGGGACGCCGTGCCGTTGCCGATGGCGATAGCGCGGACATGATGCTGGCGCACGAGATGAGCGAGCGTTTGATTGGATTTCGCAGTCTGGCCGGTGTGCGGATAGATGACATCGTGCGCGAGGAATTTGCCGGTCTCGTCGACCACGGCGATCTTGCAGCCGGTGCGCAAGCCGGGGTCTATGCCGAGGACCGAGATGGGGCCGGCTGGCGGCGCAAGCAACAGGTTGTTGAGGTTGTCGCGGAAGACCTGGATGGCGTCGAGATCGGAGCGCTTCTTCAGTTCGAGCCGCAGCTCACTCTGGATGCTGGAGGAGAGCAGGCGGCTCCAGGAGTCCTCGATGGCAAGGTCGAGTTGCGGGGTCCAATCGCCCTCGGGGCCGAGGATGTGGCGGCGCAGGATGCCGGTTGCGCGCAGAGGTTCAACTTCAATCAGGAAGTAGAGGACCGCTTCAGATTCGCCGCGTCGAATGGCGAGCATGCGGTGAGAGGGAATCGCCTTCACTGGCTCTCGGTAGTCGTAGTACATCTTGAATTTTTCCTGCACATCGACAGTGTCGGGGGTCTTGCGACTGACGATGACGCCTTCGTCGTTGAGTAACTGGCGCAGCGCTTTGCGAACTTCGGCAGTTTCGGCGATGCGTTCGGCAACGATGTGGCGCGCACCCTCTAGTGCCTCGGCGAGGGTGAGGACCTGCTTGTCTTCGTTGATGAAGGTGGCAGCAAACTCCAGCAATGTGTGGGCCGCGGTCTGCTGAGACCAGAGATAATCGGCGAGTGGTTCAAGGCCACGGTCGCGCGCGATAGTAGCCTTGGTGCGACGCTTGGGGCGGTAGGGAAGATAGAGGTCTTCCAGCTCGCCCTTATCCATTGTGGCTTCGATCTTCTGGCGGAGTTCGTCGGTGAGCTTCTGTTGCTCGGCGATGGAGGCGAGGATAGTCTCGCGGCGGCTGAGGAGTTCGCGGAAGTAGGCGAGCTGCTCCTCAATGGCGCGGATCTTCACCTCGTCGAGAGCACCAGTTGCCTCTTTGCGATACCGCGCGATGAAGGGTACGGTTCCGCCTTCATCCAGCAGCGTGATGGTTGCGATGAGAGAGCTCGGAGGCACGTTGAGCAGTTGGGCAATGTGGAGAAAAATATCCGGAGAGAGAGGCTTGGTTTGATTCATGTTCTAGTCCATCGTAGACCCGGAGCAAGAGGAAAACCGAACCGCGAATGTTGATGGTTCAGCGCGGGGCAAGAGT
>Ga0187887_10000315_pt1 | contig 49492 bp, 36 predicted proteins | sample June2016WEW_7_10_FD_132977 | JGI IMG/M metagenome (GOLD analysis project Ga0187887, IMG submission 132977) | Peatland microbial communities from SPRUCE experiment site at the Marcell Experimental Forest, Minnesota, USA - June2016WEW_7_10 | ecosystem: Environmental > Terrestrial > Soil >... | reverse complement strand
GCTTAGCGTCCTACTTTCGTTTTGGCCGTGCGATGCGCGGGGCGGCCTTGCGCGCGTTGGCGTGACCCGAATGCCGCTGCAGAACGACGGCCGCGGCGCCGCGGAGGCGCGAGAGTTCGCCATCGCTCGTGACGCCGAGCTGCGGAGGAACGCTGGTGAGCATCGTTTGCTCCATGTGCTGCTGCACGATGGGGCCGAACCTGCTCCACGAGGCCGTGAGGTCTCCGGTGATGAGGATGACCTCCGGCGCAAGCGACGCGGTGATGAGGCGAAGGCCCTTGCCGAGAGCGATGCATTGGCGTGTGACGGCGGCGATTGCGGTCTTGTCGCCTTCTTCGGTCAGGTGCAGCAGCTCGTGGTAGGTGAGAGGGCGTGATTTCGGGCTCGCCTCGGCGTAGTAGCGGAGAGCCGCGCTGGACGAAGCGAAGACTTCCCAGCAACCCCTTTGGCCGCAGCCGCAGACCGGGCCGTTAGGATCGATGGGGCTGTGGCCAAACTCGCCGGCGGCGCCGCTGCGACCCGTGAGGATCTGGCCATTGGCGAGGATCGCGGAGCCGATACCTTCAGAGACAGTGACGAGGACGGCGTCGCGAATGCGGTCGAGGCGGCCCGACCAGGTTTCAGCGAGCAGGCAGGCGTTGGCTGCGTTGGCCAACTCGACCTGCAGCTTCATTTTCTCCTCGATAGCCTTCTTGATGTCGTAGTCACCCCACTTAAGATTGGGGGCAAGGATGAGGCGTTGCGTCGTGGGGTCGACGCGGCCAGGCATGCTGAGGCCGATGCCCTCGAAGGAGCGATCAGGATGTGCGGCGCGCATTGATTGCATGCATTCGACGATGCGGTCGACGGCGCGTGCAGGGTCGGCAACGATGGGAACGACGGCGCGTGAAAGAAAGCGCTCGTTGAGGTCAATGAGCGCGACGATCGCTTGCCGTGGGCGGATGTCCGCGACGAGGATGACGAGCTGGTCGTTCAGCGCGAGGAGTGTGGGGCGGCGGCCACGTGGGCGATGCGCCAGTGCGCCTTCGGAGATCCACTGTTCCTGAATCAGCTGCTCGACGATGGCCGAGACGGTGCTGGGTTGTAAGCCGGATGCGCGCGAGAGATCGGCACGTGAGATCGGTTGGCGGGAGCGAATGAGCTCGAGAATGATGTCGCGATTGACGTCCCGGGCATCCTCACTCGAGGCCAGCTCGACGTAGGCGAGATCGACGCGTTTGATGCCGCGTCCCAGGGGTTTCGTACGTTCCTTCGTGCTCATTGTGATGGCGTTGCTCCGTTCCAAAGAAAAAGACAGTGCCATGATACCGAGTGGAAGGTACTTGGTACGGGCGAAACCAAACCCGCCGGCTCAATTGATCAGCTGAGAATGTAGGGTGCGCGTTGCGGACGCGAGAGCATGCTGTTGGCTTCGTCGTCGTTGTTGAAGCGCTCCTTCGCAGGGTCCCAATGGAGCTTCCGCTTCGTCTTCATCGCAATGTGATTAACGAGACAGGTGGAGCAGGCGCGATGGCCAAGCTCCGCGGTGGCCGTCGGGGCGTGACGGCTACGGATGCAATCGAGCCAGTTCCCGTGTTGGTCGTCGCTGGTATAGAGCTGAACTTCGTTGGGACCGATCACGCTGGTGAGAATCTTGGGATCGCTGGCGACCAGCGGATCGACGTTGGCTTTGTCTGCTGCAGTGGCCGTAGGGCTGGCCTGTTCATCGCGTGTCACGAAGATCCAGCCCTCGGTGCCAATCCACTTGATACCGTTGGGATAGTCGCCGGAGATGGACATGGTGATGCCATTGGCGTAGACGGAGTCGGTTTTGAAGGGGCCGTGGACGTTCCAGAGGCCGTGGGTGGGGAACTCAGCGGTGCCCCAGACTTCGACCGGACCGGTGTGCTCGGTGTTCATACCCCAGTGGGCCGTGTCGACGTGGTGTGCACCCCAGCCGGTAATCATGCCCGCGCCGAACTGCTCCATGCGGAGCCAGCCAGGACGATCAAAGCCCTGCTGCGGCATCACGCGGTCCACAGTGTAGTAAACCTCAGGCGTGGAGCCGAGCCATGCGTCGTAGTTGAAGCCGGCGGGTATTGGCATCTTGTCTGGGTTGCCGCCGGACGGGTCGCCAGGCAAACCTATCTCGACGTGCTTGATGTCGCCAATGCGGCCGTTACGGACAAGCTCGCAGGCGCGATAGAACTGCTTCCAACTGCGCTGCTGCGAGCCGATCTGCAGGATCTGGCCGCTGGACATCACGTGATCGGACATGAAGCGACCTTCGGAGATGGTGAGTGAGGCGGGCTTCTGCAGGTAAACGTCTTTATTTGCGCGGACGGCGGCGACGGCGAGGCGTGCGTGCTGGTGATCCGGGGTGGAGATAATGACGGCGTCGATCTCCTTGTTGGAGAGGAGCTCGCGGTAGTCCGAGTAGCCGATGGTCGCGTTATAGTCCTTGCCGGTTTGCTTGCTATAGACCCCGTTGAGAACCTGCTTCCCCTGCTCGACGCGCGGCGCGTAGAGATCGCAGACGGCGATGATGCGGTTGTTGCGTGCACCGGTCGTGTACTTCCAGACGCCGGGCATGTCATGCACCCGGGAGATGCGGCCGACACCGATCGCCCCAATGTTGATGCGGTTGGACGGGGCATTCTGGCCCAGGACGCTAGAGGGAACGATGGTGGGAAAGCCGACAGCAGCAGCTGCGCTAAGACTAGTCTTGAGAAATGTTCTGCGGGAATGGGTTGGGGTTGCCATCGAACGCTAGCTCCTTGGGCCTGTCTCGAACCAGAAAGAATCTAAGCCTGTATACGTAGTTCTGGCAACTATAGTTTTGGTGCCGAAGATTCTCCCGAAGATAAAAGGGAACAGTTGTCAGCGAGGGAAGGATTGTTCCGTGTTCTATTTTCCGTTTGTTCATGACCAGATCTCCAGGAGCTGTTGGGAGACAAAACCGCAGCCGTGTTTGCGGGCGCATGGAGTACCGATGCAAAGTCGAATGGCCGCCCGAATAACCTACTTCGCCATCTCACCTGGTCCGACTGTTCGATCTTCCACTAATGCATGATCAGGTCCCACTGGCGCTCCGGCCCAAATACTCTTGGATGTCCAGGGCCTGGGTGGATCGCTCCAGAACGGATCCGTGGCAGGGAGTCCCAGAGGGAGGAAAATCGCCGAGCACAGGTAGGAGCTGCCGGTCGATATATAGGATTCTGCAATCGAAGGCTGGTACCCATAAAATCCGATCCTGAGCCATCCGTTCTGATCAAAGACGCCGGGCGCATCGAGCATCTTTCGCATCATGGCCGTCAAGGCGCACCGCACTTGCGAAGGTGCGATCGGCTCGGGGAGGCTTCGGCGCAACGCCATCTCGGCAAGCAGATGAAACGCGCCGAAACGGTACGCGAGGGACCTTCCTGTCGGCGGAAAGGTTGCGTCAGGACTAATGAGCCTCTCTTGAATCGCTGCGTATCGACGAGCTCGACTTTCCATTCGCTCCTTCAACGAGTTCCACGTGTCCGATGATCTCCCGATGACTTCGAGCACATTCAGCAGAAGCGGGTGAATGACGAAACTGTTGTAGTAGTCGAAGTGGAACGGAGGCCCATCTCCATACACGCCGTCGCCCTTGTACCACGTGTCCATCGTCCGCAAAGCGTAGTCGATCCGCATCGGATCCCACCAGACCCCCATGAGGGACAACGCTGCTTCATTCATCGCAGCGAAGAGCAGCCAATTGGAATATCCCGGACGTATCACTCGAGAAGACTGCACGGCAGCAATCACGTTCAGTTGCGTCTTGCGATCCAGCTTGTGCCACAACTCGTTCGGTGCACGGACGATTGCAAGAGAAAGAAATGCGGTGTCGACGACCGGCTGACTATCCTTGTTGAAGTTCATAAAATCGGGTGAGTCGGGATCGGTGGCCGAGCGAATGGCGCTGCGGGATAATTCCGAGTACTGGGCTCGAAGCACGCCTTCAGATCCATCATTTGATTCGAGCCAGGGTGCTATGCCCGCGAGAAGGCGGCCCATCGCTTCCAGGTAGGTGAATTGCTTGCGGTCTTCGAGATTTCCGTGCGGAGCCTCGACCGGCATGCGCTCTTTCAGCCTGCCGTCACTCAAAGCGCGCAGGACTGGATCCGCGATCTTCAGCATCGACTGCACCCAATAGTCTCGATCCTTCAGCACCGAGTTCGGTGATGCCAATGAGGCTGATGCGCCCCCCGAGGCGATCGCCCCAAGAGCAACCCCAGCCTGTAAGAACTTGCGTCGATCCATGAGGTTCAATCCTCGCGATTCCCAGTGAAGCAATGATGTCACTTCACGCGACAGTAATGGCTGCGACTTCGTAGTCTCCGACGCTCGGTATGGTGAACTGCAACGTCTGATTCTCCAGGTGAAAAGGTAGATTCTTCCCACCCTGCAAGGTCTCAACAGATTTCACCCTTACATTCTGCGGCAGCTTCAGCTCTATGGCTTGTGGGCCCAACCGGTAGGTCGACTGCATCCATCCATGATGGGCATTGGGGTTGGTGTAGTTGAGCAGGTGCACGGCATATCCTGCGGCCGTTTCCCAACAGAACATTTCGATGAACCCTTCGCCTTCAATCTGAACAACGCGCTCGTCGTTTGTGATCCAGCGTAGGGTGTTGTGCAGCAGGCGCAGCAAGTCACCGTGGCCAGTAAGCCAGTAGGTACGTTCGATGTCTCCGGGAAAGTAGGCTATGCGGCTGGTGCCCGATTCGCGCAGGACCACGGCCGGCTCATCCGTCTTTGAGACCGGCGGGTAGGCCAACTCTGGCGGATAGCGCACGAATCCAGGGACGACCGTAAGCACGGGATCCTGCACAGGCTTGAGCGGCATACGATTCTGCGCGCCGGGCAGCCAGTTGGTGTTCGTGAAGCCCTCAAGGATGGGGTGCGGTGAAGCCGCATCCGGCTCTTCAATGCGGGCGTAGTATGGATTGCCATTTGTGCCGATGACCTCTCCAGCCCTATCGATGCCGAGTAAATCGGCGAGGCCCAAATTTTCCCGCTGGGTCAGGTTCTCATCGTAAAGGCTGGTCTCGAAGCTGGCCATGATCGATCCACCCGACTGCACATAGTCTCTAATCTGTTTGCACTGGCGGTTGCTCAGCATGGCGATATTGGGCAGGAGGATCGCGCGATACTTACTGAGGCGTTCCGGCTCGAGCCGATCTTCGTGTACGAAGTCAAATGCAAAACGACCGTGGAGGAGCGCATCGTAAATGCCCTGCGTGGTCTCATGCATATAGGCATGTGAGCGCACTGTGGCGGGGCCGGGGTAGAGCAACTGCGTGCTTTGTCCTATCACGACTCCGATGTTGGCAATGGAACGGCGGGTCGTGAAGTGTGCGTCGTGCTGGGCTGTCCATTGAAAATAATCGAGGCCAACCTTCTGCCAGCGACGGTCTTCGCCAAAGCCATCCTCAGAGCCGACGAAATGATAGTAAGGGGCCATGCCGCTGGCGAGGGATTCGTTGAGCCACATCCTGGCTTCAGCCGGATTCCTCGATGCGTTGCGCCAGCCCGGAGAGCCGGTGGAGTACGCGGCAGTAACATTGGTTGCGAACTTGCCATCGAGCACTGCATTGCAGACTCTGCCTTGCAGGCTGCACCCCCACACGGCGGCATCATCGTAGGTCCGCCCCTGGTTATCAGCCTGGAACCACACAGCAACTTTGCCCAGGCGATCGAGATTGGGGCCCCCGCGCACATTGCCGCCTGAGTTCGCAAAAAAGAAGCTGTCCGGCTTCTTCTCCTTCGCGATAGCGTCATACCTCTGCCAGAGTTCAAGCACGCGGTCAGTGAAGACCCGCCAGTAGGCAGGAGTGCCGGCAGCCGGCAGCGTGCTGCAGACGGAGCAGTGACAATCGGGCAGACTGCCAAGCGGTGGCCAGCCGTTGGTGTAGAAGCAATCGACATCGTAGAGCGAGTTGACCTCTCGCATGATTGCGGGAATGTAGTCGTCCATATAGGTGGAGAACATGCACGTCTTGAAGAGGCGAGGTTCCTCCCCACTGAACTGTACTGAGCCGTCCTTGTTGCGCATCGCCCATTCCGGATGGGCCTCAAGTGCATCGCCCCAATTGAGGTCGGGACTCATGCGCGCAACAACACGCATATTGCGTTTCTTGGCGGCAGCCACGCACTCGCCGAAGAAATCCCGGCCGTTCAAGAATTTTCCATGTCGATGGAATCTTACTTTCGATGGATAGAACGCCAGGATACCGGTGACACTGATAAAGACAACGTCCGCCTGCGTGGAATGCCAGTAGTTGGCCCACTCCTCGATGTTCATCACTGCCGGATCGTGTTCGGTCATGTTGCTCTGTCCCACGCGGCGAATCCTTTGCTGCCAGGGCTCGGTGGCGGGATCAATCGCCGGCATTCGCCGCGGTAGCGGCGTGAGCTTCGGTGTAGATCCGTTTGCGCGCGTGGCAGCAATCTCCTCAGCGGAGACACTCGAAAATGCGTCAAGAGCGTTGATCGCGGCTGCCACTGGAATGACACCCGCACTGCTCTTGAGGAATGTGCGACGGTTGAACATCAGTCCTCCACTCGTTTTCTCTGCCAAAGAAGTCTAATCCGAGATGGCCGAGGCTCGTTGTCTCCGTCGATTGGGTGCCAATGGATGCACCCTCATTCTAAAAACAAGCGGTCTGCGAGAGCTCTTCTTTATTCCGGCAGCTTTGCGCTGCCCACGACCGTGAATCGCGCACTTTGGGCATGCAGCATTTCACCCGGTTGCCCGCCGCCGAGAGAGACTTCGTACACGCCCGGGAGAACCACGCGCTCTCCCTTCTCATCGACCTGACCCAGCGTCCGCGGGTCGAGCGTGAAAGCAACATGGGTTGACTGGCCCGGAGCGAGGTGAACGCGCGTAAACCCTGCAAGCATGTGGATGGGAGTCTCAAATCCCCTCGGCTGCGTGAGGTATAGTTCGACAACCTCATCGCCGGCCATGGAGCCCGTGTTCTTCAGCTCGCCTTCCACCTTCACGGGATCGCCGGCCTTTACGTACGACGAGGTAACCTTGAGTTCCCGATAGGCGAAGCTGGTATAGCTAAGCCCGAAGCCGAAGGAATAGAGCGGCTTTCCTGAGAAATAGCGGTAGGTGCGACCCTTCATCGAGTAATCGACAAAGGGTGGAACCTGATCGAGCGAGGCGTAGAACGTCAACGGAAGACGTCCGCCAGGATTGTTGTCGCCGGCCAGCGTCTCCGCGATGGCGGCTCCGCCTTCCTCACCGGGGTACCAGGCCTCAAGAATGGCGTTGGCATGTTCTTGTGCCCAGTTCACCGCCAGGGCGCTCCCGTTTTGCAACACGACGATCAGCGGCTTACCCGTAGCTGCAACCGCCTTCAACATCTCCTCCTGCACAGCGGGCAGATCGATCGAAGTGCGGTCGCCGCTGCTGAAACCATCCAGCTTGACCGGCATCTGCTCTCCTTCGAGCGAGGGAGAGAGGCCTACAAAAGCCACCGTGATTTCGGACTGCCTGGCTGCAGCGACGGCCTGATCGAGCAGCGCACCGGCAGGAGCCTGCCACGTAAGATCGATGCCTGCGCTCCCTGTGCCATGGAAGTATTCCAGACGGATAGCATGCGGTTTGGAGTCGCTGAAGTGGATGGCGTTCTCGATCACGGCGCCCCGTTCCCCTGTCTTCTGGTTGCTGCTTTCGACGAAAAGTTTGCCGTCGAGATACAGCCGGAAGCCCTCAGCATTCTCGCAGGCATAGCAATAGTTCACGCGGACCCCCAGCTTGTAATCTCCGGATGCAGGCGGCGTAACTGTTCCGCTCCAGCGCACGGAGTAGTTGTTGCGCTGCAGACCATCGACAGGCGCGAACTTGTCCCAGTTGAAGTTGATGGTGCGATCGGTGCGCGTGAGCACCGGCTTACCGGTCAGGTCTTTGGAGTCGAAGTACTCGCCCGTAAGTCCTTCGCCGCGACCGCTGGCCGGATGCAGAGCCGTGTGTTCGATCGGCATCGCGAAGCTTTCGACAAGACTCGAGCCCTGGGCATATCTCACCGTCGTGTGAGCGAAGCGCTTTTCCACTCCCTCCAGGGGTAAAACTGGCGCTTGCGGCGGCCCGTTGTAGTTGCCCTGCAACGCCTGGACGAGCTCAGCTGTTGGTCCGATGACGGCTATGCTGCGGATGCCCGGCTTCAGCGGAAGGATGCCGTCCGTATCCTTGAGCAGCACCATCGACTCCCGCGCAGCTTGCAGCGAAAGTTCGCGGTGCTCCGGCGAGTTCACTTCGCTATAGGGAATACGGCCGTACGCAAAACTCGATGGCGGATCGAACATTCCGAGCCGGAACCGCGCCCGAAACAGCCGGCGCAACGACGTATCGACGTCCGCTTCCGTGATCAGATTCTGGTGGACCGCGTCGACGAGCGCGGGAAACGCCTGCCCGTTCCCAAAGCCGCACTCGAGATCCGTGCCCGCCTTCACTGCATCTGCGGCGGCGTGGGCCATGTCTGGTGCAAAGTGGTGGCCTGTATTCACGTCCGCCACAGCGGCGCAATCGCTTACAACATACCCGTTGAAATGCCACGCATCGCGCAGATGATCGCGCAGCAGCATCGTGCTGGCGCAGGCCGGTGCACTGTCGATGGCGTTATAGGCGCACATCACCGACTGCGCGTTCGCTTCCGTCACCGCGGCGCGGAAGGCCGGCAGATACGTGTCTTCCAGATCGTGCGGCGAAACGTCCACGTTGAACCGGTGCCGCAAAGGCTCCGGGCCGCTATGCACGGCAAAGTGCTTTGGTGTGGAGACGACTCTCAAATGATTCGGATCGTCGCCCTGCATCCCGGTCACGAACGCTACGGCCATCCGTCCAGTCAGAAACGGGTCTTCACCATACGTCTCCTGCCCGCGCCCCCAGCGGGGATCGCGAAAGATGTTAATGTTGGGCGCCCAGAAGGTAAGTCCGAAGAACATCTCATGGTCGCCCTCGCGCATGGCTTCGTTGTACTTTGCGCGGGCCTCGGTGGAGATCGTCTGGCCCATATGGTGAACCAGATTTGTGTCCCACGTCGCGGCCATGCCAATCACCTGCGGAAAGTTGGTGGCCACGCCAGCGAACGCCACACCATGCAAACCCTCATTCCACCAGTCGTACTTCGGCACATCCAGGCGGGGGATCGCAGGAGCGTGATCGCGCATCTGATCGACCTTCTCCTGCAGCGTCATGCGGCCTATCAGATCCTCGACGCGCTGGTCCATCGGAAGCTCGGGATTCTTATAGGGAAACGTTCCGGTCTGTGGCTGCGTCTGTTGGCCGGAAATGTGCAGTGGCAGAAAGATGACGACAGCGAAGAGGCAAGAAAGAATGCGGGCAGGGAGACCAAACATCGGCAGGAGCTCCTACAAATTTGACAACTGGTTCGCAATCTTACTACGAACCCGTCGCCCCTCCCGACAGGTGAAGCGAGTTCTTGAGAAGAAGACACCCTCACAAACTTACGATGATGACGGGTTGAAGGTACTGGCCCAACCGCAACGACCTGCCATGTTTCATTACAACCAGGTGGCCGCATTTGAACCATGGCTGCACCTCCTTTATGAAGTCGAGGTTCACAATCAGCGAGCGTTGGATTCGCACGAAGTGTGCGGGGTCCAGTTTCCTCTCCAGACTCAGCAGTGTTTCGCGCGCCTCGAGACGTTGTCCTCCCGTGAATATGTGTCTAACTTATTCAGCAAGGAGGGCCAGCACGAATGAACCTGCGCATGGTTGGGACGGCAGCTGGACCGCTCTTTTTGAGCCTGTTCTGTACGGAGCCGTGCATACTTGCCACGAGTCACCGAAGGCGAGCATAGCTTCAGGACCATTGTTTACGCTGGTTTCTGCGTGCTCGGTCTTTTTCTGGAGACACTCCGGAGACTCACAATTACTACTTCATAACAGCCTCACTTCCGACCGACCAGGTCGAGGGGACGCACGGGGCGATCGGAACTTGAGCCCGCCCCGTTCTTGGTGCACTACGATTGTGCGTTTGGTCTATCCCGAACGGGAGACTTTCCTTATTGCTCAGATTCCACCTCGAACACCGCAAGGCCACCGTTCAGGGCTCAACGAGTGACTCGGTCTGTACGCGTCAATCCAAAACCGAATCCAAGCAGTCTGCATTAGGCTCGATCACTTAATCTCTAAGCCCGACCAACTACTGCACTGTGAGATTCACGCTGCCGATAGCGGTCGTCGTGCCCGACGTCGCTGTAACCGTTATCGTGTAAGCGCCTGAAGTAGTACCAGGATGACCGGGGGGCGGGGTACCTTCGCTGCCACCGCCACCGCAGGCGGAGACGCCACAGGCAAGGACTAGGAGCAGCATCAACAGTCCCAAAATGTTCCGCCTGCGACGATTCTGCGTCGGGAGGCCGAACAGCAGCAGACAAACAAGCGTTCCGCCGCCTGCTGCGTAAAAAGGCGGCCTGGGGCGTTGGGGCTGACCCAGTGCCGCGCTGGTGGCTGCTGTGCTGGTGATGGTGAGTGTGGCTGTTCCGGTCGCTGTGCTGCTGATGCTCGCTGGGGTCGTTGAACCAAAGCTCAAGGTGGGATGATCCAATGCCCCTGCCGGGCCACTTGTGATCTCCGCTGTCAGCACTACGCTTCCGGTGAAACCGCCGCTTGGGGTGACGGTGATCGTCGATGTATTGCCGCTGGTTGCGCCGGGAGCGACCGTGACCGCTGTGCCGCTGACCGTATAACTGGCAACGGGAGGAGTTGTAACCGTCTCGTTGAGGGTGTTCGATGTGGAGGCCGAATATGCCGGCGTTCCAAGATACGCAGCCGAGAGCGTGAGCGTGCCTGCCGCGGCCGGAGCGGTCCCGGTGAAGGTGGCAACACCGGAGGCATTCAACGTCACCGTCTGGGTAGCAGCGCCAAGAGTGAAGACGACGTTGCCGGTGGGCGTGGCGGAACCGGTCGCCGGAGAGACTGTAGCGGTAAGGGTATAGGATCCGCCCGCGGTCAGTGTGCCACCGCTGGGATTAATCGAGAACGCTGTGGCGGTGGGAACGACAACCGTCTCGTCGAGGGTGTTGGATGTGGAGGCCGAATATGCCGGCGTTCCCAGATACGCGGCCGAGAGCGTGAGCGTGCCTGCAGCAGAGGGGTCCGTTCCCGTCAAAGTGGCGATACCGGACGCATTCAACGCTACCGTCTGGGTAGCAGCCCCAACGGTGAAGGCGACGTTGCCGGTGGGTGTTGCGGAACCGGTCGCCGGAGAGACGGTAGCAGTTAGGGTGTAGGATCCGCCCGCGCTCAGGGTGCCGCCGCTGGGGTTGATCGACAAGACTGTGGTGGTGGGTACAACAACCGTCTCGGTGAGGGTGTTGGACGCGGAGGCTGAAAACGCTGTGGTTCCTGTATAGGCAGCGGAGAGCTTCAGCGTGCCTGCCGCGGTCGGGGCCGTCCCGGTGAAGGTGGCCACACCAGAAGCATTCAACGCCACGGTCTGGGTAGCGGAACCAAGGGTGAAGACGACGTTGCCCGTGGGCGTGGCGGAACCGGTCGCCGGAGAGACGGTAGCGGTAAGGGCATAGGATCCGCCCGCGGTCAGTGTGCCACCGCTGGGATTGATCGACAACGCTGTAGTGGTGGGAACGACAACCGTCTCGTTGAGGGTGTTGGATGTGGAGGCCGAAAACGCTGGCGTTCCCAGATAGGCAGCAGAAAGTATCAGCGCGCCTGCCGCGGTCGGGGCCGTCCCGGTGAAGGTGGCCACACCAGAAGCATTCAACGCCACGGTCTGGGTAGCGGAACCAAGGGTGAAGACGACGTTGCCGGTGGGTGTTGCGGAACCGCTCACCGGAGAGACGGTAGCGGTAAGGGTATAGGATCCGCCCGCGGTCAGTGTGCCACCGCTGGGGTTGATCGACAACGCTGTGGTGGTGGGTACAACAACCGTCTCGGTGAGGGTGTTGGATGTGGAGGCTGAAAACGCTGTGGTTCCTGTATAGGCGGCGGAGAGCTTCAGCGTGCCTGCAGCGGCCGGAGCCGTTCCCGTCAAGGTGGCGATACCGGACGCATTCACCACTACCGTCTGGGTAGCAGCACCAACGGTGAAAACGACGTCGCCGGTGGGTGTTGCGGAACCGCTCGCCGGAGAGACGGTAGCCGTCAGGGTGTAAAATCCGCCCGCGGTCAGTGTGCCACCGCTGGGGTTGATCGACAAGACTGTGGTGGTGGGTACGACAAGACAGGAGGCAGAGTAGCTCACTGTCAACGTGATGAGGGTCGTTACCGTTTGAGCGCCGAATGTGCCAGAGACGATCGCGGGATAGTTCCCGGCAGCGACAGAGCAACTCGCGGTCACCGTGAGTATGCTGCTTCCTGTAGTGGGGTTGGTGCCGAACGCAGCGGTCAGGCCGCTAGGAAGGCCGGAAGTGCTGAGCGTTACGTTGCCGGTAAATCCCGTCTGGGGGGTCACCAGGATTACGTCCGTAGCCGATGCGCCCTGGGACACATTCACAGAAGAGTACGAGGCCCCGAGGGTGAAGCCAGGCGGCGGATTTACTTTCAGGAATAAGGTAGCGAGCACGTTTTGGATAGTGCCGGAACTGCCGGCAATTCCCACGGAATAAAATCCTGAGGGCAGGGTTGTAGTGCTGGCGGTCAGGGTAAGCACACTGGTACTGGTTGTAGGGTTTGTGCCGAACGACGCGGTCACTCCGCTGGGTAGATAAGGAGCAGTCAGAGTTACGCTGCCAGAGAAACCGTTTTGCGGAGTGGCCCTAACCGTCGCTGTTCCGGAAGCACCTTGAGCCAGCGTCATAGAGACAGGCAAAATACCGACGGAGAAAGTTGGTGTCGCAACGGCTGTGACTGTTTGGAAAAACTGGTTTCCTGCGCCCGAATAGGTTCCGTTGCCCAGGATCTGTGTCATCGTCGTTCCAAGGGGAGCGGAACTGCTTGCGGTCATCGTGAGCACGCTGGTCCCCGTTGTCGGGTTCGGACTGAAGGTTGCAGTCACGCCAGCCGGCAGTTCAGACGCTTCGAGTTGTACTGAACCGCTGAAATCCCCCATAGGCACCACCGTCACAGTGGACGTTGTGGAGCCGCCCCGCGCGATGGTGTAAGGAAAAGGAGAAATGTTCAGTTGGAATTCTCCCCCAAAGACGCTGAGAGCAACCGTAGTCGTCGCGCTAAGGGCGCCGGAGATCCCGGTAATAGTTACCATGGAAACTCCGACAGTAGCTGTATCGCTTGCAGCGAGGGTGAGGACACTGCTTCCGGTAGTGGGGTTGGTGGTCCACGCCGCCGTCACCCCACTAGGCAAGCCGGATGTTACAGCGAGGCTCACACCGCCGGCGAAGCCGTCATAGTCGGTCACCGTGATGTTGGTTGAACCGGATGTGCCTGCGTTTAGCGGCAGCTTAGCGGAGGAGGGGGTAAGGCTGAAGCCCGGCGCATCGACCACGAGAGCAAGAGTGGTGGTTGCGGTCACGATCCCGGAGGTTCCCGTGATGGTCACAAGGTATGAACCGAGGATGGCGGAACTGCTCGCGCTCAGTATGAGCGCACTGGTTCCGGATGCCGAACTCGCGCCGAACGATGCGGTTACGCCGCTGGGCAGGCCGGAGATGGAGAGAGTCGCCTTGCCCGTGAATCCGCCGATATCGTTAACCGTAATGGTCGTTGTGCCGGAAGTGCCTGCCTGGATGGTAAGGCTGCTCGGCGAGGCCGAGAGTTGGAAGCCCGGGTTTGCCGGCGGCGCGAGTGCATCGATTAACTTCACCCCGCCCGGGCTTCCCCATCCAGTGATCAGATCGTAGCCCGCGACGGCATTGAAACCTGCCAACGTGATTGGCGCTGCGGCGAGATAGAGCGTGCCTCCATTATTCCCGCTCGTGATGTCGTGAAAGTCGGTTATGTAGCTGGAACTCTCACCGATCCTGTAGAGGGCCGGATTGATAAAACCTACGGTTGGATTGCCTGCAGCCACGGCCTGCGAATTGACCAGGGCCATAAAACCGGCCCAGCGTGGCGTCGCAAAGCTGGTGCCGGCCCAGCCTCCCTGGCACACACCCATATCGCAGTCATAGTTATCAAAATTGGCTTCCGCGGCCACGTCGGGAACATTGCGCAGGGTTGTGGAACCACCATTAAATGCATTGGCCGCCCCTGCCTGCCAACTCGGAATTGGAATGCCATCGGGACTGATGCCGCCGCCGCTCTGAGCCCACGCAGTTTCGGAATTCCAACCTAGCCCCGCGCTGTTCGTGACCAGGTCAGTTCCGCCGACCGCCGTCAACCAGGCGTCTTCCGCCGGATAGAACACATCCAAAAGCGGATCGAAAGCTCCGTCATCCCCGGAAGCGGCGAAAACACTCTGCCCTTGTGCGGCAAGCTCCTGAAACAGAGCATCGTCCGTTGACGGGTCATCGGGACTCCAGCCCCACGAAATACTGATCTGCTTGGCGATGTTCTCTGTAGCCATGGAGTTCAATATGTCTACATCCGAGAATCCGATATAGAGGCGAACCTGGCTCAATCCGGGTGCCATGCCGATCGCCTGCACAATATCTAAGGTCTCTTCCGAATCGTCGCAAGAACTGGTGGTGTCCTGGCAAGCAGCGGTGCTGGCCCCGTCCAATAACACGTTGTTGATGGGGATGCTGTAGGTCGTTCCGCCGGGCGCAGGGGTGTAGGCCAAAATGTAATTGCTTCCGCTCGTGGTCCATGTGGCTGTCCCGTCAAAGCTCGACGTGACATCGCTGATGTCGTAGCCGTCAAACTCCACCAGTCCGACGGTCTGGCCACTGCCGGTCAGAGCGGTACTGGGTGTGGGGACTGTGCTGGTGTAGTACGCAGCCCGCATGTCGCTGGCAAGGTACGAACCGCCCGGTCCGGAACCGGTAACGGAAGCGCTGACTGCCCCTTGGTTCGCTGAGGCTTTCCTCGCCAGGGGGCGCGGTATCGAGTAGTTGTTCAGCCCGGCAATGTGCGCCACCGGCACGGTAAGGTTGAGTGAAGGTTCGTGATCCGGAGAATAGAAGGTGCGGTCCTCCGTTGGATGGTGATACATATTCATCTGGACATGGAGGGCACTTTCGACTTGCGTAACCGTCCCGGTGATGGGCACGATCAAACGATTCGCGGGCGTATTGGATACGGTAAAGCCATTCGCTTCGGCGAAATCGACCACGGCTCGAAAATCCTCCGCCGTTGGGCCGAACTGTGCCGCAAACTGCGCGACGCTAAGGAAATGGTGGTAATCGGGGCTCGAAGGATCGTAGAGCCTGTTCAACAGGCTGGTCAGGCCAGGTTGGTTGCGAAGTGGCAGCATGATGGAAAGATTCATGCGCTGCTCGGGCGCAAGATGTCCCACCAGAGCCGCGCGCCCACTTGAGACAGCAACGCGGACATGATTGTGTAAAGGTTGGGGGGATTGTTGCGCCTGTACCGAGATGATCGACAACAAGAGAGCACAAAAAATCGACGATAGACCAGTAGCTCTGACTTTCACGAACACGCCCAGCTGAATCGAGGATTTGGTGTTGTCTGTGCCAGTCTATGTCACATACCTCGATTCGCGCTATGGAGATTCAGAGATTCGCGGGCCGATGAGGACGGTCAATTAAGAAGGTCCCGCGATAAAACGGCAGTCGACCCCGATGTGGACCGGGTCGACAACAAGTGATTACGAACCGGAAGCCTCCAACGTTACTCTCAGTTTGAACAAATTCGCGAGTTCATAAACGAAATCCAACCGCTTGCATAACCAGTTTCCTTACGCTGAACATCACCGATAAAATGTAACTATCGGAAAACTCATCTGCCACGTAAGGAATTCTGACTTCGCGATAAATCGGCGAGTCACTCATCGTATTCGCAGCGTCATTTCGTTATAGCTGCGCTACACGTCAGATTCGGCGCGGCGATCTTGCTACCGCCCGGGATAGGATGCTGAATACTCCTAATTCAAGTACTTCACGCGGTTGATCAATCAAGCGGCAAAGCCGTGATGGATTGGCAGCAGCCCGCCTACACTGTGCATGGAACAGAGCCCTGCATGATGTTGGGTCTAATGACTAACACATTGCCTCTGGATTAACTAGAGCTTGGCTTTTTCGAGGTAGCGGGATCCTTCTCCAGTCGGAGGGTGCGTGTCGCCACAAAGAACTCTACGATATCCGCGAGCATGATGCCCTTGCGAGGACTGGAGATATTTTCGGCAGCTTCGCCCGGAACCAAGCGTTCTAAATCGTAAGCGGCGGACCATGTAATTAGGCGGCTCAGGTTTGCCAATCCAGTGAAATTGACCGTAGACCCGCATACCGGATAAATAGACCATCGCGGGCCTCACTCAATTGCCGCGGAATCGCCAATGCGTTCAGTGAGCTTGATCTAAGCTCAACACTTCCGCGTTCGCCAAAGTAACGGACAATTCGAGAGCGACCCGCGAACTTCCTGCAAAGCCCGGCGGTCTCAACGGGTCGACGCAACGCTGGCCTGGAGTTGAGAGCACGGAGGTCAGCTCTTTGTGTTTAAGATCTCGCTTTATTCAGCAACCTTGATAACGGCCTTTTCCTTTGGCTTCATAGAACTGAGGCTCGAGCCTCCACTAACGGATGGCGCCCCCGGTACCTCTGTGGATCAGCGCCCTCATCGTGAGTCCCCGCATCATGCAGAATGCGCCAAAGCTGGAATTCTAATGCGCCGCATCACCGGCATCCAAACCGATCGATCGCCTCTGTGATTGCTCGGACTCCCGAAGCAGGCTGGCGCTCCATCACTTCTTCGCTGGGAGGGCAATTCAGCCGCTCACGCTTCTCTGCTGATATTCCTTGTTTCGTTCGTTAGGGTATCCAGCAGACACGATGACCAAGAATCGAAGAGCAACAGTTCGCCTAGAGCATGACGATCGCAGCGGCAGCTCCGGCGATGAGCACTATAATTGCGAGAAGAACATACAGTAGATAAGCGACGGGGATGTCATATAGGTCGTCTTCCATGTTGGTCCCTTCTGTCCACTTCAATCCGAAGCCGGAGCTACGAATGTGGCTTACATGAGCAAAGTGCCCGTCCAACCGGACGAGCACTCCCTACCGGATAAATGTCCCGTTCTGCAACTCCATCATTGCCTGCCGCAGCTCCGTCTGGGTGTTCATCACAATCGGTCCGTTCCACGCCACCGGCTCCTCGATCGGCTTGCCCGAGACCAGCAGGAACCGAATCCCTAACGGCCCCGCCTGCACCACAATCTCATCGCCCCGATCGAACAGCACCAGCGAGTGGTTCGCGATGTCGTACACCGCCTCTGCATCCGGATCGGTCGCCTGCTCCGTCAGCACTGCCTGCGGTGCCGACGCGTCGCGGAAGCTGCCCGATCCGGCGAGCACATACGCAAACGCATTGCGTGTAATATCCACCTTCAGCCGCTTCCTCCGGCCCGGAGCCACCGGCACATCCACATAGTGCGGATCAGCCGCCACGCCCTCCACCGGCCCCTTCTTGCCCCAGAACTCGCCACTGATGACCCGCACATGCGTGCCGTCATCGTCGGTCACTTCGGGAATAGCGCTCGCCGGAATATCCTGGTAGCGCGGCGCCGTCATCTTCAGCGACGAGGGCAGGTTCGCCCACAGCTGAAAGCCATGCATCCGACCCTGCGCATCGCCCTTCGGCATCTCCTGGTGAAGAATCCCACGGCCCGCCGTCATCCACTGCACGTCGCCCGCTGTCATCCTGCCTCGGTTGCCCAGGCTGTCACCATGCTCCACCGATCCGGCGAGCACATAGGTGATCGTCTCGATCCCCCGGTGAGGGTGCCATGGAAACCCCGCCAGATAGTCCTGCGGATTGTTGTTGCGAAAGTCGTCCAGCAGCAGAAACGGATCGAACTCCCCTGTCTTCCCAAAGCCAAAGGCTCGCTCCAGCTTCACGCCCGCACCTTCCAGCGTGGCCTGTGTATGAATAACTTCCTTGATCGCACGAAGTGACATCCCGTTTCCTCCTGGTACGCCGCCAAGACACGCATTGCTGCTGTGCCCTGGCGGCGAATCAAACGTCCAACCAGCGCCGCCTTACGCCTGCTTCACAAACTGCAGGTCCAACGTAATGCTGATATCCTCGCCGACCATCAACCCGCCGGCCTCGAGCGCCGCGTTCCAGGTCAGCCCGAAGTCCTTGCGATTGATCTTCGTCGTCGCCGCCACACCAATGCGCGTGCCGCCCCACGGATCTTGAGCCGCCGCTGTCGGTCCCTCCACCGCAAACTTTACGCTGCGGGTGACTCCTTTGATGGTCAGGTCGCCGGTAACCACGAGCTCCCCATCCGACTTCAGCGCGATGTGCGTCGACTTCAACTGCATCGCCGGAAACTGTTCAGCGTCGAAGAAGTCCGCGCCCTTCAGGTGGGCATCGCGGCCCTCATCCCGCGTCTGGACCGTGGCAATTTCGATTGCAGCTTCCACGCTCGACTGCGTCAGATCAGCCTCATCCAGCGACAGCTTGCCGGTCACGCCGGTGAACTGACCCTTCACGTTAGAGATCATCATGTGTTTGACCTTGAACTCGACGACCGAGTGAGTCGAATCGACGTTCCAGATGGTGATGGCGGGGGTAGCTACTGTGCTCATAATGTGTGTTGTGTCCTTTTCAGATGGCTTGCATCGTTCTGCGTTATTTGATTCGTTATACTGACATTCGTTGCAACAACTATATAGATAAATTTTTTAGCTCGAAGGCTCGCGAGCCAGACGCAGCAGATCCGCCAGAAGATTCAAGCGCTTAGTCCCTAGATGCCCCAGACGCTCACGATGAGCTGCACGCATGGGTTCATCCAGGCACGCCAGCAACGCTAGCCCCTCCGTGGTAATCCGGGTCCATACCGTCCGCCGATCCCTGCTCTCCCGGGAACGGGAAATCAAGGATCGCTTTTCGAGCCGGTCCAGCACGCGCGTAATATCCGAGTCCCGCGTCACCATACGGTTTCCAATCTCCCCACACGGCAGTCCCTCCGGGGAGCCGCGTAGAATCCGCAGCACGTTGTACTGCGTCGAGGAAAGATCCTGGGACTTCAGCACCTGCGCAAACCGATGCGACAGCGCTTCCATCGCCCGCATCATCTCAAGGTACGTCACCTCCTCCGGGCAGGGTGTCGGCTTTCGCTTGCGATCGGCTTGGACAACTGTTTTCATCTACGATCTAAACAATACTCGTTGCAACGATCATTGTCAAACGGAGGATTCTGGCGTAGGGAAAGGCTCGAACTACGGCACACGCCTTCTTCGAGCGGCGCCTGTCGACCGAGGACATCTTCATTACGATTCGATGATTCGCTATAACGCCCTGCGACGGTCAAAGGATCTCTGCTTCCATTTGCGATCGGCGCGGTATCCGCCTGACTCCAGTCCACTGCGTGCTTTCGCCTCCGTGAGCATGGGTCGCGTTCAAACAAAAAGACGGCTTGCTCGTGCATCGACGAGGACATCTTGGTTATCTAACAAGAGAGCTTCCACATGGATCCATGTGTTGGCAAGGCAGCAAGCCATCACGGTCTGACGGGAGACGCTCGATGAAGTTTGATGTACAGGGGAGTCTCTTCGCACTCTTTCTCGGAGCCCTCGCCGCACTTCCTCCCATCTCGATCGACATGGCTCTCCCTGCTCTGGGGCAGATCGCTCACACGCTACACGTCACTCCAGGAGTGGCACAGCTCACGCTCAGCTTCTTCATGGCTGGCTTTGCGCTCAGCCCAATCGCGTATGGGCCGCTCTCCGACCGATATGGCAGGCGCCCCATGTTGCTCCTTGGCCTGGCTCTCTTCACGCTTGGAGGCTTTGCCTGTGCTGTCTCTGGAACGCTGAACCTCCTGCTGCTGGCACGTTTTGTCCAGGGCGCCGGTGCCGGTTCCGGCATGACGCTTGCGATGGCCATGGTGCGGGATCTCTTCGTCGGGAAGAAAGCGCAAGGCCGGCTCGCGGTCATCACCGTGGTTACCAACGCCGCTCCGATGATCGCCCCTGCACTCGGTGCCGCCCTCCTTTCCCATGGGGGCTGGAGAGCGATCTACATCACCACAGGCGTTTGCGGCCTCCTCCTGTTGTTGGCCATCCTCTTCTCATTGCGTGAAACTGCGCCACGCCAGCATCTGCACCGTGACCCATTAATGACCGTAATGGCGCGCTCGTATCGACGCGTGTTCGGTCATCGCCGCGCCATGGCTTATATCGTTCTCAACGCCCTCGCCTTCAGTTGGATGTTCGCCTATATCACCGGATCCCCGCTGATCTACATCGATACGTTTCACACCAGCACGACTCTATTTGCCGTACTGTTCGCCTGCACTGGAGCAGGCATTGTGGTCGGAGCCACCCTCAACGGCAAGTTGGCGCAGCGAGAGGTGCAGTCCAGGTGGCTCCTTCTCGGCGGAGTCATTACAGCAGCATGTTGCACCTCGGCGCTCGTTATTCTCACGCTCACGCGATCCATGTCCCTCTGGAGCTTTCTGCCGCTCCTGACGCTTACCACCGCATCCTTCGGAATGGTAGCGCCGAGCGCCGCGCATGGCGCGCTTGAGCCACTCGGAGAAGTAGCTGGCGTCGGCGGAGGGCTGCTGGCATCGATCCAAATGTTGTTTGCCGCGGGCACCAGTTCCATCGTCGCGCTGCTCTTCCCGCGGATTGGGGTACTTGCGATGACTGGAAGCATGTGTACGCTCGCCATTGTCGCCGTCGCCCTAGCCATGTCACTTACAAGAAGAGCGGTGCCAACAGGTGTGGGAGAAGCGCAAGAGGCTATCGTGTCTCTGCATTAATTCCCAATTTCTCGATTCATCGAAGAGAAAGGCAGCGGAGGTGGACCCTTGGCCAGGTCGCTTGTGTGCCGTTAACGGGGTTATGGGAAACAACGGGCCGAAGGTCCCTGCGGCTCGGTACCGTGACCTTCAATGCGGGGATGTTTTCTCCACCGTGATCGAGGTCGCCGGTTAGTTCAACCTACGGCACGAAGTTAAGATTGATCGTCGTATGCACTTCGACCGGCTGCCCGTCCATAACTGTAGGCTCATATCTCCACTGCTGCACCGCATCGAGTGCTGCCGCGGAAAGCGAAGCCTCCGGGCTGGTGACGATCTTGGCATCCTTGATCTTGCCATCTTTGCCGATAATTGCCGCAATCACCACGGCGCCCCCGATTCTCATTGCGCGAGCACTTTGAGGATAGATGGGTTCGACTCTCCGGATGGGGACCGCCACCTTCATGATCGGGATATCGTTCGCCGTGATTTTGACTGTGGTTGGGACGAACTCTTTTGCGTCGGCTGCCGGAGTAAACGCGTCATTGTCGGCTGCGACTTCTTTCAGATCTTCCAGCGTCGCTTGCACGCGCTTCTTCCCGACATACAAAATCTCTATGTCGCCAGCGAAATAATGATTTTGAAATTTCAACACCTTGCCATAGACGTTCATGAGCGTGCCGTTCTCGTGGCTCGCGACAAGTACTGGCTGTTGTTCCAGGAAGCAGTAAGCCGGCCATACAGCGCCCAGCGAAGTAATTGGCCTGTCGGCTCCGGCCGTATGTACTGATCCAACACAGGCCAGTTCGGTTGTTGAAGTTTTTGTCGTGAAGTACTTCAACCGCCGGTCGTCGGATTGAGGATCCTTCATCGCCAGGAAGCCTGGAACAAGCACCCCATAGAGTCGATGGGTCATGCTCGGAATACCGGTCCCACTGATCAGGTCCAGCTCCTTGCCTGCGGCGGTGTGCCATTCGGTGCGCGACTGGTCTCCCTGCGTCCAGGTAGCCCTGCTCACTTTGGTGGTAGACCACCAGTAATCGAACGTGCCATCCCCTGTCGCTTCGCCGCTTTCATCGAAGGACTGATAGTGATAGCGGATGTGCCAAGGCTTCATATCCGGGGAGGCGTAGTCATACAACGGAGCGGCCAATCGTATCAGCGCGTCGGGATCAGCCGATGGCGCTTGGGCAGCATCGTTCTGCGCGAAAAGAATTTGGGTGATGGCGAATCCAAGAGCGATGAACAGGCATTTTATCACGCCCCAAGCGTAACAGGATTCTATTCATCCTTCCGGATTGTCACGGCCACGACTGGCCTCTGTCCTCTCCTTCCCAATAGCCCCCCGCGCACAACACACTTCCGAAAAACGTTGTTTCAGCCAAGTTCAATACACCGGGCGGGCTGGCTGGTGAACGTGCCGACAATGCGACCTTCGGTAAAGCGCTGGTGTCCTAACTGACCTTATACTCGCGAAATCTCCCGCCACTCGACGATCCGGATCTAAGCCCGCAAAAAGTTGGAGTGTTGAAACGCCGCGAACAACATGGGTGGTTTGTGAACCGCATCGCGGAGGATGCAGCGGAGCCGGGTTCTGCTTACTCGTTTGGGCACTGCGAGGAGATTCGCCATTCGGAAATCATCATCTTCGGTGGTCCCGTCGAAACAATGCACCGCCTGATGAACGATGTCGGTCAACGAGTCAAAAGCGGACACAAGTACTCTGCCGGTGATCGCGATTCCAATGATGCTGTCTGGACAGTAGACGGGCGTCTCAACTATCGCTGTCCTTCCGATCTTCTTCCACCGCATGCATGACAACAGTTATGGACAAGAAGTCGGGCGAATTCATCTGCGAGTACGCTCAGGACCACACATCGAGCGTTATGCGGGGCACGTCGCTATTTCATTGGGTCTGCACAGCGAGGTCACGCGTATGCGTCACGAGCCGTGCGCCTGTTGACGAATGTCGACCGTCAGCTTGAACTTGATCCGCCCTGGATCACTAGCCACGGCCCGCAAACAGTGTTCTGGGCAAGCTCGAGCGCGTCGTTCTACGCATAAATTCTGCCGGGTCAGCAGCTTGCTGACGACGCCTCACTCCGGCGACGCTCGCGGCTTCTTGCAAATGCCCTTCGATACCCTTATCAACATTGGAACCTCTCCCGCAATTTTTCTTGGAAGCTGAACTTTTCATCTTTTCGAAATGAAGACCGCATGTAGAATCAGCGATTGATTCAGCTAATTTCTGTTTCCGACGCCTCTGAGCTTCACTTCGCGGATCGAACATCGTTCCTCAGCGTAGCTCGTGCGTACTAACGTTGCAGGAGCGATTTCTTGAACTATCGCGTTGTTCGGCTACTATCCCTCGTCCTCGCCACACTTCCATTTAGTACAGCCGCCAACGCCGCACAGGTAACCTTGACCGGCGACGCGAGCGTCAGCGCGGCGCGGCCGTCGACGAACTTCGGCACTCTCTCGAACCTCTACGTCGGCAACGGGAACTCTGCCTTCCTGCAATTCGATCTCAGCACTCTGCCCACCGGAACCACCTCCTCGCAGATTGCGCGCGCGACCCTGACCGTCTTCGTCAATCGCGTCAACACCGCGGGGTCCGTCACCCTTTCTCCCGTTACCTCTGGCTGGAGTGAGTCCTCCGTCACCGCTTCTTCGGCCCCCACCCTCGGCACAACCTCCGGCATCTTCATGGCTTCCGCTGCCGGGCAGTACGTCACACTCGACGTCACCACCCTCGTCCAAAACTGGGTCACCACACCCGCCACGAACTTCGGCTTCGCGCTTACCTCCGACTCCGCCAACCTCCTCCTCGACAGCAAGGAGAATGACGAGACCGGTCACGCCGCCACCCTCGACATCACCATCACGTCCGAGGGTGCGACTGGACCGCAAGGCATCCCCGGCCCGATCGGACCACAAGGCCCCGCGGGCGCGACTGGCGCTACCGGACCCATCGGACTCACCGGGGCAACGGGCGCGACTGGTTCCCAAGGCCTCCCCGGGGCGGTTGGACCTCAAGGCCTAACCGGCGCAACGGGCGCTGATGGCCCCATCGGACCCACAGGCCCCGCAGGCACTATCGGCGTGGTGACCAACTGGTCCTCCTCTGTGACCTACCAGGTCGGACAAGTCGTCTTCTGTGCAGTCTGCTCCAGCAGCGGCTCCAGCTACGTTGCGCTGGCTGCAAACACCAATCAGGATCCCCCCACCCAGCCCGGCTTCTGGAACCTCATCGCAGAACACGGTGCAATCGGCGCCCAGGGCATGCAAGGCCCCATCGGCGCTACCGGTCCCATCGGTCCCATCGGACCCGCAGGTGCACCCGGCCCAATGGGTGCCGCAGGAGCAACTGGAGCCGTCGGCCCCGCCGGGGCGACTGGACCTTCCGGACCTCAAGGTCCTGCTGGCGCAACCGGGGCAACAGGCGCTCCGGGCCCATTCGCGGGCGGCAACTACTCCGCCTCGGTGAACTACCCGGCGGGCTCAGTCGTTGACTTCGCGTCCTCCACCTATCTTGCGGTCCAGGCCAATGGGCCTTCCAGCAGCGTCGTTACGCCGGGATCCAACAGCTCTTACTGGGTCGCTACGACCGGCATCAACTCGCTCACCCCGGCCAACTACATCGATGTGACGTCGACGCAAACAGGATTCGTCGCCCCGGGCCAGGAGGTCTTTGCAACGGTTCCTCCAACTGTCGCTACGAACTCCGGCTTTACTCTAGGCCCTGCCGGGACGGTGACGGTGGCAGCTGCCGGGACCTATGCCTATGACTACAACGTCTCGGTGATAGAACCGGGAACCCTGGAGCTCACGGACAATGGCGCGCCCCTGATCGGCACCAGCTTTGGGCGTTCGACCGGCACGTCCCAGATCGTAGGCCACGGGGTAATTACGCTGAATGCCGGAGATGTCGTTGGGCTGATGAACCCCGTTTTCTCCCCTACGCCGCTGAGCCTTTACACAGCCACGCCGGGTGTCCCCCAGACTACAGCCGCCTTCAGCCTGGTTGCGCTGGCTGCCGGAACGCCGGGCGCTACGGGCGCGACAGGCGCGACAGGCGCCGCGGGAGCGACCGGGCCGCAGGGACCACAAGGGCCCGCCGGCCCGACCGGTGCACAAGGACCCACGGGCCTTACCGGGGCAACCGGCTCCACCGGAGCCACCGGCCCCGCCGGCCCTATCGGTCCCATCGGCGCCACTGGCACCTTCAGCGTCGCGGGCAACTGGTCGTCCGCCACTACCTACCAGGCCGGACAAATCGCCTACTGCGCAGCCTGCTCCAGTAACGGCTCCAGCTACATCGCTCTCGCCACCAACGTCGCGATCGATCCACCCACCAATCCCGCCGTCTGGAACATGGTTGCCAAAGCTGGAGCTAACGGCGCTACCGGCGCCACAGGCGCAACCGGCGGTGCGGGTCCCATAGGCCCCGCAGGCCCCACCGGCCCCCAAGGTCCCGCGGGCAACAATGGAACCAACGGCACTGGATCGGTCTCTTCCGTCACCGTCGGCACCGTCTCCAACGCCGCTGCCGCCGGCGCCGGCACCCTCACCATCAGCAACGCCACCACCACCCCAACCATCTCCATCAACTTCCCCGCCAGCAGCGGCAGCAGTACCGGCTTCATCTTCGCTGCGAATATTTTGAGCCCCGGCGACACGAACACGTATTTTGCGGCACCACTAGGTAGCGTCTACTACGTTGCTGCCCAATCGGGCGGCGGCGACGTCTACCTCCCGTCATCCTGCACCGTCTCATCGCTGAAGATTCGCGGAATCGTCGTTCAGGCCGGAGCCGCCGACTCGACGACTTTTGTCGTGCAACATAATGACGTGAATACGGCTATGGGCTGCATCGTGAACACGTCAAACTCCCTCGGCAACACAGGCTTTTGTAGCGATACCACGCATACCTTCAACGTGGCCGCCGGAGACTTTATTGATTTTCAAATCAGTCAGACGAATGCGACGCCTTACGTCAACTACAGCACCGAACTCGTCTGCAATTGAGGTCTCCTCCTGTCTACGCAAACCACGATTTGATTTTGTAAGGATTCTCCCCGACTTCAACAACCGCGACGCGATACTCAATGTCCCGGCCGAAACGTAACACCCTGCATCCCTTTTCGCACTCCAGGCATTCGGTACTGCACGACACAGAATGCACCTGCATTTTGTGGTTACACCTCCCAGGCAAGCTAAACCTGCCCCAACTGCGCTGGACCATACCCACGAGGAGCTTTATGTCGGACCAATATCTCGGCGAAATCCGAATGACCGGATTCAACTTCGCACCCCAAGGCTGGGCACTCTGCAATGGCCAAACCCTCCCCATCTCGTCGTACAACGCTCTGTTTGCCCTGATCGGCACCACCTACGGCGGCAACGGAACCACGATGTTCAATCTCCCCAATCTTCAAGGCCGCGTGCCCATCCACCAGGGCAATGGCCTCAATCTCCCTCCCTCCGTCATCGGCACCTCGGCGGGCACGCCATCGGTTACGCTGGTGGCCTCCAACCTGCCCGTCCACGCCCACGTCATCGCCCCCCCGGTCTCCAGCGCTCCCGGTACCTCCAGCACCCCGGTCGGCGGCTTCCCCGCAGTCGATTCCGTGACCGCATCTCCCGCCATCGAACGCACCACCCTGACCGGCAAAAGCTACGCGCCTGCCGCAACCTCCGGGCAAACCAGCGGATCCTTTCCCAGCGGTGCCGCCGGCAACAACCTTCCCTTCGACATCACTCCTCCCTACCTGGTGATCAACTTCATCATCGCTCTCGTAGGAATCTATCCACCTCGCAACTAGTCACGGAAACCTCACTTTCACCTAAACCCTGCACGTAAACGATGACACCTGACCGGCCAAGCCCTGTTGCTCTACAACCCGCCACTCGCTTCGATCAGCCCCTGCTGTTCCGCCTCTTCGTGGAGCAGCGGTCGAGGATCTTCGTGACCGCCGGTCTGGACGAGCAACAGGTTGAGGCCATGCTGCAGTCGCAGTTCCAGTTGCGCGCCCACTCCTATGCGCAGCATTACCCCGTCGCCGAGGACCGCATACTCGTGACCGATGGCGGCGAACGCATTGGCCGCATCCTCATCGATTGGTCGGAGGATGGCGTGTGCCGGCTCGTCGACTTCGCCATCCTCGGCAGCCACCAGGGTCGCGGCATCGGCACCACCATCCTCGAACGCTGTATCGAGGACGCTGCCCTTCGCAACTGCCGCCTCCAACTCACCGTCGACCGCGGCAGCCGCGCCGAACACCTCTACACCCGCAAGGGCTTCACCATCAAGGACGAAACACCGCCGCAACGACATATGGAATATCCAAGCGACCCCATCAGCACCTCAATCAGCAATCCAGGCGGTAGCCGAGAATGACACCAGCAGCGCAGCCCGTGCTCCCCTCCGGGACACCTCCCCGCTCGCTAGCCTCGGCAGCGATTCTTCTGTTCGCGCTCACGGTCTCGATGCACGCACAAGGCATCCTCACCGTAACTCCCGGCCGAACGGCGAATACCACCGCCGGAACCGGCACCGCAGGCTACACCGGCGACACGGGCCCGGCCACCGCCGCAACCCTGGCGAACCCTTCTGCCGTCGCCTACGACACGACCGGCAACCTCTACGTCGCCGACGCAAATAATCACGTCATCCGCGAGATCTCGACCAGCGGCATCATCACCACGATTGCCGGAACCGGCGTCGAAGGCTTTGCTGGAGATGGTGCGGCTGCGACCTCCGCCCAACTCGACACACCTACTGGAATCGCGGTCGACGCCAGCGGCAACCTCTACATTGCCGACTCTCACAACCACCGCATCCGCGAGGTGAGCGCTGGAACCATCACCACTCTCGCCGGAACAGGAACACCAGGCTCCTCAGGCGACGGCGCAGCCGCCACCGCCGCACAACTCTCCCTGCCCAGCGGCGTAGCCGTCGACAGCACTGGCAACGTCTACATCGCCGACACCAACAACCACCGCATTCGCAAGGTCAGCAGCGGCACCATCACCACGATCGCCGGCGACGGCGAGGAGCTCTACGCCGGCGACAACGGCCCCGCCACCTCTGCTGCCCTCGACTCACCGACAGGCGTCGCCGTAGACGCCAGCGGCAACCTCTACATCGCGGACCGCCTCAACCAGCGCATCCGCGTAGTCAGCGGTGGCAACATCACCACCCTCGCAGGAACCAGCACCGCAGGCTTCTCTGGCGACGGCGCCTCGGCAACCGCTGCAAGCCTCTTCAAGCCGTCCGGCGTCAGCGTAGACGCGGCCGGCAACATCTACATCGCCGACACCGACAATCAGCGCATTCGCCAAGTCGGCAACAACACCATCGCGACCATCGAGGGTTCGGGCTCGCAATGCTACGGCGGAGACGCCGGCCTCTCCACCGCAGCCATCCTCAACTCCCCCCGCGCCGTCGCACCCGACGCCTCCGGCAACCTCACCATCGCCGACCGCCTCAACCAGCGCCTGCGCTCCGGCACACTCCCAGCCCTCACCTTCGCAGCCGAAGACGTCGGCATGCCGAGTCCACCGCAGGCCGTTATCCTCGCCAACACCGGCACAGCCTCCATCACCGTCTCCACCATCACTGCCAGCGCTGGCTTCACGACGGCAACCGGCGGCACCTGCTCCGCCCCACCCATCACCCTCGCCGCCGGCGCCAGTTGCACGCAGAACCTGGAGCTCCTCCCCGTAGCCGCCGGTGCTTCCACCGGTTCGGTAGTCTTCACCGGCACCGGCGTAGTCCCGCAGAGCATCCTGCTCGCCGGCACAGCAACTGTCTCCCCTACCACCGTCACGCTCACCTCCAGCGTCAACCCCGCCCTCGCCGGGCAACCCATCACCTATACCGCGGTAGTCGTTCCCCTGGGCCTCGGGACCCCTACCGGCACCATTGCCTTCGCCGCCGCCGGTACCCCCTTCAGCACCCAGACCCTCCCCCCGGGAAGCGCCACCGCCATCGCCGCGAACACCTCTCTTGCTACAGGTACGAACAGCATCACCGCAGTGTATGCAGGGAGTTCAAACTTCACCGGCGGCACCTCCAGTCCCATACCCCAGCTGGTCGAAGACTTCAGCATCACCCTGACTCCGGAGCCAAACAACCCAGCCGGTTCAACCAGTCAGACCGTAATTCCCGGCAAGGCAGTTACCTTCAATTTTGCACTGACGCCGCTGCTCGGCCCCTTCAACTTCCCCATCGCTCTCAGCGCAGCAGGATTGCCCCCTGCGGCAGTCGCGACATTCACCCCACAGACCACCACACCGGGGACGAATCCGACAAGCTTTACCATGACCATCCAGACGGCAGCGAATCAAGGGTCTTTGCAACATAAGCGCCCGATGGGTGGCGGCGCCATAGCCTTCGCGCTCCTGGTCCTTCCCTTAACGCGCAGGTTGCGACGGCGTGCGAAACAGATAAAAAAACTTCGCATAATGACTCTCGTTGCTTCGCTGTTTTTCTGCGCAGCTGCATTCGGCAGCCTCACAGGATGCGGTACGGACACTGGTTTCTTCGCGCAGCCTCAACAGAACTACACCATCACCGTCACAGGTACAGTCGCCGGCTCGGCTGGGTTCGTCCTGCAGCGCAGCACCAGCGTCACGTTGACGGTGCAGTAGAGAACCCGGCCGCCTGGATCAACACTGAGTTTCACAAGCTCACAAGAGGAGCGATGCACTTGTCGAGAATCTCCCGAATTACGTTTTGTCTCCTCCTGCTGGCCCCAGCGTTGGTCGTGCGCGCGCAGGAGTTGCATGCCGCGCAGTCACCCAGGATCGATGTCTCCATTACATTCGACGCCGAGCGCTCCCTGAGATCCGCAACGCCGGAGAGTTTCTGGATGCAGGGTGGCTCCATCGAGCTTGGCACCAATACATGGCGCGGTTTGGGCATTGTTGCGAATGTCACGGGTGCGCACACTGGCGCGATCGGTGAGAGCAGCATTCCTTTATCCATCGTCACAACGACCTTCGGGCCCCGCTACCGATGGCATGCGGATCACCGCGTTTCGATCTACGTCGAAGGCCTGATTGGCGAGGGGAATGGCTTCAAGAGCCTCTTTCCGACAGTCAGAGGATCCGAGACCAGCGCCAACAGCCTCGCAGCCCAGGCCGGCGGCGGGCTCGACTACAGGCTCTCGCAGCATGTCGCTGTGCGTGCAGTCGAAGCCGCCTGGCAACACACGCAGCTGCCCAATGGAACCAACAATGCCCAGAACGACCTTCGCCTTGGCGCCGGCATCGTTGTCGGATTTGGGCGATGACAAAGCTTGTACCCCTGCCAGTCGATAATCCTCCGGCGAGAGGAGAAGTGCAGGCGGTAAACTCTCTTCACCTAAAAACAAATTTCGTAACTCAGCTCACAGAGTACTTCGAACGGAACACCATCCCGAAACATCCGCAGGACCTGAAGGACCATTCTTGCATCGGGTTTCACTTCGGCAACGGTCTGTATCGCTGGGAGTTTGAGAAGGGCCGGAAGGCACTCACGGTCACCCCACACGGTCCTGTATCTTTCGACGATCCTGAGCCCGTGATTCAGGCAGTTTTGGATGGCGTCGGGACCGGCACGGCCATAGAAGGTGCACTGACGGAACCGATAGCGGACGCCTGATTCAAGTCCTGAGAGACTGGTGCCCATCGTTTCCTTGGTATTTGCTCTACTACCTGAGCCGTCGGAACCAGCCTGCTGCCTCGGCCGCGCTTATTGACCGCCTCCGAATTGATCCATCATGAGAACGCGCTTGTGTTTACCCATCCTGACGTGAGAGCGATAGATCGTCGAGTCACGTTTCGTGAATGGGATGGCCTGGAAACACGCATTGGCCTGAAGTCGATCGCGAGAAACAACCTCACTCGAATTTCTTCACCTTCTTTGATTTGCCGCGTCGCGCCTTGCGCTGCATGGGATTAGCGCGAACGGGCGCCACCGCTGTACAGCGCCCCATTTGCAAGCAAGCCATGAAATTGACCGCTTCGCTCATAAATGACCTTCCTTGGCAACAATTCTGCTCATTCTTTCCAATTCTTCTTGACAACTGCTCATAACGAAACATAGGCTGCCCGTGATTCGACTATGCTTGGGCCCACCGCAATTCGACATGCGGAGCGGCATCCTGCCTGTCGGTGCATGGTCGGCCACGCACTTTGGGAGAGACTCCGGTGATCAGAAAACTTCGCATGAATATATTCGTTGGGCTTATCGCCTCAACGTTGTTCGCGCTCGCCGCAAACGCGCAGACCGTAACCGGCGGAGTTACCGGCACCGTCACCGATCCGAGCGGCGCAGCGATTCGAGGCGCGGTCGTCACCGCCCACGATCTGGACACCAACGTGTCCTCGCCCACGACCACGAACGCCGACGGTGTTTACCGCATCGAACATCTGCCGATCGGCAGGTATGAAGTCATTGCGAAGGCGAACGGTTTCAGCAGTGAGACGCTGCAGCCGTTCAGCCTTGAAGCCCTGCAAACGGTGACGTTTAACGCGAAGCTCGCCGTTGGGGGTACGACCGTGTCCGTGGAAGTCTCCTCCTCCACGCCGATTCTGGACACGCAGGACTACACCATCAGCAGCACGTTTACCGCCAACACAATCGCGAACTTTCCGCTGAACGGTCTGGACTTCAGCGCGCTCACACTCTATACGCCCGGCGCGGTCAGCACCTATGGCAACACCGCCACGAACGTCATCGAGCGTGACACGTATTACAGCGACTCGGTAAACGTGAACGGCAACCGCGCCCAGGCCAATAACTACACGCTCGAAGGGTTCGACATGAACGAGACCTTCAACAATGAGATCGGCTACAGCCCGGCGCCGGCTGCGCTCGGTGAGATCCAGGTCGTTACGGCGAACTCACCGGCCGAACTGGGAAACGTGAACGGCGCAGGAGTAGTGAGCGTGCTCAGGAGCGGTACCAACAGCTACCACGGATCGGCCTATGGATACCTGCAGGATTATCGTCTGAACGCGGACTCCTGGCAGAACAAGAACCAGACACCCATCGTCCCCACGAACCCGTTTTCGCAGGACCAGTTTGGCGGGACCTTCGGCGGACCGATCCTGCGCAACAAGCTCTTCTTTTTCGTCGATTACCTGGGCTCGCGGTACCACGTCGGCGGTATCGGATCCACCAGCGTGCTTACGGCAGCGATGAGAACAGGGGACTTCTCGGCATTGCTGCCCGAGGGTTGCGACAGCGCCGGATATACGGTGATCTCTGGCGTGGCACTCTGCAACTCGACCGGAACGCCTGACAGCTATCAGTTGTTCGATACGTTGAACAACAACCTGCCCTTCGTCGGCAATGTGGGCGTCCCTATCGTCAACCCCGTGGCGCAGTTCCTCATCGCAAACACCTCGTTGTATCCGCTGCCGAATGCGACACCGACGGACGGAATTGCTGCCAACAACTACCAGGGGCATCAGCGAAATTTCAAGGCCAACAACCAGGGCGACATTAAGATCGAGTACGACAAGAGCAACAAAGACAAGCTCACCGGCTTCTTCTCAATTTCCACGGCCTACGACGGCACGAGTCCCTTGCTGGCGATCAGCTTCTCCGGACCGAACCTGTATCCCACCAAGCTGGGCGGCATGAACTGGGTGCATACCTTCTCGCCTGCGTTTGTGAACTCGCTGCGCGTTGGCTTCACGCGCATTGTGTGGGCGCAAAACTTCTCCGTGGATTCGACCGGACAGTTTGGCATTACCGGCAATGCGAAGGTCGGCATCAGCTTTCCCAACCAGAGTGTGCCGGGTTACACCTACCAGAGCCTCGGAGCATCCGGCATCTTCGCAGGTGGCAACCCGGTATACGGCGGCGGGGTGATCGACAACACCTACCAGTACCTGGATCAGGCGAGCTGGGAACACGGCCACCACTACTTCAGCTTCGGCATCTCGGCGCTTCGTTACCAGAACAACTATCCCACCGCTAACAACAACGGCTATCTTGGGTCGCTGAACTATCAGGGCCAATATACGAGCGACTCCGCGACTTCGGCCGGCGGCTATGGAGCCGCGGACTTCTTGCTGGACCGCATCAGCTCGTCCGCAGCCACGCTGACCAGTGTGAACGTGGGGCAGCGCCAGTGGCGCACCGGCATCTACGCGACCGATGATTTCAAGCTGACCCCGACCCTCACCGTAAATTACGGCTTCCGCTACGAGCTCGACCAGCCATGGGTGGAGCAGAACAACAAGACCGGCAACGTAAATCTGACCACTGGGCAGATTATCTATGCGGGCAGCATCCCCGCGGGCGCGCCGCCGGGATCCGGCCTGTGCTCCAACCTCGCCTGCTACGACTGGAACTTTCACCAGTTCATGCCGCGCGTCGGCTTTGCCTGGCAGGCCATGAATCGTTTCGTCGTGCGCGGCGGATACAGCGGTACCAGCTTCTTTGAAGGCAACTCCAGTAACCAGCGCCTGACCTCCATCACGCCGTTTATCCAGGCGATTCAAACGCCCAAGCTGGCCGTAGCCGCCGGCAATGTTCCTACGCCGTACACCACCCAGACTGCCTTCGACGTTTCCGCGCAGCCCGGCGGAACGTACAACACCTATCCCCAGAAGATGCAGCCGGCCTACGTGCAGAACTACAACCTCACACTCGAATACGCCCTGACCCATCTGATGAGCCTGCAGGTCGGATACGTAGGCGAGACCGGACAGCACATTGAGGACTACGGCAACGTAAACCAGTGGACAGTTCCAGGTGATGCGACCTCGGCGCCCTTCTACAACAGCCCGTATATCGGCTGCAATTCCCCGCAAGCTACGCAGGTCTGTTCGAATGGCCTGCTCATCACTGAATCTCGCGCGATGATGAACTACAACGGGCTGCAGGTTGTGCTGCGGCAGCGGTTGTCAAACACCGGCCTTGAGTACACGGTGAACTATACGTATTCGAAGTCGATGACGAACGCCGTAGGCAACTATGGCCTCAACACTGGTGGCTATAACGCAGATCCGGGATTCCAGAACTACTATGACAGCCATGCTGATTATGGCGTGGCGGGATCGGACGTCAAGCACAACCTCAACGGCACTGCGACCTATGCTGTTCCTGTTGGTCGTGGACGCAAGTACATGAGCAATGCGAACCGCCTCGTCGATGAGGTGCTCGGCGGCTGGAAAATTAGTTCGGGATTTATGTTCTACAGCGGTTTCCCGCAGACAATTGGCGCCGGTAATAGCAACGTGAACAGCTACGGGCAAACGCGAGCTGAGCAGTACCGGCCACTGCATATCGTCCACCGCTCCCGCTACGCCTGGTTCGGTACCGATCCCTCGGCCCAGCCCTGCACTACGGCCGGCGTCGATAACGGCGTGTGCGCCTTCGGCGTTCCAGCGCAGAACACCTTCGGCAACTCGGTCAACGGCGTAGTGCGTGGCCCCGGCTTCCGGGATGTGGATCTGTCAGTCTTCAAAGAGTTCCGTATCGTTCGCGAACAGTATCTCGGCTTCCGCATGGATGCCTTCAACGCGTTCAACATGGTCAGCTTTGGCAATCCCAGTACCAGTATGTCGCCGCAGTTCGGGTGGCTCGCGCAGAACAATGCTATCCGCTCGGTTGAGCGTCGTCTGCAGTTCTCAGCCACCTACCGCTTCTAGGGCGGCACGATTCGTTCTGACTGGACTAACCATGGCTGTCATTGAAATTGCGGTCGACTCAACCGAATCGGCTCTTGCCGCGGAGCAAGGCGGCGCGCAGCGCATCGAGCTTTGCAGCGCCTTGCGCGAGGGCGGTCTGACGCCCAGTCTTGGGCTGGTGCGTACCGTGCGCTCAGGCTGCTCGATCGCGCTCTTCACGATCATCCGCCCACGCGGTAGCGACTTTCTCTACACCGCGGAAGAGTTCCGTGCGATGCAGGAGGACATCCGCATCATGGGACAGGAAAGTGTCGACGGTGTTGTCTTCGGTCTTCTGACGCAGGATGGCCACATTGACATAGAGCGTACCCGCGCCCTGGTGGAGCTTGCGCGCCCAATGCAGGTGACGTTTCACCGAGCTCTCGACATGACGTCAGATCCCGAACGGGCCCTGGAAGACGTGATCGCCTGCGGTGTGCAGCGGGTGCTTACGTCCGGAGGCGCCTCGTCTGCGTGGGCAGGCCGAAAGCGCCTGCAGGCTATGGTCCACCAGGCGGCCAGTCGGACAACGATTGTCGTCGGCGGTGGCGTGCGCCCTGCGATCATCTCCCGGCTGATAGCCAGCACGGGCGCTACGGAATTTCACTCATCAATGCGGCATACAGTACCAAGCCTCATGCGCTATCAGGCGAGGGAGTTAAACCTTGGTGAGCCCGGAGTGGATGAGTTCAGCAGAAACCTGGTGCTTGCGGAGGAAGTGCGCGAGCTTCTTGCAGCTACACGATCACAGGATTGAAACCGACGCTAGCCGGTCAGGTTGGCACCGGCTTCAACCGCACATAATTGAGTGAGGATTCGTAGAATACTGCCATGGCTCAAAAGACCGAGAAGCGCGCGAAGGAAATCTTGTACCTTCTCCTTCACCAGGGGAAGACATCCGTTGAACAGCTCGCTGAGCATTTCCGAACATCATCGACCAGCGTTCGCCGCGACCTTGCGCGGCTGGAGCGGCAAAGCCTCGTGCATCGCACACGCGGTGGCGCCATGCTGGCGGGCCAAACATACGAGCCGTTCCGTTTCGATGCCACGTTCACGGAACGAGAGAAGCGGTTTCAACGGGAGAAACAACTGATCGGAACGAAGGCGGCAACACTCATAGGGGACGGCGAAACCATTGGGCTGACGGCTGGCACGACGACCACGCAGGTGGCGCGCGCGTTGCGTGGTCGCAAGGCCCTACGGGTGCTCACCAACGCTGTGAACATCGGTCTCGAACTCAGCGCTTCTGAAGGCCCGCAGACAACACTGACTGGAGGGTGCATGATATGGCCAGGCGCGTTCTCGCTCACCGGCCCAACAGCACTTGAAGCAATTGAAGGATTCGTACTGGACCGCGTATTCCTGGGAGTAACCGGCATCGACGTAAAACACGGAGCAACCATGATTGAGGTCGAAGAAGCAGCTGTCTCTCGAGTGATGGTGCGCCAAGCCCGAGAGGTTGTTGTCGTCGCCGACTCGAGCAAGATCAGCATGACCAGCCGCGCCGTTATCTGCAGCATTCAGAAGATCAACGTACTCATTACAGATAATGGAATCCCCGGAGACGCCAGGACAGAATTTGAGCGCCACGGCGTGCGGATACTCATCGTGGGTATATAGCCTGTCCTCTGCAGGTGCAGGAGAACCGGAATGTCATCGACCGTCGCGGTTGGCTCCGGTGTAAAAGCCCTTGGGCGGATGATAGGCAGATATCTCTGCATCGCGGGCCGGCGCCAGAGAGCTTCCTCGACCACAAGAGTGTCGCGACCGATTGCGTGCGAACTCGCCGAGTCTGGATTGGCATAGTCAGCGCTTTCCCTTACGTTTCGAGGCAAGAGGTGCCACATCACAATGCAATAGGCGCGCTCCAAACACAAGACTCCGGCACGCCTGCCAGCGCCGACACATTCCCGGGGCCTAACGCGAAGCAGGCGGCATCATGGGCTCACGGATGACTTGAGGTAAGTAGATGTCCGTCGTCGGCTCTACGGCCGCCGCGCAATCCATTACCATCACCAACAACTTGAGCACCGCCATCAGCTCCCCGGCTTTTGCAATCACCGGCACTAACGCCGCGGACTTCAGCCAGACATCTTCCTGCCCTGCTTCCTTGGCCGGCGGAGCGAACTGCACCGCAAACATCACCTTCAAGCCGTCTACTTCCTCGGTTGAGACGGCTACCCTCACCATGACGAGCAGTGCTGGCAACACAACGGAAACGGTGGCTCTTTCCGGAACGGGAATTTCGCCGGACTTCTCCCTTACGGCCTCACCGTCTTCCATGACCATCACTTCCGGCCAGGTCGCCTCCTATACCTTCTCCGTCGCGGCGCCTGCGGGCTTCGCCGGAAATGTGAACCTTAACGGTTCCGGACTGCCCGCGTTTGCCACGTGCTCTTTCAACCCGGCCAGCCTCACGATCACGGGTGGAACCACCCCTACCTCTGTGCTGTCTGTTGCCACAGCCTCACAGGCGTTGCTGCAGCGCGATACCTCAATCCAGTTCGCCGGTGCATTCTTTGGCGCGTTGATGGTTCTTGTTCTACCGGGACGCCGACGCAAGCTGGTTGCGCGCATCGCCTGCTCACTGCTCTTCGCTGCAGCTGGTCTCTTACTTGTCGCTGCCAGCGGATGCAGCGGCGGCGGCTCCGCTCCGCCAGCTTCGGAAGCCGGGACGTACACCATCACAGTTACCGCGGTGAGCGGAACTGTGACGCACACGTCCACCGTCACCCTCATCATTCAGTAAGCGGCTGGGGAATCATACGAATCTCCTACCACTCCCGTTACCCTCTGCACCGGGCCCCATAAGTGTGTATGCAGCTGATTGCCGACAGCGCCCAGGCAGCGCACGAAAAGCGGTGTTTTCGAAAACTACGAGGAGTTGTGCCCAATGTGAGGCCAACGTCGATTAACATGTCTCGGGAATTGCACTCAGAGCTGCTCAAAAGGGTCAGGCCATGCTTGTGTATCTTGTTGCTAGCAATCCCTTGATCAATCATTTGCCGATGCAGAAGGTGATATTACGTCCATAAGCAATGATTATGCTGGTTTCTGCGTGTTCGGCTGGTTATGGAGACTCACTGGAGACTCGGAATAGCCACGAGACGAGAGGCTCTTTGCAACGGGCCAGCCCGGAAGCATCGACACGTGAGAATAATCGTGACCGCGAATTTTCTGCCGTCGTATGGCGAACAGAAAACCCGATGTAGGGTGCGTATTCTCTGGAGAGGGAAGTTTTCAGCGAACACCCATTACTCCAGACGTTCAGGAGGTTTCGGCGAGCTGTCGCCACTCAGTGAACCGATGCGCGTTTCCGATGACTCATCATTTCTGTTCGTCCTCCAGGATACTCAGTGACCGCTTTGACCCGCTGTCTCCAATTGAGAATCGCCGAAAAGATGCCCATTCAGGCACTTCGAGGATTGCGGTCACTGCGGGAGCGACGATTACGATCTCTACCAGCACTGATGTGTCCGTGCTCCCGTGCGGATGCGGCTATTCCCATGGATCAATCGCAGCACAACTGCTTGCCGGACACCACCTATTGCCGGGGGATAGAGATGGTTGCCGCTTTGTGTCAGCGCATCGCACCTAATCTGAATCGGCGACGCTCACCCTCCGGTTCATAGCCGATTGGTCGACTTCGCGACGGCAGGTGAGGGTGACTGGATCGACCTTGGCGGCACAAGAAGGACGCGTCCAGGCACGCCCATCATCGTGGCCCCCTCCGGGACGTCGTCAATCACAAGGGTATTGGCGGCAATCTTCGCACCGTTTCCAATGCTGACCTTTCCCACCAGTGTTGCTCCCGTACCAATATAGACATTGTCGCCAAGCACGGGGACGCCTTCTCTTCCCATCGCGGACGACCCAATCGTCACCCGATGGGAAATGTCGCAGTCTCTTCCAATTACCGCATGCGGACTGATCATGACTCCTCCGACATGGCCGATATAGAGCCCCTCCCCGATCGAAGCACGGGGCGAGATGCCCATTGCAAAAAATGCTTCGCAGAACCAATTGGGCAGGAAACAGAAGGCAACCAGCGGAATGCGAATGAGCCAAGGCGGATTTGCTACGTTCACCCAATTGCGCAAGCGATAGAAAGCAATTGCCCAAATGACCGGATTCAACCAGAGAGCTTTTCCATGGTGGCCCTTCGACTTATAGCGTGCTATGTCAGCAGAGAACTTATTCACTCGGACATCCCATAGATCCTGTTACGACACTCCAGCGCGACGAATGGAAAAGCATTTCTCAATGGAAAGCACTTTCACTCTTTTGTTCATCGTCAACCATCAATCGGCTTACCCGCTGGTGACGCGGAACAGCACAAAAGTAGTGAGGGTGGCCGATTCCCGGACACGCTTAAAGCGAAGATCATTGCATGGAGCTTGATTCTCCGCAACAAATACTTGACAAAGCGTACCATCCGATACAGACTGATGCTTCCTACGATGCTAAAGAGATTTTTCCTGATGCTCATGTTGAGTTAGACGAGGATCCCTTCAGGTGTATTGGTCAAGTCAGGGCACGCCAGTTCAGGATGGCCTTTGAAATGCATTCGAAATACGGTAATTGACCAATAGCGACGAATTGGGAAATTCAGAAAGGCAGAATCATGACCAAAATGACTCTTACTTCCCCGCTGCAGGATGACTTTCTCGAAGTCTCGATCCAGGAGCACATCACAACAATAGTCGACGATCACATTGCACGCCTTCCCGAGCTTGAGCAGTTAACCAGCGACCAGGTCCGCGGGATCATCGCAAGATACTCATCAGTGCTCGAAGGCAATTTTATTTATTGGATGACCGCGACCTATCTCGCTGTCCAATCTCCGGAAGCACTCGAAATCATCATTGAGAATCTGACCGAGGAAGTCCGGGACAGCCACCCGGCGATGTTGCGCAAATTCGCAACTGCGGCAGATGCGTATCCCACCGACGTCGACGCTCTCGCCGTTGGTTCCGATCTAACCAGAGTACGCTTGTTCCTTGGCAAGCTGCAGGGCGTGCAGTCCCTTGCTACGATGGCATTCTTCGAGAGCTACATTCAACGGTTCATGTCCTACCTGGCGGACCTCGCCGCTGCACGAGGCTCGGCTGAACGGGTGTACACGGATGTACATGGCGTCTGCGACATCGAGCACTCGCAGGGGCTCTTCCGAGCGGTTTCCCTGGAAATGTCAATCAATCCAATGAATGCGGGGTCGAATCTTTATGAGGGCGTCGAACTTCTTAGCGCCCTGATCGACAGTATCAATCACGGGGCTCCGCAAACAGCGGCCAAGTGGCGCGCCTAAGAAGGTCGACGGGCTGGGTATGGATGTCAAAGCGGAAGTAATCGCGCAGTTCAAGCAGGTCGCCGCGGAACAAGGCATGCAACTTGCGTCACTCACGGACGAGCTTGCGCTCTACGACTCTGGGCTTGATTCGCTCTGCTTCGCGATCGTCGTGGTGAGGCTAGAGCACTCATTCGGAGTTGATCCTTTCAGCGCCAACGATCTCAGCTTCCCGGTAACCTTCGGAGACTTCATCGGTTGCTATCAAAATGCTGCCCAATAGCCCTACTTCCCTCTGTGCCTCGATTCTTGCCGCCGGGAACTTATCTGCGCGCATTGACATGGGGGTTGGTGCACGTAGGAGCTGGGGTGAACTCGCTGGCGCAGATGCTTTCGCCGTTCGAAGGGCTCAGCTTCGCGGGCGTTCCGCGCTCGTGGCGACAACCGGACAACTGCGGGCCGCAGAAGCACTGATACAGCTCGACGGGGTGGTCAGACGGATGGTTCTTTGTCCTCCTGATCTGTCGCGGGAACATCTCGACTTCGTCGCGCAATCCGCTGAGGCAGAATTGATCGTGACGGACCATCCAGGTCTCGAATCGGCCCATTGCAATATCGATTGCATCCTTCCCTGCGCTGCACGGAGGAGTGATCAGAGTCTGGATCGGGATCAAACGATAGAGACCGAATGGATTCTGCTCACCTCTGGCACTACGGGACTGCCCAAGCTGGTTAAGCACACCCTGGCAAGTTTGGCTGGCGCAATTGCACCCCGCAATCCTTCGTCCGGGCCGATTGTTTGGAGCACCCTGTACGATATCCGGCGCTACGGTGGTCTGCAGGTATTCCTTCGTGCTGCCCTCACCGGGACGCCGCTGGTCCTGTCAGGTGCCCAGGAATCGACTGCAGCCTTTCTCGCGCGGGCTGGCAGGTGTGGTGTAACGCATATCTCCGGAACACCCGCCCAATGGCGCCGCATACTGATGAGTCCGTCGGTCCATAAGATCGCGCCCGCATATGTCCGCTTATCGGGAGAGATCGCCGACCAGGCCATCCTGAACCAACTGCAGTCTCAATATCCGGAAGCAAGAATTGCGCATGCTTTCGCTTCAACAGAGGCGGGGGTAGTGCTCGAGGTGAATGATGGCGCCATGGGCATTCCCGCCGATGCAGTCGGACATACCCCCCATGTGGAGATGAAAGTGGAGGGTGACACCCTGAGGGTGCGCTCGAGTCGCACTGCCTCCGCATATCTTGGTAAAGACAGTCTCCCCCTGAAGGATGCCCAGGGTTTTGTAGACACTGGCGATGTGCTGGAATTGCGCGACGGCCGCTATTACTTTGTCGGGCGGCGAGACGGGACCATCAATGTGGGAGGCCTGAAGGTTCATCCCGAGGAAGTGGAGGCGGTAATCAATCGTCATCCCGAGGTTGGCATGTCGCTCGTCCGGACCAAGAAGAGCTCGATCACTGGAGCCCTGGTCGTCGCCGACGTGGTGCTGAAGAGACGGGAGCAGCCAGAAGGCAGCGGTGCTCAAGCACTGCAGCACGACATCCTCAAGTTCTGCCGCCAGGAGCTTGCTCTTTACAAGGTCCCGGTCGGGATCAACTTTGTGTCAACTCTCGCTGTCGCACAGACCGGAAAGCTGATCCGACGCCATGCATAACGTGATTGTCACCGGCGGGAGTCGCGGTCTGGGCCTCGGCATTGTTTGCCGTCTGGCGAAGTCTGGCTTCCGCCCAATCGCGATCGCACGGAAGGAAGGCGACGAGTTTATGGTGGCGAAGCGGGAAGCAGAGGCATCTGGTGCGGGATCGCTTGATTTCATCCCCTTCGATCTGACAGAGATCGACCACATCCCGAATCTGGTAATCATGTTGCGAGAGCGGTTCGGTGCAATTTATGGCCTGGTGAACAACGCCGGCATGAGCACCCATGGCGTTCTGGCTCTTACACCCGATACTCAGATCGAACAGGTCGTGCGATTGAATACGCTATCACCGATGGTTCTCACAAAGTACGTGGTCCGTTCGATGATGGCTGACGGGGGCGGGCGCATAGTCAATATCTCCTCCATCGCCGCGTCCGCAGGCTACAGCGGACTTTCGGTTTACGCCGCTACCAAAGCCTCACTGGTCGGCTTCACGCGTTCCCTGGCACGGGAGGTCGGCCGCATGGGGGTCAATGTGAATGCGGTTGCTCCAGGGTTCATCGCCACTGAAATGACCAAGGGGCTCACCGACGCGCAGAGGCACCAGATCGAACGTCGCAGTGCATTGAAACGCCTGGCGGAAGTGGGCGATGTGGCGGATGCTGTTCACTTTCTTCTCAGCGATCAATCCAGGAATATTACGGGTACGGTGATTACAGTCGACGCAGGGAACACGGCATGAGCGACGTTCGTAAAGGCAACGCGATACCCGGCGGCAGTTCCTCTTCGATGCCGTGGTTGCGCGCGCTGGAACTGACAGCCCCCATTGCGACCCATCGCCATCGGATCTTCCCCGTCGTGATCGATGAGATCGCCGCTCGCCAGGGCAGCACGCCGGCCTTGCTCTCCGATCGGGAAAGCCTTACGTATCGCGCGCTCACGGAACGTGCAAACCAATATGCGCGATGGACGCTGGAGCAAGGTCTCGCGAAAGGCGACGTCGTTTGCCTGCTGATGACAAATCGGCCGGAGTATATGGCGATTTGGCTAGGAATCACCAGCACGGGAGTGGTCGTCTCCCTGCTCAATACCCAGCTTGTAGGAACGTCGCTTGCCCATTGCATCCGTGTTGTCTCGCCTAAGCACATCATCGCGGCTGCCGAGTGCGTCGAGATGCTGACGGCGGCGCGGCCTCACCTTGACTCCTCTCCTGTGATCTGGGTCCACGGTGCTGGAGCTGCTGAGTTGCCGTGCATCGACCTGGAGCTCGCTCGTTATTCCGTCGAGCCGTTGACGCGGCAGGAGCGTCGCGAGACCGTCATCGATGATCTGGCGCTCTACATCTATACCTCGGGCACAACTGGATTGCCGAAGGCGGCTCGCGTCAGTCATGCGCGTGTGATGCAGTGGAGCCACTGGTTCGCTGGCATGATGCAGGCGACTGGCGATGACCGCATGTACAACTGCCTGCCGATGTACCACAGCGTCGGAGGAGTCCAGGCGCCCGGCGCGGTGATGGTCGCCTCGGGCACGGTCGTGATTCGCGAAAGGTTTTCAGCGAGCGAATTCTGGGATGACATTGTGCATTGGGATTGCACACTGTTTCAGTACATAGGGGAGCTTTGCCGGTATCTCCTTCACAGCGCGCCGTCTGAACTTGAGACCGCGCATCGGATTCGCCTCGCGTGCGGCAATGGCATGGCGCTGGAGGTCTGGGACAAATTCAAGGATCGCTTCCGCATTCCGCAAATCCTTGAGTTTTATGCCGCCACCGAAGGAAATATCTCGTTGTTCAATGTGCAGGGAAAGCGCGGAGCCATCGGCCATATTCCGGGCTACCTTGCGCATCGATTCTCGCCGGCGCTGGTCCTGCTCGACGTCGAACGCGGTGAGCCGGTCCGCCATGAAAGAGGGTTCTGCATCAAGTGTGCGCCAAATCAAATTGGCGAAGCGCTTGGCAAAGTCATTGATGATCCAACGAGCGTGGGGCGCCGCTTTGATGGATATAAAAGTGACGAAGATTCGAGGAAGAAAATTCTTCGCAACGTCTTCGAAATGGGTGACACCTGGATCCGCAGCGGCGATCTCATGCGGAGAGACGAGCAAGGGTTCTTCTACTTCATTGACCGCGTTGGTGACACGTTCCGCCGCAAGGGTGAGAATGTTGCCACCTCCGAAGTGTCGGCCACGATATGCGAGTTTCCCGGCATCCGGCATGCCAATGTTTATGGCGTCACGGTTCTCGGTACCGAGGGCCGGGTGGGAATGGCAGCCGTCGTCGCCGAGACGGAGCTGGATCTGGCTGCCTTTCATCAGTATCTGACGAGCCGGCTCCCACACTATGCGCGCCCATTGTTCCTGCGGATGCGCGCCAGCGCAGACGTAACGGGTACCTTCAAGTACTCAACCACCGAACTGGCGCGGCAGGGATACGATCCCGTTGCGATCGCCGACCCTCTCTACTTCGATCTCTCGGAATCGAACGAGTACGTTCCGCTCGATGAGAACTTGTATCACCGAATCCAGGCGGGCGAGATCCGACTATGAACAGGACAAAGACCAGCGAGTCCGCCAGCTTACAGTTTGGCTTCACGGGAGGAAGCATCCGTTGAACATCGGTCGAATTCGGAATGAGTTCGCCGCGGTGGAATCGAGTATCGCCGACGGTCCCATCGTCCCAAATGTGACGGCGGAGGAGATTCGCGCTCATCTCCAATCGCGCTACGACTTCCAGCAACGCATGAGCCTGGATGAAGTCGTCGCCGACGTGGAAGCGATGCTGCGGAAATGGCAGGTGCAGGTGACGCACCCGCGCTACTTCGGCCTCTTCAACCCCAGCGTGACGCTGGCTTCGGTTGTCGCCGACACTCTGACAGCAATGTATAACCCGCAGTTGGCAAACTGGCGCACCTCTCCAGCGGCCAATGAAATGGAGCGACACACACTCGGTTGGCTCTCGGCGAAGTTCGGTCTGCCGCAGGATTCGATCGCGACCTTCACCAGTGGAGGGATGGAGGCAAATCTCTCTGCGGTGGTCGTGGCCCTAACCCGGAAATTTCCCAGCTACGGCGAACACGGCCTGCGACACCTCGCCGGGCAACCGACCATCTACCTCACGGAGGAGGCTCATCATGGCTTCAGCAAAATCGCGCACATCGCTGGGCTCGGACGACATTGTCTTCGTCCCATCGCGACCGACCGCCATCTCCAAATGGACGTTGAACAACTCAGTAGCACGATCGCCGAAGACCGCCGCAACGGGTTCCTGCCGTTCATGGTGGTGGGTACTGTCGGGACGACGGCCGCGGGTGCGATCGATCCGCTGCCGGAGATCGCGCGCGTTTGCTCGGACGCTAACCTATGGTTTCACGTCGACGCCGCATGGGGCGGCGCTGCAATCATCTCGCCTGATCTCAAGCATCATCTCGCTGGTATTGAGGCTGCGGACTCGATCACCTGTGATGCGCATAAATGGTTTTCGGTCCCCATGGGTTGCGGCATGTTCTTCTGCCGTCACCCAGAGAGCGTCGCGCAAGCGTTCCGCTCCGAGGTCTCCTACATGCCTGGAAAACCACCCGGCGTAGGCGATGACGCTTCCAACACATTTAATCCCTTCACCAACTCAATCCAGTGGTCGCGTCGTTTCATAGGACTGAAGCTCTTCATGGCGCTCGCAGAGCAAGGCGAGGCCGGCTACGGGGAGATAATCGATCACCAGGCCCGGATGGGCCGTTTGCTGCGGGAATCGCTGCAGGCCACAGGATGGCGCATTGTGAATTCGACGCCGCTTCCGCTGGTGTGCTTCACCCGCGATGGGCTTGTTCCCTCCATTCTGCTGGCAGCCCTCCGCGAAAACCAGGTCGCCTGGATGTCGGAGGCGGTGCTTGCCGGAGTTTCCGTTATGCGCGCCTGCATCACTAGTTTCCGGACGACCGAACAGGACATCCGTTGTGTAGTGGATCAGATGAATCGCCTTTTTTCAGACTCTACCCCTGGCACGAACAATGATCCAGCATCGACTACGATCAACGAACCCCACGCAGCAGTCAGAACAGGAACGATCCTATGAAGCGCGAGACAATCGCGATACACGGCGGCTACCAGGTAGACCCGACCACGAAGGCGGTGGCTGTCCCCATCTACCAGACCGCCTCGTACGCGTTCGATAGCGCCGACCATGCTGCCGCGCTCTTCAACCTTGAGGCCGACGGCTTCCGTTACACCCGCATCCAGAATCCCACCACCGCGGTGCTCGAACGACGGGTTGCAGCTCTGGAAGGCGGGCTGGAGGCTCTCTGCGTAAGCAGCGGTCAGGCCGCGGTCAACTTCGCCGTCCAGAATGTTGTCGAGCTGGGTTGCAATCTCATCTCTGTTCCGCAGCTCTATGGAACCACGCACACACTGTTTGCGCACGTATTACCAGCACAGGGAGTTACTGTCCGGTTCGCAGCATCCGACCACGCCGAGGACATCGCCAAACTGATCGACGACAAGACGCGGGCAATCTTCTGCGAAAGCGTCGGCAATCCCGCAGGCAACATCTGCGATCTCGAAGCGCTTTGCGACGTGGCCCACGCTCACGGAATACCCCTCATCGTCGACAACACGGTAGCCACGCCCATCCTTCTGCGCCCGATCGAGCACGGCGCGGACATCGTGGTGAACTCGCTAACCAAATTTCTTGGCGGCCATGGCACAACGATGGGCGGCGCCATCGTCGACAGCGGGAACTTTGACTGGAAGGCACACGCCTCGCGCTTCCCCGCCTTCAGCCAGCCGGATCCTTCGTATCACGGTCTCGTCTATACCGAACACTACGGAAGGGCCGCCTATATCGCGCGCTGCCGCAGTGTTTACCAGCGCACAATGGGTGCTGTTCTCTCCCCGCTCAGTTCCTTCCTGTTATTGCAGGGAATTGAAACGGTGGCGCTGCGCGTAGAACGTCACGTGGAGAACGGCAGAAGAGTCGCAGAGTTTCTGCGCACCAACCCAAATGTCGAGTGGGTGCGATATGCCGGCTTTCCCGAAAGTCCCTATCATGCATTGGCGCAAAAGTATCTGGACGGTCACGCTTGCTCCCTTATGTCCGTTGGCATTCGGGGAGGCTATGAGGGGGCCATGCTATTCCACGACGCGCTAAACCTTGTGACCCGGCTGGTCAATCTCGGGGACGCAAAATCGCTCGTCTGTCATCCCGCATCGACCACCCACCGGCAGATGTCGCCGGAAGAGCAACGCAGCGCCGGAGTATTCCCGGAGATGATCCGGCTAAGCATTGGAATTGAACACATCGATGACATCCTCGACGATCTGGACCAGGCGCTCAGAACTGCCCACCCGGCAACTCCGAGCACGCGATAGCAATTTCAAAGGAGGGCCCATGCCAGTTCGACTGCATTCAAGCCGATTCGACCACGACCTTCCTGAGGGCGCGTCGCGGTCCCCTCGCAAGCAGTTGTCGCAGCTCTCGGAACCATCGCGTGAAGCCATCAGAATCGGCTTGGTCAATAACATGCCGGAGGCCGCTTTCAAAGCGACCGAGAACCAGTTCGTGTCGCTGCTGGAGTCTGCGTCCGAAGGTCTGGCGGTTGAGCTGTCGCTCTATGTGCTGCGTGGCGCCGCCGTGGCAGCCTCAAACGGAGACCACGCCGCCAGCAGCTATGCCCTTGTCGATCAGCTCTGGGGTCAGAGCCTCGACGGCCTCATCGTCACCGGGACCGAGCCGTCGACCGCTGCACTGAAGGACGAGCCCTATTGGGAGAGTTTCGTGCAACTTCTCGATTGGGCCCGAGACAACACGCGTTCCGCCATTTGGTCCTGCCTGGCCGCACACGCCGCTATCCTGCACATGGATGGCATTGAGCGGCGCCGCAATCATGCCAAGCACTTCGGAATCTTCCAGTGCCACCGTGAGTCCGGCGAAGGGTTGCTGAAAGGCGTTGCTCCGCGCTTCGCTATCCCTCACTCCCGTTGGAACGGTGTCGATGCTCGGCAGTTGGAAGCGCGCGGATACCGCGTCGTCTCGCGGACGGCCGACGCCGAGGTCGATACATTCACGAAGCAGGAAAAAAGCTTGTTCGTCTTCTTTCAAGGGCATCCCGAGTATGCGACCGATACGCTCCTGCGCGAGTATCGCCGGGACATTGGAAGATATATCCCAAGCGACGCGGGAGTCTATCCGCAGCTGCCGCACGGCTACTTCGACAGAGCTTCGGAACAGGCATTCTCTTCCCTGCGAGAGAGCGCCAGCTCACGCCCCGGTAACGAATTGCTTGCCGGAGTCGCAGCAGTGATGGAGAAGATACAGATCGAAAACACATGGCAACCCACCGCGGTACGTCTTTACAGAAATTGGCTGGAGTATATCTGTGAATGCAACCATGCCAGCCAACCACCGCGTAAGGTGGACGCATCTCACGCGGCTTGCCAATAGTCATTTGAAGGAGCAAGTTCTATGGCCAGTACTGTCGCCCTGCATGACGAAATCAAAGTTGCACTTCCGCAGCTCAAGCTTCTGATCAACAACCGCTGGGTTGCGAGCGCGTCGGGGAAAACCTTCGCGACCATCAATCCCTCCACCGGCGACGAGATATGTCAGGTGGCCGAGACAGATGCCATGGACGTCGACCTCGCTGTCCAGGCCGCGCGCCAGGCATTCGAACGCGGTCCATGGAGAAAAATGCCTGCATCCGAGCGAGGAAGGCTTCTTCTTCGCCTCGCCGATCTGATTGAAAGCCATGGCAGCGAGCTGGCGCGCCTCGAGGCCCTGGACAACGGCAAGCCCGTCTCGGTTGCTACGGCCGTCGATGTTGCCAAAACCGTCGCCTGCTATCGATACTTCGGCGGATGGGCAGACAAGATCCACGGCAAGACCATCCCCGTCGACGGCGACTACCTCTGCTACACCCGGCACGAGCCGATCGGCGTTGTAGGGCAGATCATTCCCTGGAACTTTCCCATGCTGATGATGGCGTGGAAGCTTGCTCCTGCACTCGCTACTGGAAATACCATTCTGCTCAAGCCCGCAGAGCAAACACCCTTGTCCGCTCTGCGCATCGGAGAGCTAATTCTGGAAGCGGGATTCCCGGAAGGCGTTGTGAATCTGCTACCTGGATTCGGCCCGACCGCCGGCGCGGCCATCGCGCGCCACATGGACATCGATAAAGTGGCCTTTACCGGCTCTACGGAGGTCGGTCACCTCATCATGGAAGCATCCGCTAAATCCAATTTGAAGCCCGTCACGCTCGAGTTGGGTGGGAAGAGTCCCAACATCATCTTTGAAGACGTTGATCTGGACGAGGCCGTCGAAGGCGCGCATCGGGGTCTGTTCTCCAATCAAGGCCAATCCTGCTGCGCTGGATCGAGAGTGTTTGTTGAAGAAACGATCTACGAACGGTTTGTCGAGAAGAGTATCGTTCGAGCGAGATCGAGGGTCGTCGGCGACCCATTCGATCCCCGCACCGAGCTCGGGCCGCTCGTGGACCAATCGCAGTTCGACACCGTCATGAGGTATGTCGAATCCGGCCGCAGAGAGGGAGCCACCCTGGCCTGCGGAGGAGAGCGCATCGGAAGTCTCGGCTACTTCATGCAACCGACTGTCTTCGCCGATGTCCAAGATACGATGCGCATCGCCGCGGAAGAGATCTTCGGCCCAGTCATGAGCATCATCTCGTTCAAGAATGTCGACGAAGTCATCGAGCGAGCTAACCAGACGAAATACGGATTGGCTGCTGCGGTCTGGACGCGCGACATCAAGAAAGCCCTCGCAGTGTCCAACGGGGTACGAGCCGGCACCGTGTGGGTGAATTGCTACAACGTTATGGATACGAGAGCACCCTTCGGCGGCTTCAAGCAGTCCGGGATCGGGCGCGAACTGGGCGAATACGGACTGCAGCAATACACCCAGGTAAAGTCGGTGATCGCCAAGCTCTGACCAGCGCCCCTCGCCCCTTGCAAATTTTCCGGCTCTCAGATAGTCGACTAACGAGTTAGTCAATCGATGTCCGACTTTACTCCAGCCCGCTCCAACTCCGATCCCCCCAGACCGGGAGCGCAGCCATGAACAGGATGTTTGCAATTTTCGAGCGCGAGATGCGCAAGTTCTTCCGCTC
>Ga0187887_10000314_pt1 | contig 49554 bp, 31 predicted proteins | sample June2016WEW_7_10_FD_132977 | JGI IMG/M metagenome (GOLD analysis project Ga0187887, IMG submission 132977) | Peatland microbial communities from SPRUCE experiment site at the Marcell Experimental Forest, Minnesota, USA - June2016WEW_7_10 | ecosystem: Environmental > Terrestrial > Soil >... | reverse complement strand
CGGTGAGCAACCGCCCCAGTGTGGGATGCAGTCCGAAAGCTTCGAACATCCACCCGGAAACGTATTGCACGTCCGCTTTCTCGATTTCCTGGCCGGAGGCATACGTCAGGTCTGTCGGGCCGAGACCTGTGAGCGCGATCAACTCGGCTTGGTCCCGCACCGCGGCGCGCATCAGGCGGAACGCCGGATATGCCCATCCGTCGTATATGTGCGCCTTACCATCCGCGGCGAGCCGGAATTCCTGACGCGAGACAGCATAGAGTTGCTCCGGGTGCGCCACCGGGAGAGGCCGCAGCAGCAGGGCGTCGATGAGACGGAACGCGGCTGTGCATGCCCCCATCGCCAGCCCCAGCGACAGGATCGCGGCAGCGGAGGTCGCCTTATTCTTGTTTAGCTGGCGCCAGCCGAAGATGACGTCCGCGCGCAGCGAATCGAGCCACCTCATTAGCCGGATGTCGCGACTCTCTTCGCGCCGCCGCAGCGTCGAGCCAAACGCCTGGCGGGCTTCGGCGGGATCGCGGCCCTGCGCGATCGACTCTTCGATGTGAGACGCGAGTTCTTCGTCGATTTCGCGGCTCAGGCGCTCGCCACGGAGTACATTTGCGATGCGTGACCACAGCGACATATCCCATCACCCCTATTCCGAACGCAGCATCGCCACCGGATCGATGCGCACGGCGTGGAACACCGCCGGCAGCGCGGCCAGCAACGCCGCCGCCAGAATCGTGCACGACGGAAGCAAAAGCATAGCCGGCTCGCCAGGCGTTACTTGATAGAGCAGCGCCTCGATGTATCGCACCGATGCCATTCCCAACGCGACGCCCGCAATTGCCCCCACCAACACCATGGCGAAGATCTCCACCGTCACCAGTCGGGCGATGCTTCCGGCCCGCGCACCGATCGCTATGCGAATGCCGATCTCACGCCGCCGCTGCAGCACGGAATAGTCGAGCACGCCATATAGGCCCACAGCCGCGAGCAACAACGCGACCGCCGCGAAGAACAGCGCCAGCAAAGCCAGCAGCCGCTCGCGCACGGTTTGCGCCCGCACCAGATCCGCCTGCGTGCGAATGTTGTTGACGCGGAACTCGGGCCGGGCCCGCGGAACTTCGCGGCGCAGGATGGATTCGAGCGCCATCGGGTTTCGACTGGAAGTGCGCACGATGAACGTCCCCGCAGGCTGCGGCTGCAATCGACCATTCGCATCGACCTGCGCGAAGGGGACATACGCCGTCGGCGTGACGGGCTCCCGCATGTTGCGGTAGCGCGCGTCGTGGACCAGGCCCACGATCTGAAAGCGCTCCGGCCCACCTTGTTTCTCAAACCATTTGCCGACGGGATTCCGACCGTTGAAGTACGCCTTGGCGAAAGCTGCATTGACGATGGCGACGTGGGGAGAAGCTTCGTCCGCGCGGAAGTCCCGGCCGTCGATCAGGGGAATCTTCATCGTCTCGATCCAGCCAAGCGAGACGCCCAGGAAATACGCCAAAGTGTCGCCGGCCGACACGCCGTCGATGAGGACGAAGCCATTCCAGCCATTCCCGCTGAGCAGCGGCCAACCTGCCAGCGCGACCTTCTCGACGCCGGGCAAATCCCGCAGACGATCGGCCACCTGGTCCCACAGGATCGGCGATTGCGGTGGCCGCGCGACCACATCGACCGTGAGAAGCCGTTCGGAAGAAAAGCCGGTGGACTGGTGGGACAGCCGGTCGAAGGTCGTGACAAACAGTCCGGCGACGAATAGGACAACAAAACAGAACGCCACCTGGGCCGCGATCAGCGCATGCATGGTGCGGCGGCGCGCATGCGGGTCGTCGCCTCCTCTGAGCGCGCTGGCTGGCTGGATCGCCGACACGCGCAACGCGGGGGCCAACCCGAAGAGGCATGCGACACCCAGCGTCAGCGCCAGGACGAATGCCGCGACCCGCCAGTCGGCCGGGAGGAACAGCCGTACAGGGTTATCCGGCGGATTGATTCTGGCGGCGACGAACGGCGCGGACCACCACGCGAACAACCCGCCGATGGCGGCCGCCAGGGAAGCGAGCATGGCGCTTTCCACAAGCACCAATTGCACCAGGCGCCATCGGCCCGCGCCGATGGAGACGCGGAGCGCCATCTCACGAGCCCGCGCGGCGGCTTGAGCCGTCATCAGGTTGGCGACGTTGGCGCATGCAATCAATAGCACCAGCGCGACCAGCACGCCCAACGCAGCGAGCGCAGTGCGATATTCCTTCTGCAGGCCGGAGATACCGGAGGCCGCGGGCTCCAGGAGCAATTTCGTATGGAGGAAGTGTTCGATCTTTTGTTTAGGCCAGCCGCTGAATTCCTTGACCCGCTCCTCCTGCCATGCTTGAAACACGGCAGCCAGGCGTTCGCGAACCGATTCGGCGGCCACGCCCGGCCTGAGCCGCACAAATGGACGCAACCAACTGGAGTCTGCACTGGCGACTCCCGGATGCATCATGGTGGGAAGGAAGACGTCGATCGCCATGCCGGTCTCGGTGCCGGTGAAACCCTCTGGAGATACGCCTACGATCTCGAAGAGGTCATTGCCGATACGGAATGTGCGCCCGATCGCCTTAGGGTCGTTGCCAAAGCGGCGCGTCCAATAATCGTAGGAGAGCACGGAGTAGGGATGCGCGCCCGGCGTGAGATCGTCGGCTGCCGTGAACAGCCGCCCTACCGCGGGCTTCAACCCGAACGAGTCGAACATCCAGCCCGAGACGTACTGCCGCCAGGCTCGCTCCATCTCCTCGTCCGAGCCGTAGGTGAGATCCGTGCGGTCCGCATACGAGATGGCGATCAACTCGGCTTGATCCTTCACGGCCGCGCGCAACCGGCGGAATAACGGATACTCGGAACTTTCGCTGACGAAGAAGTTGCCCCCCGGATTGATTCCCTGGCGGGCGAGAACGTACAGACGTTCCGGCGAGGCTACCGGCAAAGGCCGCAGCAGCAGAGCGTCGATGAGGCGGAAGGCAGACGCGCAGGCCCCGATCGCCAGGGCTAGCGAGAGGATGGCCGCGGCGGAGGTCACCTTGCGCTTCATGAACTGGCGCCAGCCGAAGAGGGCGTCCGCGCGCAGCGAATCGAGCCACGGGATGAGCCGGATGTCGCGACTCTCTTCGCGCCGCCGCAGCGTCGAACCAAACGCCTGGCGGGCTTCGGCGGGATCGCGGCCCTGCGCGATCGACTCTTCGATGTGAGACGCGAGCTCTTCGTCGATCTCGCGGCTCAGGCGCTCGCCACGGAGCACATTCGCGATGCGTGACCACAACGACATATCCCATCACCCTTATTCCGAACGCAGCATCGCCACCGGATCGATGCGCACGGCGTGGAACACCGCCGGCAGCGCGGCCAGTAACGCCGCCGCTAGAATCGTGCACGACGGAAGCAGAAGCATAGCCGGTTCGGCAGGCTTCACATGATAGAGCAGCGCCTCGATGTATCGCACCGATGCCATCCCCAGCGCGACGCCGGCGAGCGCCCCCACCAGAACCATGGCGAAGATCTCCACCGTCACCAGGCCCGCGATGCTTCCGGCCGGCGCGCCGATGGCCATGCGAATGCCGATCTCGCGCCGCCGTTGCAGCACGGAATAGTCCAGCACGCCATACAGGCCGACGGCCGCCAGCAACAATGCGACCGCCGCGAAAAACAGCGCCAGCATGGCCAGCACACGCTCGCGCACGGTTTGCGCCCGCACCAGATCCGCCTGCGTGCGGATGTTGTTGACGCGAAACTCGGGCCGCACGCGGGGCACTTCGCGGCGCAGTATGGACGCCAGCGCCATGGGGTTCGCACTGGCCGTGCGCACGATGAAGGTGGCGCCGCGCATCGGCTCCACTGCGCCATGCGTGTCGGTCCTGCGAATCGGAACGTAGACCGAGGGCAAAATAGGCTCGCGGACGTTGCGGTAGGGCGCATCGCGGACCACACCCACCACCTTGCAGGGAAGCTCGCCGGTCTTCGCGAACGACTGTCCAATGGGATTCTCGCCCTTGAAAAACTCCTTGGCGAAGGTTTCGTTGACAATCGCCACGCCTGGAGCTGTCTCGCCGGGACGGAAGTCTCTGCCGTCGATGAAAGGAATTCTCATCGTGCCTACCCAACCGGGCGAAACGGCCAGGTAGTAGGCGAGATCCGGGCCGGGAGGCGCTCCGTTCACCGAAATGAAACCGTTCCAGCCGTTTCCGTCGAGCAACGGCCACCCTGCCAGCGCGACCGCCTCCACGCCTGGAACCGTGCGCAGATGTTCGGCCACCTGGTCCCAAAACACGGGGGCCTCTTCGCGTTGCGCCACCGTGTGCAGCAGCAGCAATCGGTCAGCCGAGAATCCGGTAGGCCGGTCAGACAAACGCTCGAAGGTGGCTGCAAACAGCCCCGCCACGAACAAGATCAAAAAACAAAACGCCACCTGCGCCGCAATCAGCGCGTGCATGGTGCGGCGCCGTGTGTGCCGATCTTCTCCGCCTCTGAGCGCGCTGGCCGGCTTGACTGCCGAAGCGCGCAGCGCGGGCATAAGACCGAACAACAGCATCACGCCCAGGGTCAGTGCCAGGCCGAATCCCAGCACCCGCCAATCCGCCGGCAGGTCCAAACGCACCGGATTGTCCGGCGGATTGATCATACTGACGACAAACGGCGCAGACCACCAGGCAAACACGCCGCCCATCGCGCCCGCCAGCAGTGCGAGAATGGCGCTCTCGACGAGCACCAGTTGCACCAGGCGCAGGCGTCCCGCCCCAATCGATACACGCAGCGCCATCTCGCGCGCCCGTGACGCAGCCTGGGCCGTCATCAGGTTGGCGACGTTGGCGCAGGCAATCAGCAACACCAGCGCCACCAGCACGCCCAGCGCAATGAGGGAACGGTGGTACTCGTTCTGCAGATTGGAGGCGCCGGCGGCCGCGGGCTCCAGCACCAGCTTTTGGCCCAGGAACGCGTCAATGAATTCCTTGCTCATGCCGGTGAAGCCCTTGGCCCTCTCCTCCTCGAAGGCGTGCGAGGTGGCATCGAGTTTCGCGCGAAGCGGCCCGACGGCCACACCCGCCTTCAGTTGCGCCAACGTCCGGTGCCAGGTCCAGTCGTCGTGGATGGCGCCCGGATGCATCATCGCGGGCACGAATACATCGGTTACGGTGCCTGTCTCCGTCCCGGTGAAGGGCGCCGGGCCGACGCCGACGATCTCGTAAAGGTCGTCACCCATGCGAAAGGTACGCCCGATTACCTTCGGATCTTGGCCGAAGCGGCGCCTCCAATAGTCGTAGGACAGCACCGCGTACGGACTGGCGTGCGGCTTCAGATCGTCGTTTTCGGCGAGCAGTCGCCCCAGGGCAGGACGCAGGCCGAACGTGCCGAACATCCAGCCGGAGACATATTGCACAACGGCTTTCTCCATCTCGGAGTCCGCCTTGTATGTGAGATCCGTGCGGTCCCCATAGGAGACGGCTATCAACTCAGCTTGATCCTTCGCGGCGGCGCGCATCAGTTGGAACGACGGATAAGCCCATTGGTCGAACGATTGCATCTTGCCGTCGTAGAATGCTTCGCGGGCGAGAGCGTACAGCCGTTCAGGATTGGCTACCGGCAAGGGCCGTAGAAGCAGGGCATCGATGAGCCGGAATGCCCCGGTGCATGCTCCGATGGCCAGAGCCAGCGACAGGATCGCCGCGGCAGACGTCACCTTCTTCTTGGCGAGCTGGCGCCAGCCGAAGACGGCATCGGCGCGCAACGAGTCGAGCCATGGGAGGAGCCGGATGTCGCGGCTCTCTTCGCGCCGCCGCAGCGCGGAACCGAAGGCCGCTCCCGCTTCGGACGGCTCGCGGCCCTGCTCGATCGCTTCGGCGATATGCGACTGCAGCTCTTCGTCGATCTCGCGGCTCAAGCCGTCGCCGCGAACTACATTTACGATCCGTGACCACAACGACATATCAAACCGTCCTGAGAACGCGATTTACGGCCGAAGTCACCGCCTGCCAGCGCGATTCTTCGGCGGAAAGCTGCTTCTTGCCCGCCGCCGTCAGTTCATACATGCGGGCCCGCCGCCCGGTGTCTTTCACGATCCATTCGGCGCGAATCCAGCCGGCTTCCTCCATGCGGTGCAGCGCCGGATAGAGCGAGCCTTCCTCGGCGCGAAGCACTTCGCCGGACCCATCCTTGATGGCGGTCATGATGGCGTAGCCGTGCAGCCGCGGCCGCCGCGAAAGGATCTTCAAAACGAGCAGGTCGAGCGATCCCTGGAGAGAGTCGGTTTTGGGCATACTCAGACTTCATAATATACAGACGTCTGAGTGTATGCAAGGTTAGGCCGGAATCTGAATTTCCGGGACAGAGCTGCTAACGCCGCCTGGATTCGATTCGTCAAAGGAAAGTACCGGAGGACCGCCAAATGCTTCAAGATCTGCGAATTGGCCTGCGCATGCTGCGCAAACAGCCCGGCTTTACTTTGATTGCCGTGGTTACGCTGGCGCTCGGTATCGGCGCGACCTCGGCGGTTTTCAGCCTGATCCGAGGCGTCCTGCTGACGCCGCCGCCTTACCGGCAACCGCAACGGCTGGTGCTGATTCCCACCGCTCGCACCGACGGCCGGCAGATGGCGCATCCGCGCGGGTGGCCCGCTGCGCAGTGGTTGGAATGGCAAAAGGACGCGAAGTCGTTTGAGGCCATCGCCGCATATGACTGGTCCTTCAACTTTCTGGTCCTGAACGACGGCAGCGTATCGATGGAAGGGATGTGGGTCACCAGAGACTATTTCCACGTGCTCGGACTGCAACCCGTCATGGGGCGCACTTTTCTGGAGTCCGAAACCGGAGCCAAACCGGCGCCGGTTATCGTCCTCGGCTATGAAATGTGGCAGCGCAAGTTCAACGGCGATCCGCACATCATCGGCAAGACCATCCGGATCAGCCGCTGGGACACGCCTCCCAAGGTTATCGGGGTGATGCCTCCCGGCGTTCGTTTTCTTCCGTCGCCAACAAATGCACAGGAGCCGAACTACAACGTGAACGCGCTGGTCGATTTCTGGATTCCGGCGCCTTCCAAACCGGCCGAGAACCTGAAAGCGGCGTTTTGGAATGTGGTGGGGCGGTTGCAAGACGGAACCACGCTCCGGCAAGCGCAAAGTGAACTCAAGGTCGCTGCCGCCAGACAGGCGCAAGCCGAACACGACTTTGAAGGCTTCACCCCGGAAGTGCATTCCCTGACCGCCGACATGAATCGCGACGGCAGCCGCATCCTGCTGCCGCTGTTAGGCGCCGCCGCGCTGGTGCTGTTGATCGCCTGCGGAAACGCCGCGGCCCTGCTGCTGGTACGTGGGCTGCAACGGCAGCAGGAATATGCCGTGCGCACCGCCCTGGGCGTGGGCCGGGTCGCGCTGTTCCGGCAAGTGGCTACGGAGAGCCTGCTGCTGGCTCTCCTGGGCGGGGCGCTGGGCGTGGGCCTGGCGCTGGGAGGCGTCGACTTGTTCAAGCTGGTTGGCGGACACGCCATCCCACGTCTGGACGCGGTTTCGACAGGCTGGCCGGTGCTGGCTTTTGGTCTCGGCGCAGCAGTCATAGCCGCGCTGCTTGCCGGGCTTTTTCCCGCGCTGCGCGCCTCACGCCTCGATCCCATGCAGGTACTCAAGAGCGCCGGGCCCAAGAGCAGCGCGGGGCGCGGGGAACGCCGGCTTCTCCAGGGCGTAACATTGGTTCAAACGGCGCTGACCCTGGCGTTGCTGGTAGGCGCCGGCCTCCTGATTCGCACCATGATGAACATCTCAAACGTGCAATCGGGCTACAACATCTCACATATATTGACGATGAGCGTCACGTCGGTGCAAGGAAACTGGGCCGATTACCATCGCCGCGCTTTGGAGCGGGTATCCGCGCTGCCCGGCGTGCAGTATGCGGCCTTTGCCTGGGGAGTGCCGCTCACCGGCAACAATTGGCCCGCGACGGTCGATATCGAGGGGCAACCCGCACCCAGCAAAGAAAGCGACCGCATTGCGGTGCCGCTGCGGTCCGTCACCGAGGACTACTTCACGCTTTTGGGGTTGCCCATTTTGGATGGGCGGGCTTTCCGTTCCACCGATGACCGCAAAGCGCCCCGCGTAGCCATCGTGAACCAGGCTCTGGCCGATCGCTACTTTCGGCACGCGCAGGCCATCGGGAAGAAACTCTGGTTGGGCGGGCCGAAGGATCCCTCCACGGAAATCGTTGGCGTAGTGGCCAATGGCCGCACCGACGACCTGACACGCGCGGGCAGTCCCGAGATTTATCTTTCCCTCTGGCAGGCAGGCGCGTTTTCCAAGGATCTGGTCGTGCGCACGGCGGCGGACCCGCGCTCGGTGATGGCCGCCGTCCAACGGGAGTTGCGCGCCGTGAACCCCACCGTGGCCGTCGAGAATCTCAGGACACTCGAACAGATTCGCGGCGATTCGCTGGCGCCTCGCACGTTCGCGATGCAGTTGCTCGCCGGGTTTGCGGTTGTGGGGAGCGCGCTGACGCTGGTCGGCATCTACGGCGTGCTCTCGCTGTCGGTGGCCTCCCGCCGGCGCGAACTCGCCATTCGCTCGGCGGTAGGCGCGCAGCAGCGCGACATCCGCAACCTGATCTTCGGGGAGGGTTTTCGATTGATCGCGGGCGGTGTGATTGCAGGCATGGCCGCCGCGCTGGTGTTGTCCCGCGTGCTCAGGTCATTTCTGTTTGAAGTGGAACCAGGCGATCCGGTGACGTTGATTGGCGTGGCGTTGCTATTCGCGAGCGTGGCGATGCTGGCGTGTTGGGCGCCGACGCGTCGTGCGGCGAAGGTCGATCCCGTGGAAGCCCTGCGCTACGAGTGATCCCCCTATTTCGCTATTTCGCTATTGACATCCTCTCCGGCTCTATGCTACATTTTGTAGCGCTACAATGAGTCGCAGACAAAAACCATTGCGTAGTCCCTTTACCGACCTGGAGCAGGCGGTCATGTCCAGCGTCTGGAGCCGCCGCTCGGCGACCGCGGAGCAGATCCGCCAGGATCTGGCGCCCACGCGCAAGCTCCAGGAATCGACCGTCCGAACCCTGTTGGGGCGGCTGGAGAATAAGGGACACCTCAAACACGGAGTTGACGGGAGAACGTACGTGTATTCGAGCGTCGACGAGCCGCGGAATTTGGCGATCAGGGCCGTCCGGCAGATTATCGAACGTTTTTGCGCCGGATCGGCCGAACAACTGATTGCGGGGATGGTGGATGACGACGTGCTGGACGCGAAACAATTGCGGCGCCTGGCGGACGATATCGAGAAAAAAGCCGGTAGGAGGTGACACAAAATGACCTGGTACGAGTGGATAGCCGATGCTTCAGTACGAGCGGTGGCCCTCGCCGCGATGGCCAGCGTAGTAATTCTCTTTCTGCGCGGACGTTCGGCTGCGCAGCACGCCATATGGACTTTGGTAGTGATCGGAATGCTGGCGTTGCCTGTCCTGCGCCCGATCGTCCCTGCCGCATACGTGTACAGGTTCGAGCGGCCGGCGCCGGCCGCGACGATCACCCAGCCCGCCGCTCAGTTGGCGGACAATGCGGGTGGCATGTTGGCGCCCGCGCCCTCGGCGCGAACCAAGCCGCCGGGTTTCCGGCCGGAGTGGCCCGCATACGCCGCAATAGCGTACATCGCTGGTGTCGTGCTGTTAGCCGTGCGTCTGTTGGCGGGTCTGTGGATGACCCGGCGGTTGCTGCGTGGTGCGCGCCCGATTGAGGCGGGTGTCGATGTTGACGTCGCAGAGTCGGACCAGGTGCGGGTACCCGTCACGATCGGTTTGACGCGCATGCGAGTACTCCTTCCCGGCGACTGGCGCGAGTGGCCGGCGGAGAAGATGAAGCTGGTCCTGGCTCACGAGTTGGCGCACGCGCGGCGTTACGACCCGGCGATCAGCGTCATTGCCGCCGTAAACAAATGCATATACTGGTTCCACCCGCTCACCTGGTGGCTGGAACGCCGTCTTGCGGTGCTTGCGGAACATGCGGCGGACGATGCGGCATTGGCCGTTTCTCCCGACTCAGGCAGCTATGCGCGTGTGTTGCTCGAGGTCGCCGCCCGCATGGAAGGGCAAAACAGCCGGCTGATCTGGAACGCTTCCGCGATGACTGGGCAACTGGTAGCCAAGCGCATCCGGCGCGTGATGGACTCGCGCACGAAACCCAATGAGGGACGTCTGGGGAACTTGGGCCGCGCCATGCTGTTGTCGAGCGCCGCCCTGCTGATCTGGATTTCCGTGGCCGTAGACCTGCAAAGCGTGGCGCGCGCGCAGGCGAAGCCTTCCACGGGGAATGCCGATGCGACATGGTTTGGTTATCGTTCCGACGGCGGGCGGCCGGATTCGACTACCGCCGACCAAGCTGCGCAAATGGAGCAACAGCTTGCCGCCAATCCGGAGGATGAGGCGACTCGGTCGAAATTGCTCCGGTACTATTTCAACAACAACATGGACGATCGGCGCGTTCCCCTTGTTCTTTGGCTGATCGAGCATCATCCGGAATCGGTACTCCACGGTTATTACTTCGCGGCTGTCTCTCCGGGCGGGCGCGCTGGAGGAGATACCGACACCTTTGAGGACCTCCGACGCCGATGGTTAGGACAGGTCGCCCTGCATCCCGACGATGTCCGGGTGCTGGGTAATGCAGCCCGCGCGATGTTAGACAGCACCCCGGAAGCCATCGACCTGCTGAAGCGCGCTCAAAAACTGGACCCCGCGCACCGAACCGAGCCGCTCGCGAGATTCTATTCGTTCTTGCTGTGGCTGAGTACCGAAAAGAGGTCGCCGCCAACCGGAGCGAGAGACCCACGCATCTCCGCCCAGATCAAAAGCGAGCTACAGGAATCCAACGACGCTGCGCTGGTTGGAGCGGTAGCGCGCCACTTCGTCGAGGATGCCACACAGAAGGCGCTGGTGGCAGCAGGCGACGTTTGGGATTTCGCCGCGCTAAAGACGATTGCAACCGATCTGGTCACGCACGCGCAAACTTTGGAACCACAGAGTCGGGACTGGGCCGATCTCATGGAAGGTGTGCGAGGCTTGCCAGTTGCCTCTGCGCAGCCTCCGGCTGCCCCACAGGTGCGCATCGGCGCGGGAGTCGCCGCTGGTATGCTCCTGGAATCGCCAGCGCCCATCTATCCGCCGCTGGCCAAGATGGCGCGGGTGCAAGGTGTGGTGAAACTGCAGGTGCGCATCGGCAAGGATGGGCATGTCGCGGAGATAACGGTCGTCGGTGGGCACCCGCTGCTTGTGCCGGCTGCCATGGATGCCGTGAAGCACTACGTGTACAAGCCGGTCACGATGGGCGGCAAAGCCGTCGAAGCGATGACGACAGTGGATGTCCCGTTCGGACTTGACGCTGAGTAGTCGCGGCCTTTCTGGACGTGAGCGCGTTGGAAGAGGGGGCGCGGCGGCTGCCGCTCTGGGTCGTATGCACGCCCGGGGCTGAAGCCGCTACGAGAGTGCCCGTAAGTGTTCCGTGAGCCGGTTGGCAACCCCAAGAGAGGGGGCCAAGCAGCCCTTAAATGCATGAATATACAGTGAAGTCTCTCAGCGACGGGAAACGTGCACCGGTGGTTGGAGTGCAGGGGCCACTGCTTATCCGCGAAATCGTGCCGGTGCAACGTGAACCGAGCCTGTCTTCGCTGAAGTGGGTTACGACGGCGATCAGATTTGACGCAGACCGCCATTGGTCCGTTAGCCACCGCGCAAGGGCACCGCTTCGTTCCGGGCCCGGCAGCCCGGCCACTCGAAGACAAGACAGAATTAACGTACCGGGCTTCCGAGTTCGGCGCGCAGTCGCTGCCGATCCATTCGAGCATCGAGCCCGATCCGCACGGGCTCACTGGCAGTGGCGTAGCACAAACGATCCGACACGCGTAGTCGAGGAGGCAGCGCCGCTTTTGAGGTAGTTCCCGACGAACCAAAAGGTACAGTCGTCGGAGGGATCGACAATGATGTTGGTGTAGTCCTCCCAGCGCAGGCTGCCCTTTTGCGAGGCCTGGCCTTCAGCCAGCACCGACTCGTGGAAGGTGAGTTGGCCCTTAGGGTCCTTAGCCCTACGCGCCGCGAAGCGCTGGCCGGGATAGTTGGGATCGCCGCCGAACGAATAGCCGATACCGATGTCACCCTTGCGGTCCATGGCCATGCTACCCAGCCAACGATAAAATCCGCCGGGGGCATATGTCGCCTGCTGGTACAAAACGGGGTCGCGCTGTTTGTTCAGGCGGAACTCGTACCAGCGCACGCCGCCGCCGTGTGCAGCCGTAGCAACGGAATGCTCCGCCAGGATGGACTCATGATCGCCGAAGTTGCGGTATACCAGCCGCTGGATCAGCTTGTCGCCTTGCGAATCGAGGCGCCGGTCGGTACCCGGCTGCGAGACGCAACTGCTCAATTGGCCGTCGCAGAGATAGTGATAGGGGGCCACCGCGATCTTCTTCGGCGGCGAGACGCTGGTCTTGGAGGCATCGCTCCAATCTACGTGCACTTTGTAGAAGTATATGCCGTCGTCCTCAAAGATCTTCATGAGCTGCGTGCCGCCCGTCGACATCATGATGTTGGGCGCGCCCGCCGGCGGCAACCGCTTGCCATCCAGGTCGGTGTTCAACATGAAGACGCCCCCGTCGATCACCACACACTGTTCGGTCGCCGGCAGACCCTTGAGCATCTTGTTGCGGTCGGCGATGCAGTCGTGCTTCTGCGTGACTACATCGGGCAGCAGGTTGTCGCTCGTGCTGGTGGGGTTGTAGTAGCCGTCGGGCCAGATCGCCGGACGGGGATAGTCTGGAAACAGCGTCTGTTGGAACTCATAACGGTAATACGGCCCCAGCGGGTCGGAGGTCGCGCTCACGGCATAGCACATCGCATAGGGGCCTTGCGGGTTGTCTGGCGGTCGCGCGAAGACCGGGACCACGATCAGCCAGCGGTTGGCCAGTTGGTCGTAGCGCACAACGGAGTCACTGTTGTGGCTCACGCCGCAGCGAACGCCGAAGCCGGCAAAAACGGTGTTGTTGGGTACGGCGCCATAGAGCAGCTTGCCGGTCGCGTCGTACTTCTTACCCTTCTTGGTGAAGACGGCCATGTTGCCATCCAGGATCTCGAAGATATGGTCGGGACCGACCGCCAGGCTGATGTCAATGCCGCCATGTCCCCCGCCGCCGCGGCTTCGGTTGGCATCGGCTGTGGTGCCCGCCCCGGGGAACTCCTGGCCCGTAAAGCCCTCTCCCAGGCCGTCAAAGCTGGCAACCGGCTCAATCGCGGCACGCCTGCCCTGGGTCGTCTGCTCGACGGCGGCGCCTGCAGCGTCGATCTCTGGCGCGGGCGGCGGAGGGGGAATCGGCGCGGGCCCGCCCGCCCTTGCTGCACGGTCGCTGGCTCGGGCCGCGCCGGGGCCGCCCCGCGCGGCTGGCGGTATCGGCGGAGTCGTCCCCAAACCCGTGCCTGGTCCTTCCATCGCTCCTTGCCGTTCCGGTGGGCTCTCCACTGCGTGGTGAATGACGACCGATTTATCGGGGATAAACTGCGCCATCGCGCCCAACGGAGGGGACATATCGAAGGCCACCGCAGCGCGCGCGGCCAGCGCTGGCGTCCTTTCGGCGGCGGTCTTGGGAGGCTGTCGCGCTGCCACCAGACATGTAACCGCTACCGTGACTAGGCCCAGAGTAAACAGCGCCAGCGTCAGTCGTTTCATGACGAGTCCTCCCGCGAAGGTGAAGATATCATACTAACCGCTACAACAAGAAGCTAAGCAGGTGCTTGGTCAAGATCCGCCGGCAAACCACCGGAGCGTTGAAAAGGCGACTGCGCGATGATGGCGCGGTCGCGCAGCTTCCGGGTGGTCGTGATGTGTGGCACGTCCCGGAGCCGCTTGCCCAAGCCGGAGCGAAAGCCGGTGCCGGAGCGAACGGCTTCATCCGATTGCCTTAGTGGGTCGAAGTGATCAAACAGGTTCGAGTGCCGCTTCTACTCTTACAACTCTGCCGGGCACGCGACCGTTCCCGTACGAGGGTGATCCGGCAGCGAAATGGTAGACGCGATCAACGCGTTCCTGCACGGCGCGGCCCTCCTGCTCGGAGCGCTGGTGGCGTGCGGGGTCGCCGGTTACCGCTGCCAGCAAGTTCTTCAGCGCGACGCCGCAGCCCAGTCGCGTGTCTTGCGCTCAATACCGTACCTTCGGCGTTCGATGGGGCGCCACGATTTCGTAGGGTACCAGCCAAGTTACAGGAGTTAGGAACATGTAGAAGAGAAGCCCAAAGGCCCGCAAAGTCGGTTGAGGGAGACGCGGTATTTGCCCGCCCTCGTCGGCCCGCCGGTTGCCTTTCCGCGCCATTTGTCCGAGCACCCTTCACGGCCCGGAGCGCTGTTTCCGCCGGCTTGATTGCTAATGGGAGGGCTGTTGTCATCAGCTATCTCGAAGTGTAGAATCAGCGTATGAATCCGACGAGTATGAGCATGTCTTCCGAATGGCTGAAATACGCGCCCACGCCACCTCCGCTCATCGGCGGCGACGAGTGGCACGTGTTCTTATCTTACCGGTCGGTAAATCGGTCCTGGGTCCTAAACCTCTACGACATTCTCCGTCAGTTGGGCTACAAAACGTTCATCGATCAATGCGCCCTGACACCCGGCGAATTCCTGGCGAGGAGGCTACAAAAGGCGCTGGGCGCAAGTCAGTCCGGCGTGCTGATCTGGTCCCGGGCAACGGCAGACTCGGAGTGGGTGGAGCGCGAGTACACTGCGCTTGACGCGCTGACCATGAACAAGCCGGGGTTCCGTTTTGTGCCCATTGTTCTGGACGGGACGGACCTACCGCTCTTTCTGAAGAACCGCGTCTATCTCGATTTCAGCTCCTACCCGGACGGTCCGAACGGCGGTGAGCTGCTGCGCCTGGTGCATGGTATCGTGGGCAAGCCGCTGAGCGAAGAAGCGGCGCATTTCGCGGCCGGGCAGGACGAAGCTGCGCAAATCGCAACCGTCCAGATCCGGGCTGCGCTGCGGAATGGCCGGGCCGACCGGATCCTCGAAGTGGCCAAGGAAGGCGGGCTGCCGTGGGACACGTCTAGCGCGCTTTCCTGCCTCGCAGCGGAGTCGCTGACCAAACTCCGAAAGAACACCGAGGCACTGGAGCTTCTGGACAGCACTCGGCGGCGCTTTCCGCGGGCGGTCCGTCCCAAACAGTTGTATGCCCTGGCGCTTGCGAGGCGCGGCGAGGATGACGATCTCGACAACGCTCAGGAGATCCTGGCCGAGTTGTACGAGAGCCAGCAGCGTGATCCGGAAACGCTCGGAATTCTGGCGAGGACGTGGATGGACCGATACTCCGCATCGCACGATTTGAACGATTTGCGACAGTCGCGCGACTACTACGCCGAAGCGTTCGAGCGCGCGCCGGACGATTACTACACGGGGATCAATGCGGCGGCGAAGAGCGTACTGCTGGGAACGTCCGCGGACCTGGAGAAAGCGGATGAGTACGCGACGAAGGTGCAGAAGGTGGTCGGGTCCGAAGCGCGCGCAGGGGATTACTGGTGGAGCGCGACGGTCGGAGAGGTGTCCCTGATTCGAAAGCAGTATGCCGATGCGGCCCGCGCTTATGCGGCCGCGAAGGCGATGGCCCCAAAGGAAACCGGGTCGCACGAGAGCACCTGGAAGCAGGCCTGCCGGCTCATGGCGTACCTGAATCCGTCGGATGAGGAACGCGCGATGGTGCGGGCGGTGTTCACTCATCTACCCGATTGCTCGGAATTGAAATTATAGAGGGGTTCTGTTGCAACTTGGATCCGGCTTCTTAACAATGAACGGTTGCGAAGGGGTGGTTCGTTACGCAGAGGAATTTGTTCCCGTCCGACGGCCAACGATTTATGCCTAATGACCGATTCCTGTGGTATCGAGGGCGAGCTGTCAACTGTCCATTTCCGGAACAGTAATTCCCGCGCCCGGACGTCCCCGCGCGGATGCGGCGGCGAATCGTGCTGGCCTGAAGGCTCAAAGGAGTGGAAGGATACGTGCGATCCCTTGTGTCCTAAGAAAGGGCCCCAATTCATTGAGACTGTCACCCCTTCTGCTCGCACTCTCTGTCAACTTTTTAGGCGCCCAGCAACCGCGGTACGGATCCGACGATGCGGCCGGCCACTACGTCCAAGTTGCGGATGCAAAGCTTTACTACGAGCGTTATGGCGAGGGCGGCCGGCCCCTAATGCTGCTTCACGGAGGCGAGTACGGCTATATCGACGAATTCGCTGACTTGATCCAGCAGATGAGCAAACGACGCACGGTCATAGCCCTCGCCACGCGAGGATATGGGCGTTCGGAGCGCGGGGTTGTCCCGTTGTCTCATCGCCAGTTCGCCCAGGATGCGGCAGCGGTTGTCCGGAACGTCTTTCCAAGCGGGCAAAAAGTGGACGTGCTCGGGTTTAGCGAAGGGGCGATTACCTCCTATATCCTTGCGTCCTCGCATCCGGAGCTCGTGCACAGGTTGATCGCAATCGGCGGATCGCTTGGGCTTTATGGCGAGAACATACAAGCTCTCGAGGCCGAGCCGCTAACGCCCGAACTCATGCAAAAACAGGTTCCAGATCTGGTCGCCAGCCGGAAGAGAATCATGGCCAGACCCGAACTGTGGGAGCCTTTGATTCGGGAACTGGAGCAGATGTACAGGGCCCCTGTTTGGGTTAAGCAGGAGGAGGTCCGCGCAATTCAGGTCCCAACGCTAATCATGGCGGGAGACAGAGATTCTTACAGTCGCGCGGACCATTTCGTCGACATCTACCATCTGCTGTCACACGGTCAACTCAGTTTCATCCCGGGTTGCGCCCATGTCGTCTTGGCCTGTAAAGCCGATCTGGTAATCAACATCTCTACCTCTTTCTTAGACCAGGCTGAGCCCTAACACAGGATCCTGAAAAGGCTCTCACAGGCTGAAGCCTGTGCCACCAAATGCCGTTAAGTCATTGATAACCGCATCCTGCTAACTTCCGGCCTGCAGAGCAACCGCTCTCGCCCCGATCAGTACCGGAAAAACTAGGGTCTGCATCTCCCAGAGGCTCGTAGGCGCATCATGGTATAATCGCACGCATTGGCGCACGAACCTCAGAGCTTTCGGCTGTCGGCGGGGATTTGGAGCACCTGTCTGTTCGTCGCCGCTTCCCATGCGCTCCTCGCGGATTGGAAACCAATGGATCCCGCCGATTTGAGCCGGAAAGTTGGAGTCGTGGAAAAGGACGCTGACGCGGAAGGCATTTTTTGGGAAGTGCGCATCGGCGATGAGGTCGTCAACCGGGAACCCCGTACCGTCCGGTCCCAATATATTCGCATCAAAATCTTTACCAGCCGCGGGCGCGATCGGCACTCGACAGTGGCTATCCCGATCCTCCCCCGTCACCATATTACAAGTGTCGAAGGCCGCACCATCCATCCCGACGGTTCCATCCTGGAACTCGCGAGAGACGCGATTTTCGAGCGCGCTCTGAACAAGACCGGCGACCTCCGCATCAAAAGCCTGACGTTCACGTTGCCCGGCGTGGAGCCCGGGTCTATCATTGAGTACCGATGGAGAGATGAAGGGGATAAGCAGTTCGAACGATATCAGCGGCTTGAATTTCAGACCGCTATTCCCCTGCGGATGGTTCAGTATTGGATTAAGCCGTACAGCGCGCCGGGATTTAATTGGGTCATGAATGCAATGTATTACCATTGCCAGCCTACACCGTTGCAGAAGGACATCAACGGGTACGTAACCACCACCCTGAACGGCATCCCCGCTTTCAAGGAAGAGCCCTGGATGCAGCCGGTAGAGCAAGTACGGGCCTGGGCCCTGCTTTACTACAAGCCGGCGTTGGCGGACGAGGATCCGCACAAGTTCTGGCTAAACCACGGCAAAGAGACCTATAACCGGTACAAACCGTCCGTGAAGATGAGCAGAACAATTCAGGAGAAGGCGGCCCATCTTACCGCGAGCGCGGCTACCGGCGAAGACAAGGTTCTGCGGCTCGTCGATTTTTGCAAGACGGCGATTAAGAATTCCCAAACCGAGGCGGTTTCCGCAGAAGAGCGCCAGGAGAAGGAGAGGAACAAAGGCCCAGAAGACACGCTCCGCCAAGGAATCGGCACGGCCGACGAGATCCGGTTTCTTTTCGCCGCGCTTGCCGCCGGAGCCGGATTCGAAGCGCGCCTAGCCGAACTCCCGAGCCGCCAGAACGTACTCTTCGACCGAACCTTCACCGACCCATACTCACTCAGGGGTCGCGCGGTGGCAGTTAAGATAGGCGACTCCTGGCGCTTCTACGATCCGTCGGCTACTTTCGTTCCGCGCGGCATGCTCCCGTGGTTTTACGAAGGTGTAGATGCCTTGATTACGGATCCGCAGGATTCCGTCTTTGTAACGACACCGGTTTCGAAGGTGGAACAAACGGTTGTCCGCCGCGAAGGCGCGTTCCGCCTCAGCGAGGATGGCGCGCTCGAAGGGGATGTGACCATCGAGTACTCCGGTCACGAGGCCGAGGCCCGCAAGGAGATAGCTGAAAAACAGTCGGACGCGCAACGTGAAGAGACGCTCAAGAATATACTGAAGCGCCATGCGAGCGCCGCGGAGATTTCGAACATCAAGATCGAAAACCTGAACGATCCGGAGAAACCACTGACCTATCGATGCCACATTCAGGTGCCCGGCTACGCGCAGCGCACGGGCAAGCGATTGCTCTTCGCGCCCGCCTTCTTCCAACAAGGCGTGCCGCCGTTCTTTCCGGTAAAAGAACGGAAATATCCCGTCTATTTCAGGTATCCTTGGGTTGACGAGGCTAAGGTTTCCTTCGAACTGCCGGCCGGTTTTCAACTCGAGGAACCTCGCGTACCCGTTCCCATTCACATGGGGAAGTTAGGGCAATATGAGGTGCACGCCCGTATTGTGAACAAAACCCGGTTCGTCTTCGAACGTCATTTCGTATGCGCCGACAATGGCATCGTGTTGGTGCCTGTTACGGCCTATTCGGCGCTTAAGGACGCATTCGATGCCATCGCCCAAGGCGATGAGCAGAGCATCTCGCTGATTCAGGCCCCCGCTGCGCCCGCGGCGGCGCCTGGGGGTTGATGGAGTTGGAGGGATTGGCGTTGTTGAATCGTCTGCGGCAAATTGCGATTCTAATCGGTGCGGCGGGGGTAGCCGCGTCGTTCGCGGCTGAGGAAGCGCCAGGCTGGCTGCGCGAGGCGTCCACATGCAAGATCCCGAACTATGACGCCAAAGTCCCCGGCGTGGTCTTGTTGCGTGAGACTCGCACGGTTGTGGAAGAGAGTGGCCGCATCGTCGTCAGTACGCGTGAGGCGTTGAAGGTCCTTTCGCGGGAGGGGCGCGCGGACGCTTATGCATCTCAGATTTATGAAGCGGGGAACTCCAAAGTCCGCGACGTGAAAGCCTGGATGATAGCGCCCTCGGGCGAACTGCTCAAGCTGGGCAAGGAAGCGGCATACGACAAGGCCGTGACTAATAACGACACCTACAACGACATTCGGGTTCGCGGCATCGAAGGACGGAACAAAGCCGATCCGGGGTCGGTCTTCGGCTTTGAGATCGTCAGTGAAGATCGGGCGCTCTTTAGTCAGTTCGAGTGGTATCTGCAGACTCGCCTTCCCGTGCTGCTATCGCGGCGCGTCCTGACGCTGCCTGCCGGATGGCGGGCGGAAAGCGTGACCTACAACCAGCCCGAGATTCGGCCCTCCCTGGAAGGGTCCACCTACACGTGGGAAACTCGCGACCTGCCCTTCGTTGAGCCGGAGCCGTCCAGCCCCCATCTATTCTCTCTCGTTCCGCGCGTGGCCGTCACTTACTATCCGCCGGCGGGCGGATCTTCCGTGGCCCCAGTGTTCGGCAGTTGGCAGGACGTATCGCGCTGGGTTACCTCGATAACGGAAGCTCAGGCGCAGCCCGACGATGCCCTCGCAGCCAAAGCCCGGGCGATCACCGCCAACTCCAAGACGGAGCTCGAGCGGATTCAATCCATAGGCTGGTTCGTTCAAGGCGTCAAATACGTCTCGATCCAAATCGGCGTGGGACGCGGCGGCGGATATCGCCCTCAGCCCGCCGCCGATGTGCTGTCGAAGGAGTATGGCGACTGCAAAGATAAGGCGACCCTGATGCGGGCGTTGCTCAAGGCCGTTGGTATCTCCTCCTATCTGGTGGTCATCTACTCAAGCGACAGAAGCTATGTGCGGGAAGGATGGCCCTCGCCGCAGCAATTCAATCACGCCATAGTGGCGGTCAAAGTTTCCGAAGAAACAAAAGCCAGTGCGGTAGTCCAACATCCGGTGCTCGGCCGCCTTCTGCTCTTCGATCCGACCAATGGCAGCACGCCCGCGGGAGATCTGCCCGGTTACGAGCAGAACAGCCCCGCCCTAATTGCCGCCGGCAGCCAGGGAGATCTGGTTCGCACTCCGGAGACACCCCCATCGGCGAATGTCAGCGAGAGGGAAATTCACGCGGCCCTGGACGCCGACGGCAAGCTCACGGCTACGCTTTCCGAAGTCTTTAGCGGACAATCCGCCGCCGTGGAGCGCGGCGTCTATAATAGCCGGGGGCTGCCCGAATTCCGAAAAGTGATCGAGAACTGGATCTCGCTCGGCGCCAAGGGTGCCACCATCTCGAAGGTGGTTCCCTCGGATGCCTTCCTGCAGGGGCGATTCCGGCTGGAAGCCGAATTCGAAGCGCCGGGCTACGCGCAGATTCGAGCCGGCCGTCTGATGATTTTCAAGCCTGCCATTGTAGGCAGGCGCCAGTCGATATCGTTCACGGAGCCCAAGAGAAGCTATCCTGTGTTGCTGAACGCGGCGGCCTTTAACGAAAAGATCCGCATTCAACTGCCGGCGGCTTTCAAGGTCGACGAGCTACCCGACGCGCAGAAGCTCGATACCCCGTTCGGCAAGTATGTATCGTCGTGCGAAGTCAAGGACGGCGAATTGTTTTTCGCACGCTCGCTGGAGATTCGCTCCGCCACCGTTCCGGCGGATCGGTATCAGGCCGTCCGTGAATTCTTCGAACGCATTCGGAGCGTGGAGCAGACGCCGGTGGTCCTGGTGAGGCAATAGCGGCGGTTTCAAATCGGCCCGGCATTCAGATTCGCCATGTAAGCCGGCATCAGCCTATGCGGCAGCAAACGCCCAGGAAGTCCACTTGGGGGAAGCGCGCGGCGGGTGACGCCGGCGGCATCGTGATCTCCTCGAGCGCCGTTTGGGGACAGTGTACGAGTCGGCTATGCGCTCAACTGGATCACTTCGAAGACCCCCTGGAAGCCATCCAATTCTGTCTATCCGATGTCGTGATATGCGATCACCAGGAGTAAACGGCGAGTTTGCGCACTGTTACTGTCAGTGCCTCGAACGACAGGTCAGCGGTTCCACCGGGCAAGAGGAAGCCAGCGGTGCCAGTGTCTGATCCAGCGGTCGGAGGGAGGGCGAGGGCGGTGGAAAGGCCCGATGTGCTCTTCACACGGACCACGGCAACCTGACCGGAAGCGTTTGCGTACTCGATCCCGGCGAACGTCGGACCGCTCGTCGCTTGAATGCCGGCAATGTCTGATTGGTTTGCCAGATACTCGACCGGTTTCTTATCTTCGCCGTTCACGGACAGTAGCAAGATATCGTGCGCGGGTACGGAGAAAGCTGGGTCAGCCGCGGTGAAATCCCGTTCATTCCACACGTCACGCAACGATCGGGGAGTGCCAACCAATCCAAGCTTGCCCCAATCGATCTTCACTTGCGCGGAACTGTCTGTACGGTTCAGTATGGCGACCGCGCGTCTTCCGGCAACTGCCGTAGGCTTCGCCCAAACCTGGAGGCCGGGAGAGGGATCGGCGACTTTGATGGGTTGTAAACCGTATGGGTCATTGTGAATTGCCAGCGCTTCCCTGTTCTTCAGCAGAGACAAGGTTGCCGACGAAAGCCGCGTCAGGTCGGCACCCACCATCAGCGGTGCGCTCGCCAGCACCCATAGCCCCATGTGGATGCGGTCCATGGCATCGGTCATGCCGCGCATACCCATTACCATCATGTCCAGGTCGTTATAGTAGCCGGTGTGTTGTGCTTCCGGATGTAACCCTGCCTCGAACGAGTCGAGCACATTCTTGAGGGTGATGACGCGTTTTGCGTGTTCGGTATCCTCCAGGCTCTCAACGACGGGCGGGATGATGTCGCCCCCCGTGCGCCAGATGGTGCTCTCCGTGCCAGCCACTCCCGGAGCCCAGAACCAGGGATTCTGGCTGCCCCACTCACAGATAGAGAGGAACAATCTACGCCCCGTTATCTTTTCCGCGCGTCGGATGGCGCGGCCAACTTGCGCATACTGGACCGCGCCCGACCGCTTCTCCTCCGCCCCGCCGCACCAGTCCACCTTGACATAGTCGAAGCCCCACTTCGAGAACTGCACAAAGTCCTGTTCGTAATGCCCCTCGCTGCCGGTATTGTTGTACTTCGGGCCAGAGTCGGGGTACATGCTGCAACCGTCGCGACCCGCGTCCGTGTAGATCCCGGCCTTCAACCCCAAGCCGTGAATGTAAGCGGCGATGTTGGCCATGTCGCCGTCTTTCTGGCCGGGCCTGATGGCGGGCCACTGCTTAGGGTTCACGACGATGTTGCCTGCGGCGTTACGCTCGCCCAGCCACCAGCCCTCGTCGATGACGACATACTCGTAACCGGCTTCCTTCATGCCATTCGCGGCCAGAGCTTGAGCCTGCTGCTGAACGATTTGAGAATTAACGATGTTGGCGAAACTGTTCCAGGAATTCCATCCCATGGGCGCGGCACAGAAGCACGCGGTTGCGGAGGCCGCAAGTAGAAATGCGAAGCGCACGACTGCAACATATCACATGTGAGCCGGCAGCTATGCGCCGCGGGCGCATCGAAGTTGACGAACTCGTGTCAGCAGCGCCGCCGTTGACCGTTGCCGTGACGAGAACTGCATCGCTTTATCTGACTCGATCCAGTGTCACGCGGAAACCAGAACCTGGGCTGCCCCCGTCAACTTGACGGGAAACGCGCTAGTCGCGGATGTGCCGTTGACGCTCGCCTGAAGTCCGCTTGGGGAAGCGCGCGGCAGGGTGACGCCGGCGGCATCGTGATCTCTTCGAGCACCGTTTGGGGCCAATCTCCGAGTGGCCGGTGTTTACCGGCAGTTGGGCGAGTTTGCTCTACGCTTCGCCGTGACTGAGGACCTATCCCTTTCGTTCCTCGTGCGGGCTAATTAAGCATAGGTCTCGAAAGCGGCAAGCGGAGCAACGATGAGAATGGAATTGCTGCGATTCAACGGCGCTGTCGAGCGGGATCCCGCCATCGAGGTGTGGATGAAAGAGCATGCTGGTGAATTGGCCGCCATCGCTGGGCGGGGTGTGAAACGTCGGCTGCGTCACGGCGCATCGTTCCACTGTCACTCCCCGGTGCTCCGCAAAAAGTACGATAGTGTAGCGGACCTACCGGGAGTTGGACGGATTGCTCTACCCCTCGCCGTTACTCGGGAGCCATCCGCGTTTGGCGCGCTTCACTCGATGTTTCTTCCGCTACGGGGCAGCTAAGGCTCTTGGAATACATCCCAGATCGATCGAAACAGCAGGGGCGTCGCTTCCCTTTGGCGAGCATATCGCAGCCATTCTCGATCCGCTTCAAGCGCGTCTCTTCACGCTTGGCGGACTCGATCCACTGGATCCAATCCCTGCGCGCGACGGGAGTGATGTCCGACCATACCGCCCGCGCCTTTGGGTGGGCGGCCGCGAGCGCCTTCCGCAGATCAGCCGGCACCTTCGGTTCCGGTTCCTCGGCCACTGGCGCGATTTCCAGCGAGACGTCGTCGCCCGCCTCCGCGCCCGCCGCTTCGCGCAACTCCCGGTCCACTTTGAGCCAGTGGCCTCCCTGGCCGTCCGGCTCGAGTGTGGCACGAAAGGGATGGCCATTGATGAGGCCTTCCACTGTCGTCATACCCCGTGTGGGGAGCTTCTTGCTAGCGTCCTCTGGCAGGATAAGAAAGGTCCACGACCTTCCCTTCGAAGGCTCCGCGGGTCGCAAGAGTCTTGCTTTGAAACGGATATTCGAGGTGGCCTTCACTGCTCATCAGTTTACAGCGATTGGAGAAAGATAAGATCGCCACAAGTCGCGTGGTGTTTACCCAACCTTGGCGGGTGGAAAGCGAATAGCGCCCGGATGACGGCGATAACCGGCCGCCGTTCCGGCGCCAGCCGCGCGTGGTCCGTCGCCGCGACCGCCGGCGTGGGATGGGGACGCGCGCCGGGCGGAAGGTGGCGCATCCGTGGTTTGCGCGCTGCCTGGCTGGCGGGTGGCGAAGCCATGCTGCGATCACGCCGCGATCCGGGGACGGCGGCGGGCGGCCACTTCGCCGGGATGCCGGCGCGCAGCCTGCACGCGCGTGGCGCGGTTACGCCCGGCGATACCTTTCAGTTGCCGGGCTGGGTGGCATGACGCGTTTCACACAGCCCGATGCGCGCGGCGCGGAGGGGCCGCCGAAATCCTTCGAAGACCTTCGACTCAATTTCAAACGATCCGAGCTTCAGTTGAAACGCCATATCGCAGGGCGACGGTTATCGCGCCGTCGCTGCCTCCAGCGCGAGATACCGCTCGCGGTCGCCTTCGGGTTCGGCTTGGGACTTCATGTCGATGCGCATGCGCTGGTAACCATCGTCGGCGCGGTAGACCGGCCAGTTCGGCAGACCCGAGCCGTTCGGGTCGAACGTCTTGATGAAGTTCACGAAGTAGGTTTGCATCGTCTTGGATACCTCGTAGTCGGCGGGCTCCCAGGTGTAGCGCTTATCGAGATCCAGGTTGCCCAAGGCGTATTGGATCTCGGCGGAATGCGCCGCGCCTCGGGGCGGCGCGGTTTGCTGGCCGCCAGCTCCGCTGTCGCCATTGCCGCCCCTGCCGGGCGCAGGCGCAGCCGCCAAGGGCTCACCCGGCATGCCGAGATAAGCCGGTCGGGGATGGGCGTATAGGTAACGGTACACCGGTTTGCCGCCGGTCTTCATCTGGAGTTCAGCCCACTTCCAGGTGCCGTACGAGATGAAGCGGGCGCTGGCCAGGTGGGTGGCGGCTTCGTAAACCTCATCGGTGGTGCCTGCGGCGTAGGCCTTCAGCACCGGCTCGGCCTTATCCCCATAGAACTTCCTGATGGCGTCGGCCAGCATTTCCGGCGTAGGGTCGCCACTGCCCAGAACGGAGCGTGCCGCCTGCTCCTGGGTGTTCGACCCCTCCAGCAGCGGAACCTTAGCCTGCTCACCGGCTTCGAAGGTCTCCGTCAAGGGCTTCGAAAGGAAATAGCCGTCCATCGCCGTGCTGAAGCGGACACCCACGGCTTTGGCGGCGGCGTCCTGAATCTGCTCCGCAGTCATCGCGCGAAGGGCGGCAAGCGTGTTGACGCCGGCGGCGGCAGCGAATTTGACTCCCTTCTGTTCGGCGTCGGCAAGAGGCTGCGGTGGCAGGCTGGAGAAGGCGGCGCCGCTCTCGCCGATAGCGGCGGCCATCAGGTTCTTGGAGAGCGGCGAAGCCATCAGCGCGCTGACGGAGATCGAACCCGCAGATTCGCCGGCGATAGTGACGTGCTTGGGGTCGCCGCCGAATGCCGCGATGTTCCTTTGCACCCACTGGAGGGCGGCCACCTGGTCCAATAGACCGTAGTTGCCGGCGGCGTTGTGCGGGGACTCCTTCGTCAGCTCGGGATGGACGAAGAAGCCGAAGATGTTGGTGCGGTAGTTAACTGATACCGCGACCATGCCGCGGCGGGCCATGCTCTCGCCGTCGTAGCGCGGCTCCGAGCCGTCGCCGTTCTGGAAGCCACCGCCGAAGATGTAAACGAGAACCGGAAGTCCTTCTCTATCCGATTTGGCGGGGGTCCAGACGTTGAGGTAGAGGCAATCCTCACTCATACCGTTGCTGCGGAACCAATAGTCGGCGCCGGGGGTGGTGCGCTGCATGCACCGGGGGCCGAACTCGTCGGCGTTGCGGGCGCCGGTCCAGTTCTTGACGGGTTGCGGCTCCCGCCAACGTAGGTCGCCGACAGGAGGCTGTGCGAACGGGATGCCCTTGAAGTTGCGCACACCGTCTTTGGGTGCGGAGGTGGATTCGAGGGTGCCGTTCGAGGTCGTTACGCGGTCAGCGGCGATGGCCGGCAATACCGCGGCGGTGTAGATAACGATGGCGGGGAAGAGAAAGCGCATACTAAGCCTCATCTGAGATTTCCGTCCTGGAGTCCCAACACCTGAGTGTCGCCGATTGTGCCTCCGGGGTCAACGCAAGTGCCCTCCCGCCGCCCGACGCGGCCCATCGCGCGACCCCGGCTCGGACCGGCGTAAACTAATATTTCCTGGAACTTCTTGACATCTCCGCTCGTACTATTTTAGTCTAGGCATAGACCAAACAGTACAAGCGATGGAACATACCCAAGAACGCGATTTATTCCCCGGAGCGCTGGAGATGATGGTGCTCCAGACTCTGCGCGGCGGGCCGATGCACGGATATGCGCTGGCGCAGGTGATCAAACGCAATTCGGGCGATCTGCTGGAAATCGAAGAAGGCTCCTTGTATCCCGCCCTGCAGCGCATGCTCAAAGCGGGCTGGCTGAAGGCCGAATGGGGCGTCTCGGCGCGCAACCGGCGGGTGCGGGTATACAGAATCACGCCCGGGGGCCGCAAGCAACTCGAACGCAAGGTGTCGAGCTTCGACCGCATGCTGGAGGGGATCGCGCGCGTCATGCGGCCGGCGGAATCATGAAATGGATCGCCGATTTCGTCCGCCGCCGCCAGGCCGATCGCGACGTAGATCAAGAAGTCACCGCACATTTGGAGGAGAAGATGGCTGATTTGATTGACTCGGGAATGCCGGAAGACGAAGCCCGCGAGAAAGCCCGCCGGGAGTTCGGTAATGTAGCGCTCTACAGGCAAGACAGCCGCGAAGCGTGGGGATGGGTCTGGCTGGAAACGCTGCTGCAGGACTTGCGCTACGCCGTGCGGATGCTGCGCCGGAATCCGGGATTCACGCTGGTGGCGGTATTTTCGCTGGCCATCGGCATCGGCGTGAACTCGGCCATGTTCAGCCTGGCCGACGCGCTGCTGTTGCGCCCGCTTTCGGTGTCGCGCCCGAACGAAGTGGTCACCGTAAGCGGCGTCACGCCCAGCGGTCCTTCCACTAGCATCTCTTACCGCGATTACATCGATTTTCGGGATCGCAGCAAGAGCTTCGATGGTCTGGTGGCGTATACGCTCGCGAACTTCGGATTTAGCGCCCGGCCCGGCGACTTGGCGCAAATGAAGGTGGGATTCCTGGTTTCGGGCAACCTGTTTCGCGCCATGGGCGTGGAACCAGAGTTGGGCCGCGCCTTCCGTCCGGAAGAAGACCAGGTGCCGGGCCGCGACGCCGTTGTCGTGCTGGGCCACGATTTTTGGGAAAAGGAGCTAGGCGCGGATCCCTCTTTCGTCGGGCGGAAGGTGCGATTGAGCGGCATCGAGTTTACTGTAATCGGCGTGGCGCCGGAGCGCTTCACGGGCATGGATCAATACATGCGGCCCGCCATGTTCGTGCCCCTGGCGATGGCGGCCAGCATGGCTGCCAAGCCGGAAAGCGACATGCTCGAACATCGCGGCGAACGCAGTCTGGCGGTGAAAGGCCGCCTGAAGGCCGGAACGAATGTGCCGCAGGCCCAGGCGGAACTAGCGGCCATCGCTAAGGGGCTGGAGAGGGCTTATCCGGATACGAACCGCGACCGCGGCGTGGCCGTTTCAACCGAATTGCAGGCGCGCATCCAAGACGATCCCACGGACGCCTCTTTGGTCGCCATGCTGATGGCGCTGGCCGGTCTGGTGCTGCTGGTGGCATGCGCCAACATTGCCAATCTGCTGCTCAGCCGGGCGAGGGCGCGGACGCGCGAAATCGCCATCCGGCTGGCCATCGGAGCTGGACGCCTGCGGTTGCTCCGCCAACTGCTGGCCGAAAGCCTGGCCATCGCGCTGGCGGGCGGGCTGGTGAGCCTCTTATTCGCCTATGCCGGAGCGGCTTTCCTGAATCGAATCCAGATTCCCTCGGACCTGCCGATCGTCTTCGCCGTCAGGGTAGATCAGCGGGTCCTGTCGTTCAGCCTGGCGATTTCGCTCGCCAGCACCGTTCTATTCGGGCTGGTTCCGGCGCTGCAGGCCAGCCGGACTGGCTTGGCGCCGGTGATGAAGGCCGCCGACGCCGACAGCTCCCGCGGGCAGCGTCTTTGGGGGCGCAGCACGCTGGTGGTTGCGCAGGTGGCGCTGTCGCTGGTCCTGACGATCGTGGCGGCGATGTTGTTCCGCGGCTTTCGCGCCGACCTGATGGGCGGGCCTGGTTACCGAACCGATCATCTGGCGCTGATGACTTTCGATCCCACGCTGGCTCGGTATAGCGACGCGCAGACGCAGCAGTTTTATAAGTCGCTGCGGGAGAGAGCGCTCGCCACCACCGGCGTCAAATCGGCCGCGCTCAGCATGGTCATACCGATGGCTCCCAATCAGCATACGGAGAATTTCGTGCCGGAGGGCTACCAGTTGCCCAAGAACCAGGACCGCGTGCCGGTCCTCGCCGACACAGTCGGCGAGGGCTACTTCGATACCATGGCGATCGCCATTTTGCGCGGCCGTGGTTTCCGGGGGAGCGACACGGCCACGGCGCCGCGCGTGGCCGTGGTCAACCAGGAGCTGGCTAAGCGGTATTGGCCCAATCGGGACGCCATCGGCAAGCGCTTCCGCCTGGACGACCCAAAGGGCCCGTGGGTAGAGGTGGTGGGTGTGGCGAAGACCTCCAAATACGAATGGGTCGGCGAAAACGCGACGCCTTTTCTGTATTTGCCGCTGGCGCAGCACCCCAGTTCGCGCATGACCCTGGTAGCCCAATCGTTCGGCGATGCCGCCGCCCTGATGGCGCCTCTGCGCGAGATGGTGCGGGGCCTGGATGCCAATCAGCCGGTCTACGATGTGCGCACCATGGCAGACATCTACGAAGCGCGCGCGATCGCGACTCCCAAACTGATTACCCAAACGGTCGGCGCCATGGGCGTGATTGGCTTGCTGCTGGCCATGGTCGGCTTGTACGGTCTGATGGCTTACTCGGTGGCGCGGCGCACGCGCGAAATCGGCATCCGCATGGCGATCGGGGCGGACCGCGGATCGGTGGAGCGGATGGTGCTGCGGCAGGGCTTCATCCTGGCGATCGTCGGCCTGGCGATCGGACTGTTGGCCAGCTTCGCCGCCGAGACTGGCGTCAACGCGGTATTCAGCGCGACGGGCCGGGATCCTTGGGCTTACGTGATTGTGGCGCCAGCGCTGCTTGCGGTTACCATGTTGGCGGCGTGGGCGCCCGCCCGGCGCGCCGCGAACGTGGATCCGATGCGCGCGCTGCGGGACGAGTAGTCTTCGTGGCGCCACGCCGTAGAACGGGCCTACGAGGCCTGCGCAGGCTGCGAGCCCAGCTTATGGCGGGCGCTTCGCGCAGTCCGATGCCGGCGACCGCCCCCGCCGCGCGGCGCGGGAAGGCGCTGCATCCATGGTTTGCGCGGTGTCGGTCGGCGGTCGGACTACCGAAGCTGCTAACCCTGTGTCCTCCGGTATCCACGGTAAGAGCCGTATGCGCACGTACGGATCTGTGCGAGGGGCGATCAGTGATGGTCATCCCTACCGCGACAGTTGAAGGCCGGCACCCGGAGCGTGAGCAGCGTTACCGAACCGTCGGAGCGGTTCACCCCTTGTGCCGGGCTTTGGTGTGACGCACCGCCTTGGACTTCTTGGGCGGCGGGGCCGGTTTTTCCGCAGCGCTAGCCGCCTTCACGTAATCGCTCAGCTCGGCTTCGGTAAAGTGGATGGACTCGACGGTCAGGCCGGCGTCGCTGAGCACCTTCATGATCTGCTGGCGCACGTTTTCGGCATCGGCGCCGGACTTGGATTGGGCCAATTGCTGGCGCAGTTTCAGCGCGTCGTCCTTAGCCGCGGCGACTTGCTGGGCACGCTTCTCTGCGTCGCTGGGGCCGCAGCCCGTGGACAGGAATACGACAAACAGGCTGACGAGCAGCAAGACGATTCGCTTCATCAATGTCCTCCTTTTCGCACCTTTCCGCGACTACCTTTCCGTGACTTCCCACAATAGCAAAAATGCTGCTTATACTTCTCCGAGTCGAATTATCAGAATATTCAGTCGCCGTGATCGTCCATGTACCGACGCACGGCTGCCAGCACGTGCGTTTTCTCATCGAGGATCTGAGCAATCTCGGCCTCCAGTTCATCCATGCGTTTACGATCTAGGTTTTGAGTTGCTTCTTTCTCAGCCAGTAGCCGATCACGGAGTCGAGACAGAACGTCCGCTAACCTGTCCATCAACTGTTGCTTTGTTGGGCAGTCCATCGGTGTTTCAGAGCTCATTATACCGCTTCGTGAGCATTAACGGAGCACGGCGATAACCGGAAATTATCCACCTCGCCTGTCCGGCCCGTTCGACGCTGGCCCGCACGGGCGCCAAACGTTCGCGCCATCGAACCGCGCCCGCCGCAGGCCGCGCGAGCACAGACCATCTCGTAGTTGATTTCTACAGCCACGGAACGTTCGAGGGCTTCCACCCCCACTACCTCCAACCCGGCCAACGGCCCGCTCCTGATCCAGACCCGTTGACCGGCGCGCAAAAAGGTCCGCGACTTGACCGGCAGGCGGGAAGCCAGGATCATCTTGATCCCGGCGATCTCGGCGTCCGCAATGGGACGTCCGGATTCAGGAGGACCCACAATCGACAGGACGCCTGGAATCTCAAGCGCGTCCCGCCGATTCTCATCACAGAGACGGCAGAACACGATTCCCGGGAACAGGCGGCGCCGCCCGGAATAGGTCGGCACAAACTCTTCCAGCCCGCGGCTCCGCAGCGCCCCGGCCACAATTCCCTCGCGCCGGGGCTGCACCCTTAGAGCGAACCACTCCAGTCGCGATGTATGACTCCACACAGCAGTCAAGGACTTAGATCTTTCGGCCCGCCATTACCGTTCCCTTTCAACAGCGAGAAGGTGGTGGACTGCAGCTCGGCGATGCGGTGCTCGAGCGAATCGAAGCGACGATGGAGATGCTCGGTAATGGTGCCGGAATGAATGTAGGCCAGGAGTTCGCCAAAACTGCAAGACGTCGCGACCCGGAATGGAGCCCGCAACCTCTCCGGGGATCTCCGGCAATACGCATCACACCCTCCATGTGCTCATTGGGTCTACTGGGGCAAAGGGCACTTCTTAGGCGAGGATGGAGTGCCTGGCAACACGGTTTCGCGGTTAGGAAGCTTCAGACGCCAGGGCGGGAAGCGGACTGCGCCAAAATTAGAGTTGCATTTCAGTCAAGACAACATCAAATCGAATGCGAAAACAAAAAAACAACGCGGCGCCAACCCGCATCCGGCTCTTCGTTCGGCAAATCCGCCGCTCACCGGAAGCCGCCAGTTCTGGAGGCTTGGTGCGCGCGGCTGGCCGCTTGCCGCGCAGGAGGGATACCGATCGGGACAGCCCAGGCGGCGTCGATCTCGACCATCACCGAACGCTGGAGTAACTCGACGCTGACTACCAGGCGCGTGGTCTTGGCTTGGCGCAGCACGAGACCCTGAACCCCCTGCATCGGACCGTCAATCAGTTCCACACGATCGCCAATCCTGGTGTAGCCGCAACTGGCTACGTTGAGTCCGGAAGACGCAATCCTTTCCAGGGCGACTATCTCGGACTCGGGAATGGCGGCTGGTTCAGTCCCGCAACTGACGATGTACACCACCCCGGGGGTGGTGACCATGCGAAAGGGATTCTCGCGGTCACGCGCCGCAAAGACATAGCCGGCTATGAGCGGCTTTTGGCTGTCCCAGACCGATCCGGTGCGCCTCTTATGCACGCAGCGCACCAGCGGGAGCGCGGTCCGGTAGCCTTTGGAGTCCAGGGTCGTTTTAACCGATTTTTCGTAACGCGACCGTACGGCCAGGGCCAACCATGCACTTTCGGAAGCAGCCGTAAGATCTGCTAAGTGCGGTGAAACAAGTGAAATTGGGCAGGCTGCCGCCATTCTCGCCGTCCAGAGAGATTCGTCCTAACCTGGCGGCTCGCAAAATGAGTAGACCGCTCATCCGCCCTAGCCAACGAGTTCGACCATTCGTGCGCTAAGGCAACCGCCTAATCAAAACTCAGGAAATGGCTGAGTTGAGATTTGATGCTAGTGTAAGCGGGATGTATACGGATGTCAAGAGAAAAACCATTATTTCTTTTCTAAAGTTGCCATATAGTTGAGCATATTGGTACTTAGTAAGCCCGCTTTACGGCGATATTTATTAACGCGTTTCAAATATGTGTCGATTGTCACATTGCTTGACGCTGTTTCGACAAGCCAGGTGCCTGAGAGGATGAGTTAAACCTCCACGGAGAGTGCCTAACTCCGCGTCGCCGCGTGCTTTGGAGTCGGGAATTGAGGCTTGAAGCTCTCTTTTACCGATATGGGCGCCGATCTGTTCCTGCTGGTGGTATCGCAATTGCGCAGAATTTTCAACGCTTTTCGAGGCTACCTGAAGTCCAGTTACTGCCAGCCTCTATTCTCAATAGCTTGACGCACTCTCCGCGTATTGTCCGTGGGTCCAGGATCCGGACCCCACGGGTAAAACAGATTTTCAAATATTAATACCAGTTGTCTGCTTTTCAGCGCAATTATGCAGGGTTTCACCGGCCCAACCCAGTTACAAGTTCCAACACTGTCAGCCTGATTCTCAGCAACTTGGCGCACCCCGCCGCGTGCCCTCGCTGGTTCAGGCTCTGCGCAAGAATCTGCCGCTAAGGACGAAAACGGCGCTCCACATCTAAATGCCTGCTTTCCCCGCTTGAAGCGCAAATTGGAGTTCCAACTGCCCCGAAGCTACCGTGCAGTTTCAGTCAAAAGCGAGAGCTTTTCTCCAAATTATCGCGCGGCGGGGTGATTCTTGCGGGTCGCGACCAGACAAGACAGCGAACTTAGCGACTAACGTGCCTGTTGCCGCACCAAGACGGCAGTACCCGAGGTCAACGCCGTTTGCCGACCCAACGTTGTAGTCCACCAAGTGACCGCCATCGAATTGGAGTCGTGTAACTCGATTCTCATCTGCCCGTTAGCGCCGTCATCCGACGCCCACTTAATGGTGGTGATGTCTCCCTTTTGCGAAGCGCCATTTACCCGGAACTGCACCTCCGGCGATACTGCTCGATCCGGAATCCGGTAGCGCGCCCAATATTTCCCGGACAATACGCCTTGTTCCTCGGAAAGGAAGAACTCGATGAATTCCGGCGGATACATCCCCGGCGTCTGGGTATTGCGGGAACCCGGGGCATAAAACCACTGCCCGGCGAAGGTCGCTGGTTGCACGACAGCGGCAGGCGATTGCGCCGGTGTTTCCGGGATGGTCTGCGGTGTCTGAACAGGCAGCCCTGCCGTTCTCATGGCTGCCGGCGGCACCGAAGAGGCCGGCCCTCCCGGATCAGGCGCTGAATTCAACGGCTCAATTTGTGCGGGGTCTGGGTCCGGATTGAGGTCCGCGGGCGGTGGCGATGGTTTCAGGCGTGCGAGCGATCTCTTGTGTAACCTATTGCCAGGTGCAGGCGGCGCGCTGAGTATAGGCAGTGTTTGGGCAGATTGCGCAGAACGCTGGAGGGCCACGGGCTCGCCGGATTCGTTGGATCGCAGATACCAGAAGCCGGCGCCAAACAGAACGCAGCAAGCCAGAATCCAAGGCGAATGGCGGTACAGACGGAGGATGGGCGGCGCAGGCGGTCGGCCGAGCAATTCGGGGATTGGAAGCCTGCGGCCGATCAAGCTCTCGTCATATCTGCGGCGCTTCTGCGGGTCCGCCAGGGTGGCGAGGATCTCGTTCAGCCGAATCATCTGGCGCTCGGCTGCGGATTTTAGTTTGGGGTCCGCCTGGTTATCCGGATGCAACAGCCGCGCCAGGGACCGGTACGCCTGGTGAATCTCCTCCTCGGATGCATCTTGGGCCACCGCCAACTCTTCGTAATGGTTCATTGGAGCAGTTGTGTATACGGTTCGTATTCTGTTGGTTCCCCCCAGCGTAGCAATTCGTACCGCAGAGGGCGCTCGTATCCATCCTAAAGCAAAATCTTCCTTGCTAATCCAACTGCTTAGGTATAGCATGATGTCAGACGAAATTTTTGTGGAGGCGACGAAACTATGAATGCCCCTATGCGATCCTTTCTATCACTGCTGATCAGTGGCTGCCTGCTCTTCCTGATGGCAGCACCACCATCTATCGGAGTGATCCGTTCGAGCGGCGACTTCCAGCTCGACGGAGCTACGGTCTCGGGGAATGCCACTCTTTTCGAAGGTAGCACCGTGCAAACGGCCGCGACCCAATCGAAGATCCAATTGACCAGCGGGGCTGCCATTGTGCTGGCGCCAAATTCGCGCGCGCAGGTGTACAAGGATCACTTCGAGGCGGCCACGCTGCGGATTTCGCCGACAGACACACACACCATCGCGCAAGTCGTGAGCCAGGATAGCAACCATGTCTCCATCAGCGCAGTGCAGGGCTTAGTGGACGTCCGGAACGGCGCGGGAGTGTTGGTTGCCACCGTCCGTCCGGGTTTGGCATTGGCTTTCTCCACGCAAGCGGGCGGCGCGGCCACGGCCACCAAGCTGAGCGGCTGCCTGGGTATGAAGAACGGCCATTACGTGATGACTGACGTCACCACCGGGGTTACCGTCGAACTGCAAGGACCCGAGGTGGCGAAGAACAACGGTCATCAAGTCGAAATTACGGGCTCGATGATCCCGGGCGCTACGCCGCCGGCCGGCGCTTCGCAGGTGATCCAGGTGGTGACCGTGAATTCAGTCGGTGCCAGGTGCAGCATCCCGGGCGGCGCAGTAGTGGCGGGCGCGGCGGGGTTGTCTACCGGTGTGATTGTCGCCATAGTCGCCGGGGTGGCCGCGGTGGCCACGACCGTCGGTTTGGCGGCGGCGGGGACGTTCAGCGGCAGATCCGCGGCCAGCACTCCGTAAGCGCGGCAGTAGCTCACTTACAAAGACGGCGATCGCCCCGATACCCCAAACTGAATCAAACGCCGGGCGCAAACACCAGACAAACAGGGTCGCCATCGCAATTCCGAACGGCAGTCCGCCCTCCGCGCTCCACTCCAGCCAGTCGGCGTAAGCGCGGTTGGCGAACGCGCCGGTATCGATGATCGCGTAGGCAGGATACTTCACGGGCCAAGTCCCGAGGCCAGACCCAAACCACGGGCAGGCAACGATCATGCGCGTGGAAACCCTGGACTTCCGCCAGAAGTCAGCCCGCCAATTTGGACGGCACTAGGTTACGGTAAATCATCTACCTAGGCCACCCCATCAGAATACCCATCACTTAGCGCCTTTATGGACTCCCATGGCCGCCATAAAAAGCGCTTGCCCATTATCCGGGGTCGTAAACCAAGTTCCCCGGCTCCCCGTTCGCCTTGCGATTGACCCGCCCCTACTGTTGCACCGTGAGGATTACCCAGGCGGGCGATTGTTGGCCGCTGATGGTGGCAATCACCGGAAAATCGCCGTCGGCCAAGCTTGCCGGCACCTGGATGGCCACCTGATACAGCCCGGCCATTCCCGGCGACAGCGCGACCCCGTACATCTGTGCCTCGGTGCCACCGACGGTCACGGCCACTCCATCGACCACGTAGGGACCGCCCGATACTACCTGGCCGCTGGGGGCCGCAGGAGTGGTGGGGCCGAACCCGGTTCCCCACAGAATGATCACCTCGCCCGGCTTGGCGGGTACGGTGGGCGTCTGTAATGACCCGTTCTTCACTGCATAGGAGTAGTCCACGTGAGTCGCCACGGCGGCGTTGCCGGGCCAGAGGAAGAATGCCGGCTGCAGTGCCTCCGCGGTGACCGCGAAAGCTGCACTGGCGCCCGACGCCGTAGTCACCTTGACCTGCATCGAACCGGTTCCCAGGTTGGGAGCGAGCACGTTGATCTGCTCGGGAGTGACCGCCACGACGTAGGCCGGCGTGCCGCCAATGTCGACGGTCACACCATCGAGATTGGTGGGCAACTGGCCGCCGACAATCGCATTGCTCCAGGTATCGGAGAAACCGGCGGGGGCGAAGTTGGTTCCGTAGATCGAGGCGAAGGTTCCAGCCGCGACGCCGAGCTGCGCGTTGGCCGCGTTGGAAACGCCGCCGATCGTGGGCGCGCTGTTTGCCGCCGCGAACTGGAAATTCGGCCCGAAGTCGCCGTACAAACCGGATCCTGCCGGGAAGTAGCCGGGCTCGACCAGTGAAGACGATTCTCCAAAGCCGGAAATGTTACAGCTACAGTAGGCGGGGTTCACATAATTGATCGCGGCATTTACCTGCACGGTCGTGGCGCTCAGCGGCACGTCTGCCGTATAGTAATTGTCGCCCGAGATCCCGGCAATCGCGTAGGTGTCCGTCGTATTGAGCGTGATCGGATTACTGAGCGCAGCATAGCGGAAGAATCCGGTCAGAGGATCGGATGCGGTCACGGTAGTCGAGGCCAGAAGGGTATGCGTGGTGATGTCGTATACTCCAACCGCAGAGTCCTCGAACGTCTCGGCCGCACCATTGGCATTGGAATCGTAGAAGCCGAGCTGAGTGATGGTGATCGCACTGCTGCTCACCTGAAATTCGAAACCCAGGAGATAGGTTCCCTGTGTGTAGTTGAATCCGCTGCCCAAACCCGTTACGGTAATGGCGACTGTATCGGCTTTGGCCGTACTCGCACCCACCCAGGCCGCAAGCACCAACGCTCCGATCATCGGTGATCTCATGCACGTCATGGATCGCGTGAGATGCATCTCGGTTTCCTCCAGTTGGGGCCGTTCGGCGGCCCCTATTGAATACGGCGCAGTAACCGGTCAGAACCCGACAAGCACATCTGCTTATCCTGGTTGGCGGGTTTTGGCTCCGGCCTGACGTCCACACCCGGCAATAGGACATCCGGGTCTGCTACGGCGCTTTTGGTGAGCCATTCTTCGGCGGTCACGTTGACCAGGCAGCAGTGCCGAAATCGAGCAGCTTCAAGTTTCCCGCTTCGCACACCAGGATATTGGATAAACCGTCTCCGCGCTTATAGTTGGCGTGGAGCGTTTGCCTCCGGAGCAAGAGTGGCGGGCGCGGAGGGGTTGTCTACCGGCGCGATTATCGCCATTGTCGGCCGTCGGCTGCGGCCGGGTTCGTGCGTGTGGCCAGCAGCGCCACCATCACCACAGTCCAGGCAGCCAGAGCGGGACGGGAAAACGGATAATCCACGGTGGCGTGCAACAAGACCGCGATCACCCCGATACCCCAAACCGAATCAAACGCCGGGCGCAAACACCACACAAACAGGGTCACCATCGCAATTCCCAACGGCAGCCCACCCTCCGCGGTCCACTCCAGCCAGTCGGCGTGAGCGCGGTTGGCGAACGCGCCGGTATCGATGATGGCGTATGCGGGATACACCACGGGCCAAGTCCCGAGGCCAGACCCAAGCCCCGGGCGGGCAGCAATCATGCGCATGGAAGAGATATTGAACTCACGGCGCGTGGCGAATGGGTCGGGGGTCTCGAGGCGCTCCCAAACTCTTCCCCATCCCACCACGGTAGTGAACACCGCCAGCAGCAGCACGACGCGCAGCAGCGATCTCCCCACGGCGCGCCCGGATGTGCGTCCTTGCAACCAGAGCAGCGCGGTGACGACCACGATTTCGCCGGAGGCCAGCACAAACCCTGCTCGGGAAGCGGCGGCGATTACGGACGCATACATGGCGGCCGCCATACAGGAATAGAGCAGGGAGTCCCGCTTGCTGGTCATGGCCCCATACACCGCCAGCGGCAGCACCGCTTCGATGAAGGCGGCGTAATGGTTCCGGTAGAGGATCGGCCCCATCAGCCCGGGGTATTCGGCTTCAAAGAGCCAAAAAAATTTGCCCCCTGCCGTAAAGGTCTGGAGCGTCGCCTCCACCGCCACCAGGAAGCCGAACCAGAGCATGGCGGAACGGAACCAGCGGTGCACGCGCTGGTCCTGAAAAAGAAGCCAGCCGGTCACAAAGACCGCCAAAAGCGCGGCCCAGCGGGCCAAGGCGATGCGGGTCTCGAAAGGAGAAACAGTGCGCCCGGTCCCCCACTGGAACAAGCCCCAAGATACGGCAAACAATAGTGGCGCCAGCGGGTAGACGAAGCGAGGCGGAGTCCTGCGCCACCGGATCAGGGCACCCACGGCCAGCCCGAACGTGCCGACCTCAAAAACGGCGACGGGCCAATATCCGGGCACCCAGAGAGTCAGAATACCGAAAAACAGTACCGCGGCCAACACATAGGGCATCGAGTTCCGTAGTGTAACCCGATGCGGGGCTGGAAAATGCCGCCCGCCGCCGCAAAATAGCATGACCCGAAGACGCCTCGGACTTAACCGCGGCCACGCCCAATTCGGAGTTTGGTCGAGTCTCAGTTTGAACTCCACTCAGAGCCAGCCCCCCGGCCGAAGGCGGACATTCCTCGTTACCTCGGGCGTGCGATGTTTATTATCTCCGGGCTCTTATCGCTCAGGGGCCGCCGATCCCAATCCCCGAATTGCTCCTCGATCGCTAAACCAGCGTCGGCCAGGAACGAGGACAACAATTCCGCATCAAGAAATCTCAGAGTGCTTCGACTGAGCTGCGGCTGGTCCCACGCGGGGCTGGTGAAGGTGTGGGTGAAAGAAACGATCCTCCCGTCAAAGCGCGTCTCCACCTGAGTGCTTATGCGCACCGTGGCACCCTCCGCGTCGGTCACCTCGACGGCGTTCTCCGGCGTCCAGCGCTCCCACGCGCGCGCCAGCGGGTTACGAGTTTCGAAAGCAAAACGGCCATTGTTTGTAAGGGCCAGGCGAATTGCGGCGAGCGAGGTGCGGAGTGCGTCGTCCTCGATGAGCGCCTGAAAGGCATGGCCTGTCATGACCACGAGGTCGAAGTCGTGTGCCCAGGCGACTGCGGTAAGATCGCCGAGGACCCACTCAATATCACGCCGCTTACGCGCCTGCGCCAGCATGCCAGCCGCCGGATCGAGCCCGCATAGCCGACCCCTATGACCGGACCGGCGGGCCTCATGCAACAGCGCGCCCGTCCCGCAGCCGGCATCGAGCACCGCTTCCGCCGCCATCACTAGCGGCAAGTAGAAGTCGAAGTCCTTTCTTTGGTCCCGCGGCCACCACCGGTCGTACAGCGCGGCGAGATCCGTGTCGGAGAATAGGCGGTCGGCCATATCGTCACCCAGTCAGACTATCCTGCCGGTTCCAACACACTGGACGCAGGCTGCCACGGTCGCCTCGAAGCCGGAACGTCGGCCATGAGTACAGAACCTAAACCCAGACTAATACATTCGCTCCGAGTTTCACCACGTGAGGATGCCCTCGCGCAGATTATCGAGAACCACCACGCGAGTTACGCCACCCAGACGCCGAAAAGCTTTCTCATGTAACTCCGCCCAAACCTGCGAACTGGAACGGCACAGCAGGAGCCGAACCTCTTTGCGGCTGTAGCCCAAGGTCAGCGCCGCGTTCGCCAGTATTTCCCGCTGTCGGCAACGCGCACCAAGGGGCCCGATCCGTAATCGCCCTGGCATTCTTCGCCAGGTGCAGTCTCGATCACCGCGCAGGCTTCCGGCGAAGAGGTGCCACGGAGATTGCGGATGAAGCGCTTGACACTCTGATAGCCACCAGCGAAACCGCTGCTATCGACCAATACCGGTCGGTGTTCGACCCCGACTCGGTTTTTCGAGGGGCCTTAACTTTTTGTCTCAGCCGACGGGAAAACCGCGGGTGAGTTCCAGGCAAGCTACGGCACCGGCCGCCAAGCAGGTACGGTATTCGACCTGGCTAAGCGCCACGGGATCAGCGGGACCGGTCCAACCGTTTGCACCGTAAGCGTAGTACTCGGCTAGGGTCAGTTCACAGCCGCTGAACTCCACAAGTGCTTGTATCCGGCGCAGATCGTATTGGACAAACGAGCCATGGTCTTCCAGGCGGCCGAAAGGCACCGTAATCAGCAGACGCCCTCCTGGCCGCAACAGAGAAGCAAGGCCGCGAGCCGCTTCAAGGTCGCCGAATTCCTGCGCCGGCTGTTCACAGACACCATAGATGGAGTTGTCGCGCCCGATGTGCTCGATCACGGAAATTGCGACGATCAGATCGAAAGTGCACGGCCGGAAGGGCAGCGCCAGTGCATCGCCGGCAACGCCGGAAATACGAGATTGCGGAGCCGCGACGAGATCCAAACCCACCAGGAAGGGAATCATCAGCGCGTCACGCGCCTGCAGATAGCGGGGCTTGGCATTGGCATAACCGATATCCAGCACCCTCGGTTCTTCCCGGAACCGCGAGAGGACCCAGGGAATCTCGATGCAGCGTTCCGAATCGTCCAGCCCGTACAGCGGGGTATCTATCGAAAATTCGGGGGTACCGGGCCGGTTCAGGACGTATTGGCGATCCGTAGTGGAGCAATAGAACAGCACCGAGCCGTCCGCCCTTCTTTCGGCTTCCAGTACGAGCGGCGTGTAGCCACGGTCCGAAGCCCAGAATCGCAATTCCACGACCGGTTCAATCTGCAGGCGGTAGCGCCCCGGCTGAAGCGGAACAGTCAACGGCAGCACCGAAAGTCTGCCTTCAGAGCCACGGCAGGGGACGGCACGTGGTCCGTCGAAGAGAATCACCCGGCCGTCCTCTGGGTCTAGAACATGAGACGAGAGATGAAGTTTAGTACCCTCGGCGTCTCGGCGAAGCGCCGAATCGGGAACCCACGACAGGACCGCTTCGATCCTCCCTGTTACCTCGCGCACCGCAAGCAGCCGGAGGTTGCCGCTACCCGCGTCTTGAGGCACCCCGGAAGAAGCAGACTCGCCAAACATCAGTGCCGCAGCCGCGAGTTTTTCTGGGTTAGTCTGGATGGCACGCTACACTCTCTGGAGCAGCAGAGAAGTCGAGATCTCAGTGCGGGCTCATGTTTAGCTCCCGCCCCTTTCTGAGTCATTGTAACATGGACGCGCCTCGGCTTACCTTCCAATAGTGGCGCTACGATGGGCGTAGACATCGAGTATCGGGAAACGGGCGGCTCCGAAGGCTGCCTGATGTGGTTAGGCCCGAATTGGGGTAGTGGGCTATTCAAAGTAGCCCACTACCCGAATTGGGAACGGATCACGCGGGTCCGCAGAAGCGCTGGGCGGCGTTTCACAAGGCTCAGCGGTGGCTGTCGCGGGCGAGTAAGTCCGCGACCCTCTATTGGGCGAGCACATCCGTGAAAGTCTCTCGTATACTAATACTTCCCGGCGCAGCCTTCTTTGAAGCGACTCCTCCGTATCTATTTTGCAGCCGCTTGCCTGACGAATCCGGGGCCGGCCCGGCCGTAAAGTTGTGAACCGCTCACTCCATTGGGCAAGACCATGCGAATCCGATGGTTCGAGGGCGGCGTCGCGCCGCCAGCCAGCGCCGTTGCATTGCACACCCAGCTCCAGTACCCGGAGCGTCTGGCGACGGATGCCAATTGGTACCGCTATTTCGCGGAAACGGTCAACCATGTCGTTCGGAGGCTCGGCACTGATGGGAGGTTAACCACGGGCGCAGGGAATGGGACGCCGGGCTACTCAGGCGATGGTGGATCGGCCACTGAAGCGCAGTTGAACAGCCCCGGGCCGCCGTAGCCGCCGATTCCAGCGGGAACCTCTACACTTTCGGACTCCGGCAACAATGTCATCCGGAGAGTGACGCCCGACTACGGCATCAGCACCTTTGCCGGGGGCGGGGCCAACCCAATGGACCCAGGCCGTAGGTCGCCTAGGCAAAAGTGAAGCGCCGATTCAGCGCGTGTCGAGTGCCGTGACAATTCAGAAGTGAGGACGGAATAGACGGGCCGCCCTGGAACGCCGATCAGTACGCTCGGCTTGCAGCCACGCTTCAAGGGTAAGGCCCCACGCAGTCACTTTCGCTTTCAGGGCCGCCTGTTCATCGAAAAGCCGGTCAGTCGTTCCGGGCAGCGGTTTCGCTGATTGCTCGCGAGCCGCGTCGCCGTGCCGCACCAGCTTCACCGCCATTCCCGCTAACCTACACGAGAAACTGTGCCAGGTTGCCGACGGTACGGCCGTTTTCCCAACCCCAAGTCTTCTCGGCGCCGTCTTTGCCCGAGACGGCGCGGAATCCCTCGGCGCTGAGCATCACCTCACGCCATCTCCCGGCCGGATCGAGGAGGCGATATACGGCTTCCCGCAATTCCCATGAAGCGGCCGGCTTCCGCAAGATGGCCGCGGCGCCGGCGCCCAGAGCCAAACCGGGCAAGCTTCCGGCCTGCTCCCCGGAAACACCCAGGATCTTCATCCAGGGAAAATCGGAGCGGCAGTTGAGGATGGCTTCGATGCCGCCGCTTTCCGGCAGGCTCAGATCGACTACGATCACGTCGAACCTGGTCTTACGCGCCGCTTCCAGGACTTGCCCCCAGGTTTCCACCGCCGTCACAGGGTAGCCGTCTTCGGCCAGATGGCGGTCGAACAAAGCGCGTACAGCGGGTTCTTCCGCCACGATCAGAATCCGAGGCGCGTACTCCGCACGTCTCTCCGGCACCTTGAGCCGGACGATACCGGATTCGACGATTCCGCCCAAGAAGAGGACCTCCACACCGCACCTGAGGCCCTTGAGTTCAATCCGCTCTTCGTCGGCCAGGCCCGCCTGAATCATCACGGTGTCGATTCCGAGGTCCCGATCGAGGAGGCTGTCCGCGCTGGCTGCTTCCTTTGCCAGCAAGACGCGATACCCTCGCCCCGTTAGGACCTGATGGAGTATGCCAAGCATGCCGGCATCGTCGGCAACGACCAGAACCGTGCTCTGGCCCTGCTCGAGAAGTTCCGGCTCCATGCATCCTCCGCATGTGGCCCGGCGTCCGCATGCTGCGGGCGGCGGTCTCGCACTGCCCAGATTATATCTCAATCTGAGGGCCCCGTCATCGCAACCGGTTTGGGTTACATCATTAGATGACTTGACAGGTCTGCGCGTACGTATCTCCCTTCACGCAAACGACCTGACTGCCCAGCGAGTGGGAGCCGCAGCATCGGCGGGTGGTAACACGAACCAGAGGCTCCGCAGCCATTCGAGCTGAACCGAATCTAAACAGAGAAACGGCTTTCTAATTGGCGGTTGGGCGTATAATGGGTGCCGGTCGGGATGGCAACACGGAAATCCTGGCTGGACCGTCCCAAGGGCTCTGTATGATCACTCGACGCTCTCGCCGTCTCTGTCTCTCCGCGGCTCTGTTCGCGTTGGCGACGATTCCTGGCACTGCCGTTGCGCAGTGCAACAATACTGCAATCCCAGGCAAGTTCTATGAGTACTGCATTATTGCTCAGACCGGAAGCTGCAATGGCAATACCTTCACGTCTCTGGGCTCCAACCCCGCAATCAACGATTTCGGGCAAGTGGGTTTCATGGCGAAGAGTGCGGCGTTCCAGGGCCCGGCGCTGTGGGTCGGCGACGGTCACAATTACCCGGCGACGACGCCCATTAACGGGGGCGAGACGGGCAGCAGCGAGATCTACGACGCCGCCGTGCAACTGAGTTCTGATTACCCGACCAGCGGCATCACCTTGGTTTCCAAGGACAGCATCACGACCACCAGTCCGGCCACCACTTCGATCCGGGTCTGGAATACCGCGACACCGGACTCTTACCGCTACGCCGGCCGCGGGGGCCCGAGCCAGCAATTCGGGGCTGTTTTTCCCTATCCGAGCGTCAACAAGAAAGGCGACGCGGCCTTCATCGCGCTGAATGCCAGCAATCCCCTGATCAAGTATCTGGTAGTGAACACCGCCGCGGGTAAGACTTACAAAACCAGCGTCAACGTGAGCGTGGGCGAGCCGATGATCGACGATAACGACGAGGTGCTGCTGTGGACGGACACTTCTTCGCCCACGGGCAATTTCCAGATCGTGCTGTATCCGGCCGGTCTGGCTACGTTTACCACGATCGCCGACGGCACTTACTTCAGCGCGATCGATTCGGCGCCCGGGATCTCGCGCGACGGCCTGGTCATCGCGTTCCAGGGGAACATGAACGCCGCCGGCGCCGCAGCCGTCGGGACCAATGCGGGACCAGGCACTTTCGCGGCCTGGAAGAGTCCCAGCGGCAGTTGGGTCCTGACTAGAGTGACAGGCTACACTCTATTGCCAAACAATACGCCGTCCGCCGAACTCGGTTTCGATGAAGCCGGGAACGTGATCTACTTCAACCCCACCGGATACGGCGTGGGAACGCGCGTGGCCGTAACCAACCTGGGATTGGGAGCTTCCGGTATTTATAACGACTCCTTCGTGGTGTCCTTCATCGGAACTCCCAGCGAGGCCAGCCGCCAGAACCCCGTGCTGAAGAACGGCACACCGCTTTTCTTCTCCGCCCAGCAGGGACTGTGGACGGTGCGCGTAGACGTGGAGCCCTTCCTGGGGACGGGAACCAACACTTATGTCTCCCAGCCTCGCACTCCCATCCCCGTGGTCCAGATTGGCGACCGGATCGGTGCGAATGTGGTATCGACCATCGGTGGTTACGACGATCTCGCCAACGCCGCCGAGGACGAAAACGACAGCGTCCGCACCATGCGGCGCGGCGATCATCGCGTGGCGTTCTGGGCTTCCACATCCAACGGTGGGCAGTTCATCGCCCGGGCCAACCATCTGGACTCGGACCAGGACGGACTGCTCGACCACTGGGAGACTACGGGTATCGATATGGACCAGGACGGCGTGGTGGATCTCGACCTGCCGGCCATGGGCGCCAACCCCAACGTGCGGGATATCTTCCTGGAGATCGATTGGATTACGGATCAGTCCGGCCTGCCCTTCAGCTTCCAACCATCTCCCGGCGTGATCAGCCCGGCGCCGGGCGACGGGCTCCTGTCGTCATTTGTAAACATGTACGGCAATGCGCCTGCGTTGACGGGAACCATGTACGGCACGCGCATCGATGGCGCCGCTCCGGCGGCCATACCGAAGGGAATCACCGTGCACATCGACGGCGGAAAAGGCACTGACAAGAATGGCGGCCCGTTCTCTCTCAACATGGGCACCGGTCCTCTGGACGGCGGCAGCCAGGTCGGCTTGACGGGCAACAGTAACACGGGATTGCCCGAGATCATGTACTTCGGCGTGCCTAATTCCTTGACTATACCCCACGTGAACACGCGCGCCTTCCAGGATGTCAAGGATAACTACTTCGGCTCGCTGGACAAAGACGGACGGGAACTGGCATTCCATTATGCCGTCTTCGCGGATTATTTTGGCGCCTTTCCAGACAGCGCCGGCACGTACAGTTGGAACGTCTCGCTGGCGGGACTCAATACCCTGACTTCCCAGAGTCAGCTTCCGACTCTCCCCGTGGACAGCGATGGGAAAACGGGCGATGGGATGATTGTAAAGATCACCAGCGGCACGGGCGCCGGCCAATACCAAACCATACAGGACGTGCTCAATCCCACCACCTTGCAGACCTACAGTAACTGGACTACCAATCCGGATGCGACGAGCACGTTCAGCATTTTCAAGGGGAACATGGGTGTCGCCGAAGAGTACATTTATGCCTCCCCGAACTTCAATTCGATGCCCGGAAACGACTTCATGCTCACCATGGGCTCCGCTAACGTACCTCCATTCGACAAAGACGTGACTCCGGCGGGCCTGACCGGCACACCCTGCCTGCAATGGCGAACGCTGGCGCACGAACTGGGGCACACGCTGGGCTTGCGACACGGGGGGAATGACAACAACGAATATAAAGGCAGCGATTACCTCAGCTTGATGAGCTACAGTTGGGAGAATCAGTGCAACGTGTTGTCCTCGGTGCAGAGTTATTCGGGCTCCACGGACCCCACGTACGACGATTGGGCCAACCTGCAGCACAACTTCCCCGACTCCATGATGCACTTGGGCAACAGCTTGGCGCTGGGCTGGGGGGGCGATTCGGAAGAGGACCAGAACCCTCCGGAGTTGAGCTTCGTCGATTACGTGAACACCAACGGCCCTACCGACACCACGCCACCCACGGTTACCGTACAATCGCCCGCTGCCAATGCCAAGGTCGGGCTGACGCTTCCGTTGCGGGTGACGGTGGATGCCACGGACAATGTCCAGGTGGCCTCGGTGACGGTTTCCTTCGATGTGAATGGGGATGGCGTCATCGAACCGAGCGAACTGCTGACGGCCAAATCCAGCGGAACGAACACGTACACAGCGACCTTCCCGGCGCTCTCCGGGGCGGCCGGAACGCGGACCATTACGGCGGCTGCCGTGGATCCCACAGGCAACAGCACGACGACCAAGGTCAGCGTCAACGTGGTCACTCCGAATCCGGTGCCCGCACTGACCTCGCTCTTACCCAGCAGCGCCACGCATGGCGGCGCGGCCTTTACGCTCACCGTCAACGGCTCTAGTCTGGTCTCCGGGTGCTTGGTGGAATGGAACGGCGCGGCGCGCTCGACAACCTTCGTGAACAGCGGCAAGGTCACGGCCAAGATCCTGGCGAGCGATATTGCCACGGCTGGTACGGCTACGGTCACGGTGAAGAACCCCGCTCCGGGCGGCGGAACTTCCAATGCCCTGACTTTTACGATTAATTGAGTTTCGCTTAATACAGTGACAATTCTGTGGGGCGGCCAATCTTGGCCGCAGCCGCCGTTTTAGGCGGCCAGGGCCGGCTATAACGCTGAGGTGCTGCGACCCGGCGGCTCAAAATTGTCCTGTCCAAACGGCCCGCCTTCGAGACAGTCTGCGGCTGGGAAGCGCGCCTCTCGCCCAGCGTGGCTGACCGAGCGGCCCGCAGTACTGGTACGCGGACAATTCTGCGCCAAGCGCACCCTGCCCCCGCGCGCTACACTAGCAAGATGTCCCGGCACTCACTCCACGCTGTTTTCACCATCGCGGTTGTCTCCCTCCCGGCATGCCTCTCTGGGCAACCGGTCGTGCGACTCCTGCAACCATCCACCCACTCGGCCACCTCCGCTCCCACCGTCTTGCTCCAGGGCGTGGCCGTAGCGGATGCCACCATCGTCAATATCTACTGGACCGACCATCACGGCCACACCGGACCCGCGGATTGGACCCCGTCCCCTGCCGGCCAATCCACCCCGATCGCCTTCTCGGCCAGCGTGCCCGTACGCCCCGGCGCCAATCGCCTCACGGTGATTGCCGTGGATAGCCGCAACCGGTCCGGCTCCGCCCAGTTGTCCATGCACGGTGAGGGCTCCCATGGGCCGGAGGTAAGCGAGGTTCGCTCCGGCTGGTGGCATGGTCTGCCGATCGACTACGCCGTGATCGGCGGGCAGGCTATTGTCGAAGGAGACATCATCCTGGGTACAGCCGCGGAACTCGCGGCGTCCGCGCCACCCAGGATGCCCTCTGAGCCGGGCTTCAGACCCCGTGGCTTGGCCATCGGCTACGTCTCGCAACTCTGGCCCGCCGTTTCGGGAGTCTATCAGATCCCCTACACCATCGAGACCGGCACCCCCATCCTGGCTTCCGCCATCAGTTACGTCAACAGCACTCTGACCGGCGTCATCCAGTTGGTCCCCCAAACCACGCAGACCAACTACGTCACCTTTAACTTCGACCCCACCGATACGAGCGGCTACTGCGAAGCCACCGAGGGCATGGCCGGCGGACAGCAGTTCATCGGGGGCTCGATCAACTGCTCCTTCACCGGCATCTGTCACGAGATCGGCCATGCCATCGGCCTGCTGCACGAACACCAGCGCCCCGACCGCAATTCGTATGTCGTGCTCAATTCCGCCAACTCCGACAAGCCCTACCTCTTGGGCAACTTCGATTTGTTCACCGACAACTATCAGACCCTCGGCCTTTACGATTACGCATCCGTAATGCATTACCCGGCGTTTTCCTTCACCAAGAACAATCTGCCGGTGCTCGAATCCATTCCAGCCGGCATTCCGCTGAGTAACACGATCGGCTATTCGGCCGGCGACGTGGACGCCATCAAGCGGCTCTACGGATTTGCCCCCTCCACTGTAACTATTGTTACCAACCCGCCGGGCCTCGAGATCATCGTCGACAGCACTACTTATACCGCGCCGCAGGCGTTTACTTGGACCATCAACACCCGGCATACGCTGAACCTCCCGCCCGATCCGCAACTGACCAATCCTAACGATGGCGCCACTTATGAATTCGCCAAATGGAACGACGGTGGCACGCGCTCCCACACCATTACCGTCACCGGAGGGACGGGCGAACTCACTTCGCCCGCCGGCAAGCCCGCCACCACGGTTTACGAGGCCAATTACGTCCGGCTATGGCCTTTCGCGATCTCGGCCTCTCCCGCTGGATCGGGATCGGTGAGCGTCTCCCCGCCGCCGCAATCCGTCTTCAGCGGCAGCTTCTTCGTGGATCGCCAGCAGATCGCGGTCAGCGCCACTCCTAACGCGGGCTATAACTTCTACGGCTGGTTTGAAGCGCCTTTCGTGCCCGCATATCCCCAAGGCGCCAACCCTTCTGCGTCCCTGATCCAGTCGCCGGAATCGGGTGCATACGGCGCGTTTACCACCTTCCCGGTAACCACCATCGGCGAAACCATCACCGGGCCAAATACCTGGAATCCGCCGATGTACGGCACCGTCGATAGCGACACTTATGTGCCCCTGCCGCAAGGTTATTCGCAGGACCAATCCGGCGCCGCGTGGTCCGCCGGCTCCAGTCACTCGATCGGTGTGATCTCGCCCGAGGCCCCTGTCACTACCAACGTATCTTACTCCTGGAACAGTTGGAGCGATGCGGGCTCCCAGACTCATAACATCACGGCTTCCAGTTCCGGCGTCAAAAACATCGCCGCGTCGTTTACTCCCGTGTATGTCAGTTACACCTATGCGGAAAACGATTGCGGCACGGTGGCGTATTCGCAATCCTGCCCGAACAACTATTGCAGCTTCCCCGACGGGACGTTGCTCACCATGACCGCGACACCCGCCGCGGGCAACGGCATGGTGTTCGCCGGTTGGACCGGTGACCTGACCGGGACCACCAATCCGTACACCACCACGGTCCACGATGAGTTCCTGCCCGTCGCCAACTTCAACATCGTGCCAACCGTCATCAATGCGGCCACCGTGAGCCCCGCGACCCCGGTAAAGACGTCCAGCGCCTCGCCGTTGACCGTCACCGGCGCCGGGTTCGTCAACGGCAGTTTTTACGCTTACTGGAATAACGCTTACCGCACCACCACCAACGTCACGCCCACCCAGGCGACCATTCAACTGAATGCGGGCGACCTCTCCGCCGCGGGCGCCCAATTGCTGCAAGTCAGCAATTTCAGCAGTACCACTCCGTCCTGCGGGGCTTATGCATTCACTCAGGTCTTGGTAAAGAACACCTACGGCACTCCTGTGCTGAAGATCGCTAAGTCGCACACGGGCAACTTCACCAAGGGGCAGAGCAACGCCACTTATACCGTGACCGTTACCAATGCGGCCACCAGCACCGGGCCCACATCCGGCAAGGTCACGGTGACCGATACCATTCCGTCCGG
>Ga0187887_10000313_pt1 | contig 49606 bp, 42 predicted proteins | sample June2016WEW_7_10_FD_132977 | JGI IMG/M metagenome (GOLD analysis project Ga0187887, IMG submission 132977) | Peatland microbial communities from SPRUCE experiment site at the Marcell Experimental Forest, Minnesota, USA - June2016WEW_7_10 | ecosystem: Environmental > Terrestrial > Soil >... | reverse complement strand
GTGCAAAAGGCAGACAGAGCGGCGCCAGAGCGGCCATCGCCTCCCTCCAGGGTTTCGCAGCAAACTGTTCGGCGGCGGCAGCACCGGCTGCTCTTTGCTTTTCGTCTTCGACGAGGCTGATTCTTCCTCAGGTTACCTGGTTCAACAGCGGCGTTGTCGCCGGTCGCCGTCGTATTCATCGTCAACGTGCGCTCGCTGGCAAAGCTGCCGCGGTGGTGCCGTCCGCCGGCCTTCGGACTGGTTCCATACAAAATGTCCGAAACATTGGATCGCTACCGGATTTGCAGCCAATCCCAGTTTTTTATCTAAGAGAGTTTCGAGATGGCGATCGTGGGCGGCTTCGTTCAGCGAAGGTCCGCTCCTAGGCATTCACTTTTAATCCGCCAACACCTGCTGTTGGCCGGTCGGTGACCGTCGCCAGTTCAATCGACCATATGACGCTCTAGAAATGGCCGAGCAGACTGAGGCTTAACCGAGCCTCTAGGAGCGGGACGGCGCGCCGGTTGGCGACATTGGCTGTCGCCGACCGGCCAGTAAGAGACAGCGGGCGCATGGAGCTGTCTGCCACAGAGCGGCCATTCCAGGCGCTCCCGGTCGCCGCGGCGCATTGGGCGCGGCTCGCCGGTGACTCGAGTCAGAAGTCGCCGGTGGGTGTGGTACGGTACGGACATGTATACCGTGACCAGAAGCGTTCATCTATCCAAACTTTGCGTAGGTATTCTATTTACAACCGTTGGCGCTTTGAGTGTGCACGCAGTGATGTTGCAAATACTGAACGTGCCGTTTCCAGAGCTATCAGCGATTTCTCCGGCGTACAAATTCGCCATTCGGGTCATGGCAACACTCGGGCTCATTGTCTTTTGGCAGCTTGCTTCCCAGAATATACACGGCTTATTCGTCAAGAAGTCGGCCGTGCTGTTCTTGTTCTCAACTATGTTGACGGAGACGCTCTTCCGCGGTCCGTTCATGGACGCGTACTGCACCACGGCGTGGGCTTTCATTTTCGTCGCCAACAGCCAGAAGGTGCTCACGATGGCGATTGCGTCCTTGATGATCGTGGCGGCCACGCCGAAGTTGCCGCTGGTCTGGCAGAAGCTGGCCGGGGCCATCGTCATTACGTCGCTGACCGCGTTCGCCATTGGCCCATTGATCGGCAAAGGGATGGCACCGGTCATGGCAGCTATTGCGCATCTGGCGCCGCAAGGCGAATGGTGCACCTTACCCTACGGCCCGAACGTACTGATCCCCGCGTACCTGACGTTCTTGGAGCCGGTACTCGCCTGTTTGGCCGGTGCCACCCTGATATGGGATCGATTGTCCCCGTCACGTGGACTTCGGTTTGCGCAATTCACGGTTTTGATCTTGGCCATCAAGAATCAACTGGTGACACCGCTTGTGTACGCCGTGCTTGCCAAGATGCCGTTCCTGAGTGCGCTGACGAGCGACGGTCAATTCGCCTTGGAGGCGGTGGCGCTGGCTTTGCTCACAGGAATCGCTTGGGAATGGAGTACGGCGCGAAGACCCTAGGACGATCGCAGGCAATCTTCTTTCGATCGTCCGAATCGCCTGAACGACTAATTCGGATCTGCCGGTCAGCGGTCATTCGCCACTGGCAGCAACGGGTCGAGAGGACTCATCGGCGGTCCAGAGACGCGCCCTAGTTGCGCGTCGGCGGGGTGGAGACGCTGATGAGGGCTGCCATCTTCCACTGGCTCGTCGCGACCCGGAGACGCCGGTCGCGACTGACCGCTTCCCGGCAGGTCGCAGGCTTGCTGACCCGATCAAGGGCTACTTTTTGGGAGGCGGTACATTCGTCGAAAACATGTCGCGTAGCAGCTTCCACTTGCCATCCGCGTGCTGCCAGACGACGACGTACTTGCCATGGTTGAGTACCTTGCCTGCCTTGTCCCGCAAATCATACTCACCAACTTCAGTGGCCGTTGGCCCATGACCGAAGACCTCGACAGTCTTGAGGCCGATGGCGGCGACCCCTGAGTCTAGCGCTCCTTGCCAAAACTTCTGAATCGATTCTGCGCCTCCGACAGGGTCGCTGCCGGCCGGCATTACTTGTCCATCCGGCGCATACAGCGCCGCGAGGGCCGCGCCATCGCCTTTAGCCGCAGCCGCTGAGAACTGGCTGTTTGCCGCCTCTATGGCACCCTTTACGCTGTCGGCTTGGACCGCTGTTGCCCCAGAGGTACAACTGATAAGGACGAAAGCACAAGTCAGACCAGTGAGTTTCATGTGATGTTCCTTTGTATGTGTCGTACTGAAAGAGTGCGGCTTGCAAGTCATCCCGACGTTACCCCTTCCTCAGTAGCATAGGGCTTTAGAGTTTTCCGGCATTGTAACGACCTTTCTGGCCAACTGCTTTGCGTACTGGCTGGGGGTTATTCCTCCCAGCGATTTCTTCGGTCTTTCTTCGTTGTATTCCTTTCGCCAAGTCTCGATCACTGCCCGTGCATGCGCGATGCTGGTAAACCAATGCTCATTCAGACACTCATCTCGCAATCTTCCGTTGAGTGATTCGACGTATGCATTCTGGTTCGGCTTTCCCGGCTCAATCAGCCGCAGGGCGATCCCGTTGCGGTGCGCCCAGGTGAGCATGGATTTTCCTGTGAACTCCGGTCCCTTATCGGATCGGATCATCGAGGGCTTGCCGCGTTGGGAGCAGATACCGTCAAGGATGCGAGTCAGGTGATCGCCGCCGATCGTGTGCTCAGAAGCAATGGCAACCACTTCGTGCGTCGTGTCATCGACGATCACCAAGTTCTTGATCACCCGACCCGATGCTACTCGATCGAACACGAAGTCCATGGACCAGATCTCATTGGGGCCGCCCGGACGCACGAGCGGCTGCCGATCGGCAATCGGGATCTTCTTGCGCCGCCGGCGCTTGATATGCAGCTTCTCGAGTCCGTAGAGCCGCTCGACGCGCTTGTGGTTAACCACTTCGCCGGCCTGCCGAAGCTTCAGGTAAATCATTGGTGAGCCGTAACGCCGGTGACGCCGCGCCAGAGCAACAATACGCGCCCGCAGCGCCACGTTCTGATCGGGACGCGGCTCGTAGCGCAACGAGCTCGCGCTCATGTCCATCACGGCCAGCGCCCGCCGTTCGCTCAGTCCTCGCGTTCCCATCCACCGCACCAGCTCGCGACGTGCCGGGGCGGTTACCATTTTTTTCGAAGCGCCTCTTTGGTCACTTCGTTCTCCAGCAACGCGTCCGCCAGCAGCTTCTTGAGCCCTGCGCTCTCCACTTCCAGCGCCTTCAGGCGCCTGGCATCCGAGATGTCCATCCCGCCGTATTTGCTGCGCCAAAGGTAGTAGCTCGCCTCCGAGAACCCGTGCTTGCGACACAACTCCTTCAGCGCGATCCCTTTATCCGCCTCCCGCAGAAATCCGATGATCTGTTCTTCTGAAAATCGATTCTTCACGTCCAACCTCCTGGCCGGGGTTAGACTCTAAACTGAAATGCTACTCAGGACGGGGGTAACGTCGGGGCGCTGCTCAGTCCGAGTCCAAATGGATTGCGCAGATTTCATTGTAGTGCGGCGCGCTGCGTTCCAAGAGTGGGCAGGACGTGTAAAACATGTCGGACCCCGGGCTCCACCAGCCACCGTACGAGGCTTTATTTCCGAGATCGAATACTGTTGTTCTTGAGATGCCCAATTTCAACACCACCATGTCATGGTAGCTATCTCCAAACAGAGTAATGGGGTCCGAGGTCATATCTAGCGCTATTTTTCTATTGTCTGGCGAAATCGATATCGTGCTTATTCTTAAGTGTGGGACCGCATAGTCGCCAACGTAGAGGTGGGCAATTTTCCGTTTTGCTTTCGTCGTGGCATCCAGCTCCATCAAATCAAAACCAAGCGTCGCCGGTACTCCGTAATACATTTTGTTGTCACTAGAGAATGCAAAATGTATATGCGTGCCATCTTTGGGGAACAAATGTTTGTTCGCGATATACACTCCGTCTCGTAGCGAGTCTGGAAGCTGATCTTCAACGCTTTGATACCTTTCGAAAGCTGTTCTTGGCGTCTCCTGTGGGTAAGTGGTCTCCAACAGAGCCCGTATTTCTTCAGAGCTTAAGTGCCTCGGGAACTGCAATTCCCGAATGGACTTCGCAATCGCCAATGCGTCTGGCATTTCCGGAGCTTCTAACGGATAGATTGACTCAAGCAAGAATCTATTCAGGACCTCTGTTTCCACGGTACTCAACTGCTGTCCTTGCTCTAATCGACCAGTAAAATCCCTAATTACATTTGCTTTCACGAGAGAATTATTTAGCTCTCTTGTTTCTGAAGGACTTAAGGCATGTCGCGGTTGCAAGTTGGCCACGTGGGCTTTAATCACGTCTTCCGGTGCAGCAGGACGTGTTGGAATGAACTCGTACAGGTCTGCATAACGCAATAGCCCATTCAAGGAATCGATTGGAGTCTTTGCAGCAGGAACCGCAATTTGACTTCCTGTCTGTATCGCCTTAAGCAGAGCCTCGGGAGCCATGGGACGTTTGAATTCTCCTACCGAGAAATCCAAGGAGGCTCTTAGTTCATTATGCTTGATCACCTCCATCAGCCGCCGCCCAAATCGCTGGTCGCTGACCAAGCTGTTTAGTCTTTCTGTGGCATCATATCCACCAGGGATCTCTATCCCAGTTGATACTTCAATGGCTTGTATTAACTGATCTCCCTGTTCTTGCTTAAACTCGTTTCGTGAAAACATCGCAGAGCCATTGTTGTTACAGCCGTCACAAGCGAGACTGTCGTAGACGCCCAGTTTTTGCGTGTTAGGCAAAACTTGAAACTGGACCGTGGGTGAGGATCTAGAATTAGACAGTCTAATGTTCTCAGACGCCCAACCCATTGCCCGAGGGCCCGGAGTGGGGGTAATCATCACCAAGAAAGGGAACACGAGATGAGCTATGGACCTTGAGCATTTGTTACGTGGACACATGGCAGGACCTGAAAGATTGGTCGTTGGTTTCTACGTCGCAATCGATATTTTCGTAGTAGATCGCAATCGGCACGGCTGATGCGAGCGTGGCCGCCAAGAGCCTGATTAGTGCGACCTTAGCGGTTGATTTGGGCACCGCTCACCAAATATCACGATTCCCAGACGGATGCACCACGAACCGTCACAGCGCATGCGCATTTTGGCGAAGGAAACGAATTCGAACCGCGTATGGCGGCTTTGCGACGGTCAATCGAAATTAGCGACTGCCCGCTTTTCGCCGCCTGCTGCCCGCGACAGCCTAATGGCAACGAGCTGGCGCTATCGACCCGAAGCGGCGGTTCCTGTTCGTCCGCTTCGCGGTAGCCAAATACTTCATTGTGCTCGGCAGGAGGGGCGTCAGCTGAGCCGTATCCTCAGAATAGGCGAAGCCAATAGGTGCCAAAGCGAGCCCCTCCCATCGACCTCTTGATCGATGGTCTTCAATACAGAATCGACGGTAAATAAGCACCGGCAGGTTCGTTGTATAGGCCGGTGGTCATCAGAGATCGGACCGATCCCAAAAATGGTCGAGCGTTCGTCCATGAAGTTGCTGCCGACAATCGTCCCGGCCTCTTCCGCGATTACCCCGTAGAATCCTCGGTCGCCAATGAGCATCGACGCGAGACCCGTCGCGACTTCGGGAGAAGGAAAGTCTGGCGGAAAATTGTGTTTTTCCGCGAGATTTGTGAAAGCGTCATACAGAATGCGACCACACCTCTGCGCATCGACTTTGTTAGCGTCGCGAATATTCATAATCGAATCCCCTGCTTGACCAAAGGGTTGCACCCTGAGCATAGCTGTAAAACCGGCGTTAGCGGATGCGTGTCGATACGATAGCCGGCGAATGGCAGGCATCGGGCAACCCTTCTGAGCTACTGTGTGTCCGCACCTGGCCGATAGCGACCGATTCTCGACCCGGAACCGGCCACTCAGCGCGACGAACCCGAGACCGTCGGCATCCGGCAAATCCGACCCGCTGCAGTCCTAAACGACCGTCCGCTGTCGGGCAACTCAGTTTTGCTGGACTGGGTCTCGGTGAACTGGCTCGGCGCGGAAGAGCCTGCAGTGCGGCCATCACTACGCCCCGCAATCAAATATTTTCTTGCTCGATGAGGGGATTTGCCTGCGCTTTGCACATTTAGAAGCGAACGCGGATAATTGTTTGTGGAAGCGGTGCGCGGAGAAATGGACGCGTCAAAACAGCGTCACGGCTTACCATAACCTATTTTGATGGCAGACCACTCGCTCTAAGTTTCACAAGCAACGAATCTGTTTGCGTCAATCTCTAGTCCAAAGAAGGAATACAAAATGAATAGGATCAAACGTGCTTTGACTACATGTTTCTTCGCGGGTACGTTCTTGGCATTCGGCGTTGGCTTCGCCACTAGCACTTACGCTGAAGAGGGCTGCCATAGGGTGCATGGCCGCATCCAGAGCACCTTCACCACGACTAACTGCACAAGTCCCATCGGCTTGTGCACCGAAGGGATAATCACCGGCGCCGGCCCCCTTGATTCGGCAACGACGTTTCTCGCGTTGGATGCTGCGCCATCGGCAGGTATGCCTGCCGTCGAGCCCTCGGCGAACCTCTCGTATTCGGGCGTGCTTACCATCAGCGCGCGGAGAGGCACCCTCGTAACGCACGACCTCGGCGTGCTTGACGCCGCGACAGCCTCATTCACCGAGATGGAACGACCAGCATCGGGAACGGGAATCTTCGCAAATGTGAGTAGCGTATTTTTCATCTCTGGGGCCATCGTCAACAACGGGACGGGCTTCGACGGGGAGTTGTACGGCGAACTCTGCACCGGCAGCGACTGATGCTGGTGTCAAGTTCAGTAATTGACGTGCCCTAGGTATTTGATGGGACGGGCGCCCCATGGATCTACCCTGCCTAGCAAAAAGGTATTCGCGACTCTAGACATCGTGGCTCGGCTCCCCGTGGCGGGCTACGGTGTCTAGGCGGGCTCGCGATGTGGATTTCAGGGTCGCGGAACGTCGGGTTCGGGACGGCGAATTCGTCCAGCTCGGGGACTGAAACTGGCCAGAAGTCCCCGGACGGCCTTCGCGGAAGCGCTCAGTGGGCCGATCCGCCCGAAGCCCAAATCACCGACCGAGATCGACCGACGCCGACTCTCGCAAGCGGCAGTTTCTATGGAACCAAATCGGGTGAATGATCGCGGCATCGATTGTTGAAACCGCTGGTCAAAAAAACCCGCCGTTCGCTCCGATGAATTTTCGCTATAGAGACGCTCCCACGCTAGATAGTTAGGCGACGCCCGTGCATGCGCCACGATCAAAAGCTAGGCGCCTCAGCGCTTGTTGGGGCCTATGATCCACATGGTAATAATGTACGCCAATGTGAATACCGCCCACCACGTGATTTTGGTTGGAGCCACGATGAACATAGCAAAGGCCAGCGCTCCCCCGACGACAGGGTAATCCCACAGAAACGGAAAGATGGAGTCGCCGACAATTCCAAGCACAATCATAGACGGCTTGAACCAGAATCCGTGCGTCGGACCCTGGGCCAACGTCAGCTATCCAGCAAGCCAGACTATGGCGCGGTGGGACTAGAGCTCGTGCGTATAGACGATAAAACCTTCGTGCTCCGCGACCTTGTCGTACAGAGCACGCCCCGGTGCGTTGGTCACTTTCGTCTGCCAGTACACACGACTGCTGCCGGCCGCCCGCGCAGCTTCGTATACCGCATAGATCAGCTGACGACCGACGCCGCGACCTCGCACTTTTTCGGCGGTGAATAAATCCTGGAGGTAGCAAACGTCGGTTAGCCGCGTCGTACTTCGATGGAATAGAAAGTGCGCGATTCCAATCACACAGCCATCTTGTTCAGCGATGAGAGCCTGCACCGGTTCCTCGCGTGAAAAGAATCGTTCCCAGGTGGTCTCTGAAATGCTTTCAGGTAGCGCGCTCGCACCGTGGCGCCCATAGAAGCGGTTGTAACCATCCCAGAGCGGCCGCCATCCAGGGTAATCAACTCGCTCAATGGGTCTTATGAGAAGGGCTTCAAACATGGTGCGAATTGCCAATTCTAATCCGCCAAGTTTAGCACCGTCCGGATTCTTCGCGTCCGCAAACCGCCGGTCGTGCGCTGTCCGTCAGTAACGGAGAATCGCGAGTGCGTCGCCCCAAAGACGCTCTAAGATCTGTTGGGCCGGCTCCGCGCGTGCGAGGCCTGCGGATTGTCCCGCCCACGCCTGCATGCGACTCACGTCCCCCGCTTTTATTGCCGCGACTCTCATCGCGGCGGTGAGCCCGCGCTGAACCGGATAGGGTGCTGGCTGTGGCGCATCGTCGAACATGGCGGCACGCACGTAACCGGTTAAGAGACTGCGGCCGGCGCGCCCGCTGAAAGTCCGGCTAACGACGGTGTCTTCCGGCGCGGCCGTCGCGAGCGCCTCCGCCCATGCTTGATGAATCCCTGCTTCCGGTGCGCGCATAAATCCTGTGCCGACCTGCGCGGCACTCGCGCCCAATGCAAGCGCCGCGGCGACACCTCGGCCGTCGGCGATTCCTCCGGTGGCGACGACCGGAATCCTAACAGCGTCGACGACTGCCGGAACAAGGGCAGCCAATCCCACCATTTCGCGCTCGGCCTTATTGGAATCAAAGCAGCCGCGGTGCCCGCCGGCCTCCATTCCTTGAACCACGACCACGTCTGCGCCAGCCGCCTCTGCGGCCTTTGATTCAGCGACGGTCGACGTATTGGCGAACCACGCGATGCCAAGGGACTTAAGCCGATCCACGAATTCGGATGAGTAAAGTCCCATTACCGAAGAAACTATGGGTGGACGGGCCTCGAGCAGCGCCTCGCATTGTGCGGTGAAATCTGGTGGCCTGGCATCACCTGCATCTTGTGCAACCACCGGCCCCCAATTCGCAAGAAAATCGCGCACGAGCTTTTCGTGGGCCGCATTGCGGACTGGGGATGGGTCGGGGATCCAAAGATTGATTTGAAAGCTGCCGCTGCTCGCGGCTCGAACCTCATTGGCCCAGGCAACAATTTCGGTACGCGCCATTAAAAGCGCGCCACAGGCGCCCAGGCCACCTGCGTTTGCAATGGCAATTGATAGAGCAGGAGCGCTTGCACCAGCCATGGGAGCCAAAAGTATCGGCACGCGCAGACCAAATCTGTCGCAAAATTCAGTTGTACGATTGCGAATGCTCATGGCGCGGCCCTATGGTTCCTGCAATTGCCGTTGCCGAGAATGTCAAAGGTACCATCTTTGCTCGATCTCGAATGTCATGGAGATTGGATATGCTGGAATTGAGACCCAACTGCGAGTGCTGCGACATCGACCTTCCGCCGGGGTCGGCCGACGCCAGGATTTGTTCTTTCGAATGCACATTCTGCATCGCGTGCACCGAGGAACGGCTGAATCACAAATGCCCGAACTGCGGCGGTGAACTAGTGCCTCGCCCACGGCGGCCGGCAAACAAGCTCATCCGCAATCCGGCTTCGACGACACGCGTTTTCAAGCCGGCGGGCTGTGCAGTCGCAGTGTAGATTGGACTGTGATTCATCCCGGCTTGATCACCACCTTCAGCACAAATACCCCCCGATTGGCTGACAACACTTCGAGGGATTCGGCCGACAGTACATGGCCCCCTGGTGTGCTTCACTTCTGTGACTATGAATTTACCGCATCCTGGGCGCGCACGTGTCACACCCTTCCGACCCACAAACTTTGGCTGGGTGGCCGTCGGTATCTTGCTGGCCGCGTGCTCGACGCAAGAGGAGCCCGCACAGAAAATGATCGCCGATGTCGAATCCACGACGAACGCCGCGGCTCCCGACGCGGCGAAGTACGTGCCGGATCAATTGGCGGACGTCCAGGACAAACTCGGCGGGTTGAAGGGTTCGTTTGACAAGAAGGACTACAAAGGCGTCCTTCAGGGCGGCCCGCCGGTGCTGAGTGCGGCGCAAGGCCTCGAAGGCTCCGCCACCGCGAAGAAGGATTTGATCGCGCGCGGATTTAGCGATCAGTGGGCGACGCTATCGAGCACGGTACCCGGCAACGCGAGTTCCATCCAGAGCCGCATCGACTTCTTGAGCAAGCGGGAAAACAAAAAATTGGCATCCGGTGTCGACCTCAACGAAGCGAGGTCCGATCTTTCAGACGCGGAAGCAATGTGGACCAAGGCTCAGGACGCGCAGTCGCAGGGCAACCTGGAACAGGCCGTTACCATCGCCAAGACGGTACAGAGCAAACTCGGCGCAGTCGCCGCATCGATGAAACTCAATTTGGCGGAGCCGGCAGCAGTGACGGACACGTCCACCTAAGGAGGCACGTCCATTCCGTGCCGCCTCGCTGAACGAGCCTGAGGACTGCGTCGGTATCGACCCGTTAAAGTTCTGCCGCCTTCTCGGGTCGGCAAATTCCCGCCAGTAGATGGCATACCGCCGTCACATTTCCTTTGAAACGGCCGCGTCGATCGATGAAGGACTCGGGCCGGATGGTCTTGAAGCCGTTGACGGCAATTGCCTTGAAGCTGTTGGACCACGCCTCTTTCAGCGAGAGCGTCCCCTTTTGACAGAGGTACCACGGGTTGACGATCTGCGAGTAGCCGAACTTCGTGCCCGACACGCGGCCACTCTTTATCCCGAGGTGGACACCGATGAGGGAGTCGCATTGCACCAGCCGGCCGGATTTTTTGGCGGTGCGTGAGAAATCCTTGTCTTCCAGCCACCCGTACAGCGCCAGGCGCTCGTCAAACCGCACGTGGGCGCCTATCGCTGACATGCGGAAGGCCATGTTGCAGCCGTACAGGTCCGGCGCATCCGACAGGTGGTCGTTACATTCCTCGACTTCGGCCTCGCCGATCAACCGATCGGCTTCTTCCCAAGACACAGCATCGGAGCCTGCGCCGTCACGGATGACCCGTCCGGAAACTCCCGCGACCGCACGGTCGGCGCGGAACACGCGCACCGTCCGCTCGATCCAATAGCGCGAGGGAACGAAGTCGTCATCGAAGAAAAAAACCACATCGCAGTTCTCTTGAAGACCGTTTAAGGCGCGATTGCGCTGGATCGAAGTGCCCGGCGACCCCAGAATGACATCCACATTCATCCAAGTGTTGAGTTCCGTGCCCACATCGGCAATCTCGGTCGCTGAAATTACCAAGTGGGAGGGAGGCAAGGTTTGCTGCTCGAGTACCTGCAGCAGCCGTTGCACGGCCTGCGGCCTTCCCTTGGTCGCGACAACAACAGCAGTTCGCGTGGTCGCGTGCATTGGGATCTCCGTAAGATTCATGAGCAGGTGGGACGTATTGATAGCCGCAAAGTCTTACGATTTGGTCACAGTGATATTGCTGATTTAATACACTCGCCTTCTTTCGCTTCACTCCGCAAAGTTGGGGTCAAGGGCCGCTTGCGTAACATTCCGACATGAATTCGAGCGATGCTGCACTGATTCGGGTCGCGCCGATCGTCGTCATGGGGGTATCCGGCAGCGGGAAAACCACTTTTGGCTCGGCACTTGCCCGGACGCTGGGTAGAGACTTCCTGGACGGCGATGATCTTCACTCAGCGTCGAATATCGAGAAGATGCGCGGCGGCCACCCGCTCGATGACGCGGACCGCGCGCCCTGGCTCCGTGCCATTGCTGCTCTGCTTGCAGGCCACGCTTCGCATACGACCGGCGTAGTGGTCGCCTGCTCCGCCCTCAAACGAACCTATCGCGATGTCCTGCGATCCGCGCGCGGCGTGCACTTTGTGTTTCTCGACGCCGACCGGAGGCTGATCGAACGGCGCCTCGAGGCACGGCCGGAACACTTCATGCCGCGAACGCTCATCGAAAGCCAGTTCGATGCATTGGAACGCCCGGACCCGACGGAGGGCGACGTGATTACCATTGATGCCGCCCTGCCCCTCGATGCCGCCATTCGCACCGCCGTCGAGGCGCTCGGTGGACGGAATTGCGCTGCGAACATACAGGAGCAGTCGATTCTTCGTTCCTGGCAATTGAATGCGGCGCCCTGGACTCGCGCAGTCCGCGAGGAGCGCGTTGCAAGCCGAACCCTCGTGACCAATCGAGCCATCCTCGACGCCGTGCTCGCTCTGCCCGCAAGGCGTGTACTGGACGTAGGGTGCGGCGAGGGATGGCTGGCGCGTGCGCTCAACGCCAACGGAGTCGCCGTGACGGGGATCGACGCGATCGGATCGCTCATCGCAGAGGCTCGAAAACTCGGCGGCGGTACGTTTGCAGTCTGCAGCTACGCCGATCTCGCTGAAGGCCGATTCGAGGGGCGTAATTTCGATGCGGCGGTCTGCAACTTCTCGCTACTGGGCGGGGACTCGGTCGAGAGGTTGTGCCGCACCCTCCGCATGTATCTTGCGCCCTCGGCTCATCTCGTCATTCAGACACTGCACCCCGTCGCCTCCTGCGGCGATCAGCCCTATCGGGACGGCTGGCGACCTGGGAGCTGGTCGGGTTTCGGCCCGGAGTTCAGCGATCCCGCGCCTTGGTATTTCAGAACCATGAGCTCGTGGCTGGCCCTGTTGCAGCGCTGCGGCTACCAACCGATCGACTGCCGCGAGCCGAGCGCACCTGAATCACGTGCGCCCTCTTCGATGATTTTCGTCGCCAGGGCGTTGCCGCCGGAAGATTAGCAACGCCGGCCGCTCCTCGGGATCGCGCCAGTCACCGCTCGCCGACGCCGTCACATAAATTTCATCCTGAATATGTTACATCCCATTATGCTCCTAGGCATCGGCCTATATGGTGCGGTGGGTGCACGCTTCGATTTCGTACGTCAGCGTATGACCGCAATTTGAAGCCCCACGCGCTTAAATTCACTTTGGGAGATTTGGGGAAATGCAGATTTCGGCCCGCTTTTCGTGGGGCGTCGCCCTCTGGTGCGCCGCCTCTGCGCCGCTCAGCGCTCAGGTGAATGTCACCACCTATCACAACGACACCGCCCGCACCGGACAGAACACCCAGGAGGCGATACTCACCCCCTCCAATGTCAATAGCACGCTATTCGGCAAGCTGTTTTCCGTGACCGTCGATGGCGCGATCTTCGCGCAGCCGCTGTATCTGTCCGTGGTCAATATCGCGGGGGGACAGCACAACGTGCTCTACGTCGCCACAGAGCACGACAGCGTGTACGCCATCGATGCCGATAGCGGCGCCATCTACGCTCATGTCAGCCTGATTCCGGCCGGCGGGAGCACGGTGAACAGCAATGCCGACTTGGCTTGCGGCGACGTGCTGCCGGAAGTGGGCATCAGCGGAACCCCAGTGATCGATCCGGTGAGCGGGATCCTGTATGTCGTGGCCAAATCCAAGGTCAACGGCGTCTTCTATCAGTACTTGCACGCGCTCGACGTCGGCACGCTGGCGGAGAAATTAAATGGGCCGGTCAGCATCCACGCGAAGACGCCCGGGACGGGCTACGATGCGAGCGGCGGTTACGTCTCTTTCAGTCCCCTGAACAACAATCAACGCCCGGCGCTGTTGCTCGAGAACGGACACGTCGTGATCGCCTGGTCCTCGCATTGCGACCACGATCCGTACCACGGCTGGGTCATCTCCTACAATGCCGGGACCCTGGCGCAGGAGGCGATATTCAATGATTCCCCGAACGGGAACCGGGGCGGAATCTGGATGGGCGGGTCCGGCCCTGCCGCAGACCCGGCCGGGAACATCTATCTCGCGACCGGTAACGGATCTTGGAACGGTACGACCGATTTCGGGGACAGCGACTTGAAGCTCGGTCCACCCTCGAACGGCGCCTTTCCGCTGCTTGATTATTTCACGCCCTTTGATCAGGACACGCTCGCCAACGACGATGACGATCTCGGTTCGGCCGGGCCCGTTTTGATGCCGGCCCTTGCCTCGGGTCAGCAGTTCTTCTCGCAGCAAGGCAAGGAGGGAAGCATTTATCTGCTGAATATCGCGAATCTGGGGAAATATTGCGGCAATCTCACCCCCGCATGCACGAACAAGGACCCGAACGTCGCGCAGGAAATCCTCGGCGCCAACGCCGGAGTGTGGGGAGCGCCTGCCTACTGGAACGGAAATCTGTATTGGGCGGCGGTCAACGACAACATCAGGGCGTACAGCTTCAATGCCGGGGGCAGCGGCAAGATTTCCACCGCCCCTACGTCCGAGTCCGCGCAGATTTTCGCATTCGCGGCGCCGACCCCCTCCATCTCCGCGAATGGCACCGGCAACGCCATTCTCTGGGCGCTCGACGGACCCGGAGATGACTCCGGTTGCGATGGAGGGACCACGAACTGCCTCGGTTTGTATGCGTACGATGCCACCAATCTGTCCAAACTGCTCTACACCAGTGCGCAGGCGCCGAATGGTCGTGATTCCGCGGGCACGACCACCAAATTCCAGGCGCCCGTGATCGCCAACGGCAAGGTGTACGTCGGCACGCAAGGGGCGGTCGTCGCGTACGGCCTATTGGCCGGTGCGTTGCCGGTGGCGGCGAGCCCCACCCTGACCCCGCCCTCCGGGCAGTACAGTTCGGCGCAAACCGTCACGCTGTCCGATGCCACCGCCGGCGCGTCGATTTACTACACCACGAACGCCACGCTGCCGAGCACCGGCTCGACTCGCTACACGGCCCCCTTTACGGTGAGCACCAGCGAGACCGTCCAGGCGATCGCCGTCGCCAGCGGCTATCAGGCGAGCGCGGTTGCCGGCGGCGCCTACCTGTTCGGGGGGGCGGCCAGCGTCAATCTCGCGTCGATCGATGACAACGATGCGATCTCGAACAACGGCTCGGCGCCGTTGAACTGGGGCTTCGACCACGACGGCGATTCCTATTCTGCGAACTTGCTCGGCACATCGATCACCTGGAACGGCAACGTCTACAACTTCGGGCCCGCCGGCGCCGCCGACGCCGCCGACTGGACCACCATCCCGCTCCCAGCGGGCAACTACGCGACCGTGAGCCTGTTGGGCGCGGCGGTGAACGGCAACCAGCCGAACCAAAGCTTCGTCGTCACCTATACCGACGGAAGCACTTCGATATTCGTGCAGGGCGTGAGCGACTGGTACACTGCGCACCTGTTCCCGGGCGAGTCCCTCGTGAAGACCATGGCCTATCGAGTCTCGACGGGCGGCTCGCGACGGGCGGGCCTCGTGTATCTGTATGGCTACTCCTTCGCCATCAACAGCGCGAAGACGGTCAAGAGCCTCACGTTGCCGAAAAACGCCAATGTGGTGATTCTCGCCGTGGACGTGTTGGGCGCCTCAAGCGGGTCTGTGAACGACTCTTCCGGATTCTCGAGTGCTGCGGGCCTGAAGTTTATCGGTGCCGGCGTTTCCCTCAAAGGCACGGCGCTGCAACTGACCGATGGCGGCGGTTCCGAAGCCACCGCCGTATGGACCGCGTCGCCCCTCAACGTTCAAAGCTTCACCACCGATTTCACATTCAAGATCACGCCCGCAGGCGGGGGCACCGGCGACGGGTTCACCTTCGCGATTCAAAATGCCGGCGCGAGCGCCGTGGGCCAAATCGGCTCGGGTCTCGGATATCAGAGCATCGGAGCCAGTGTCGCCGTCAAATTCGATCTCTACAACAACTCCGGCGAGGGAACCGACTCGACCGGGTTCTATGTGGACGGAGCAACCCCGACCATCCCGTCCACCGACATGACCGCATCCGGGGTAAATCTGCACAACAGTGACACGCTGCACGCGCACGTGACTTACGATGGAACGACATTGACCTTGACGCTCACGGATACCGTCACGGGAGCGACCTTCACCACCAGCAAAGCGATCAATATTCCCGCGACGGTCGGGGGAAACCTAGCCTACGTCGGCTTCACGGCCGGAACCGGCGGTGCCACCGCCGTCCAGCAGATCGCGACCTGGACCTTCTCCAGCGGCAACTCCCCTGCCATCAATGATCCGGCCGGTTTTTCCTCCGGCGCCGGGCTCAATCTCCTCGGCGTGACTGTAACCAATGGCGCGCTGCAATTGACCGACGGTGGGCCCGACGAAGCAAATGCAGTGTGGCACGCGGCGCCCGTCAACGTTCAGAACTTCAGTAGCGATTTTACGTTTCTCGAGACCGCGGCCAATGCCGATGGGTTCGCCTTCGTGATCCAGAACGCAAGCGCGACGGCTCGCGGCAGTTTGGGCGGCGGCCTCGGTTACCAGGGCATCGGATCGAGCGTCGCGGTGAAGTTCGATCTCTACAACAACGCGAGCGAAGGTACTGACTCTACCGGGTTCTATCTCGATGGTGCGTGGCCCATGACGCCGGCCCTGGATATGACCTCATCGGGCGTGAACTTGCACAATCCGCACCCTCTGCATGCGCATTTGGGCTATGACGGAACCACGCTCACGTTGTCGCTCACGGATACCGTCAGCGGCGCGAATTTCTCTGCGTCCCAGGTGGTCAATATCCCCGCCACGGTCGGCGGCAACACGGCCTACGTCGGATTTACCGCAGGCACCGGGGGCGCGACGGCTGTGCAGCAGATCCTCAACTGGACTTACCTGGTCAATTGACAGTGAGCGGCGGTTTGCGCATTTCGGCGACGCTTTTGGTCATCGCAGCCAGCCTCGGGCTACCCCTGAGCGGCGCGTGCGCCGCGCAGCCCGAGGCCTGCGCCATCCGCCATTACTCCGTGGTGGCGCTGCCGCTGAAGCCGGCCGCCGTCAACGAGAAGGGTGAGATTGCCGGTACCACCCCGGAGCATCGCGCAGCGACGTGGAGCGCAGGCACTGGGCTTCGGGAAATTCCGCTGCCGCCGGGCTTCTCACATTCGGAGGCTTCGTCAATCGACGCCCGGGGCGCGGTGGTCGGCATCGCGTACGATCCAGGGTACACGACGCGCCGCGGATTCCTGTTCGCCGGTGGCTCGTTCACCTGGCTGCAGGGGCGAGAATCACGCGGAAACCACATCAGCGCTTCCGGAGCCATTGCCGGCGAGTCGATTCCGCCCGGCACGCCGTGCTCCGGGCCCGCGCTGTGGACCGGAAACAAGGTCCGTGCGCTTGATGGATGCCGGGGTGCAGCCGTCAGCTCGAATGCCGACGGACAAGTCATCGGCGACGCCTACGACGATGAGGGCCGGTATCACGCCTTCCTCTGGACCGCCCGCGATGGGATGCAGCGAATCGGCCCGGACGCGCCGTTCAGCTCCGCGCTGGCCATCAATGATCTCGGCCACGTCCTGATTCAGGCATACCCGTCCGTCTTTCTATACGCGGACGGCAGCTCGACCCGGCTTCGTCTCTCGCCGAGACATCCGTCCCAACCGCGCGCCATCAATGATTGCGACGTCGTGGTCGGATCCTTCGGCCCCAACTCCGACGCGAGTCGTGCGTTCGTATGGGACGAGAAATCCGGCTTCCGCGACTTGAATTCCCTGCTCACCGGCAACACTAGCGGCTGGAAACTTGTAGCGGCCTTCGACATCAACAACCTGGGCGAGATCGTCGGCAAGGGCGAGCAGGGAAAGCTCAACGATGCGGGATTTTTGTTGAGGCCCGTGGAATGAGTTCGAGCACCTTTCGGGCGGTTCCCTCGGAGGATGCCGGATTCTGACCGGTGATCAGCGTGCCGTCCGCGACGACGTGCGGCTGCCCATCGGCGGCGGCACTGAATCGACCGCCCAACCGTCGCAGCTCATTCTCGATGGAAAACGGCACGACCCCCGGCCCGTTCGTGGCCATCTCCTCGCTGTTCGAAAATCCCGTCACCGCGCGCCCCTTTACCAGGGATATGCCTTGGGGATCATGCACATTGCGCAGCACGGCCGTACCGTGGCAAACGGCGGCAATCGGCTTGCCGGCCCGATGCATCGCTTCGATCAGGCCGATCGAAATGGCGTCCTCGCTCAGATCGAACACCGGCCCCAAACCGCCGCTGTAAAACACGGCATCGTAGAGATCGGGTCGAATCGCGGCGAGCTTCGATGTGCTCGCCAGCGACCGTTGAGCCTGCGGATCGGCGGTAAAACGCTGCGTCGCCTCGGTTTGGAACTCCGGTTCCTCGCTGGTGGGATCGAGAGGGGCCCTGCCGCCGGCGACGGAGGCAAGCTCCACCTGGGCGTCGGCATCCCGAAAGACGTAGTAAGGCGCAGCGAGTTCTTCGAGCCAGGTACCCGTGCCACGCTCGGTTCCAGGAATCCGGTCGCAGGATGAGAGCACGATGAGAATCTTGAATTTCACGGCAAATCGAACACCAGTACTTCGGCGGCGCGGCCGGCGTCGATCACGAGCTTGGGCGAGTCGGTAATCTCCAGCGCATCGCCGCCTGCGAGCTCGACGCCGTTGGCGTGCACACTACCGCGGACGATGTGCACGTAGCTGCGCCGCGTGGGCGCGAGCGCCAATTCCGCTCTTTCGTCCGCGTCGAAACGGCCGGCATACAGCAGCGCATCTTGATGGATGCGGACCGATCCTTGGGTGCCGTCGGGCGAGGCGATCAAGCGCAGCCGGCCTTGCTTGTCGCGGTCCGAGAAACGCTTCTCCTCATAGCTCGGCTCGATTCCCAACACGTTCGGCTTGATCCATACCTGCAGGAATGGGCATGGGTCCCGAAGCCCGCACCCGGAGCGACCCGATCTTCGTTGATGACGCGCAACGGCCCGAACTCGATGCGTTTCGGATCGAAGTAATCGGCAAAGGAAGCTGTGGTAAGAGTCGAGCCAGCCGTGGTTCGCGTGGCCCCTTTCAGCGCTACGGTGAATGGTGTTCATGGCTGATCGCCCCAGGGCGCATCCTCGCCGGTGACCGCAACGAAGACCGCGGCCCCCTCGCGCACCACGCGCAAAAGAACGGGATCCTTGGCGCTCGGCTGGGCGACGGCCAGCATATCGCCGGCATGCAGCAGTTGCTTGGTGCCCAGATGGGTGATGAGGTCGCCGACCTTGAGGCCCGCCAACGCGCCGGGGCCGGCCGGCCTCAGTTGCGTCACAATCAAGCCGACCGGCTCATCGCTCGCCTTGAGTGCTTTGCGAATCTCACTGGTCGTGTCCGCGACGCCGAGCCTCAACGCCGGCACCCACGTATCGCCTCCGCCGGTCATGGTCGAATCGGACACGGGGTCCGGGAGCGTTCCGATTCTCATCGCGACCGCTTGCTGCTCGCCCGAGCGCAGAATGGTGAGTGTGACCAGTGTGCCCGGGGCAAGGCGCGCCGTAACCTTGCTCAAATCCTTGAACGTCATGGGTGTCGGGCCGACCTTCAGGAGCACGTCCCCGATGATGAGTGTGCCGGCGGCGGGCCCTTGCGCATCGACCGAGGTGATCAGTGCGCCGGTCGCAGCTTTCATGCGCAGAGCGGTCGCCAATACCGGTGTCAGCGCCTGCGCCGAAATGCCGATGTATCCCCGAGCCACTCGCCCATGGGCTTCGAGCTCGCGCGCGACCGCCGTGACCGTTTCGGCAGGGATGGCGAAGCCGAGCCCCACGGAGCCTCCGCTCGGGGAGAAAATGGCGGAGGTCACCCCGACGACCGTCCCGTCCATGGTCACCAGCGGACCGCCGGAATTTCCCCGGTTGATGGCCGCGTCGGTCTGCAGAAAATCGATGTAAGGATCGTCCTCCAGGATTCGTCCCCGGGCCGAGATGATGCCGGCGCTCACGGACTGTCCGAGGCCGTACGGGTTCCCGATGGCGATCACGGCGTCGCCGACGGCCACGGCCTGGGAAGACCCCAGCCGAAGAGCCGGCAGACGACCGGCGTCGATCTTCAGCAGCGCGATGTCCGTTACCGCGTCGGAGCCGACAATGGTCGCCGAAACCTCTCGTCCCTCCGGTATGCGTACGCGCACCGTGCGAGCACCGACGATGACGTGACGATTCGTGACGATGAGGCCATCTTCGCGAATCACGAATCCGGAGCCCAGAGAGCCGGTTGGCCCGTCATCGCGCCTCGGCACGTCCGACTGGGCCGACAGCAGGCGTCGAATGATGGCATTGACCTCATTGGGATCGACCTCCGCCTGCGCCCGCCGCTCCGCACGCTCCGCAGCCCGGTCAGCCTCATTGACCCGCTGCTGCGCGACCATGATCGTGACCACGCTCGGTGCAACGCGTCGCACCAGGGCGGCATTGCCGCTCGGCTCGGCGCAACTCCCGGTGCCGGTGGATATGCCGGTCAGCGCGACGGCGGCGAGCAGCACTCGGCGCACGCGCTGTGCAGCCGGGCGGACCGGTCTAATGGGCAAAAAACGCATCGTATTCCTCAATATCATCGCCAGAGCTTAGAATAACAGCTTGACCTCGGCCGAACTGAAACGTGAATGCCGCTAAAAATTCTCGTCATCTATGGCTCTTACCGCACCGACCGCCGAGGAATTCGCCTGGCCAATTACATCCTCGAGGGCCTGCGCACGCGCGGCGACGACGCCGTCCTGATCGATGCCAAGTCGGTCGGCCTGCCGATGCTCGATCGGATGTACAAGGAATATGAAAAGGGCACTGCCCCTGCCGCGATGGAATCGCTCGCCGCCGACATTCGCGCCGCCGACGCATTCGTATTCGTCGTCGGCGAATACAACTGGGGCGTTCAACCGGGCCTCAAGAATCTGACCGACCATTTTCTGGAGGAATGGTTTTGGAGACCGGCCGCCGTCGCATCCTATTCCGCCGGAAGATTGTCGGGCGTGCGCTCGGCTTTGTCCTGGCACGGAATATTGTCCGAGATGGGCATGGTCGTCATATCGAGCGCCTTGTCCGTAGGACCCATCACCGAGGCATTGAACGAGCGCAATGAACCGACCGGTCCCGCCGGAAAATTCCTCGACCGCGCGTTCGCGACGTTGGCCCAGGACTTGACCTGGTGGGCGACCGCGGCGAAGGCGCACCGGGTCGTCACACCACCTCCTTACTAGCACCGCGTCGTTCAAATATCCTTCGCGCTCAACCGACCTCAGCCGCGCGCGGCGCTGAACTCGCGCAATAGCTGCTCCACGTCATCGAGATCGACGGGCGTGGTCAGATGATGAGTGAAGCCGGCTGCTTTCGCCCTGTCCTTGTCGCCGGCGTGGCCCCGCAGCCGGCGCCCCGGCAGCGCGTTTTGGCCTCCCGAGCGGCCCTTTGAGCTCTTGGTTGACTGCTCCCCCGCCCCCATCCAATACTGTCCCGCCGAATCCACCCCACCACCTGCGCGGAAGTACAACTTTGGACGCTCGCAACGACTGGACGCTTCCCGAAGTCCAATCCCTCTTTGCCCTTCCCTTCATGGATCTGGTGTTTCGCGCCCAGCAGGTGCATCGTCGCTTTCAGGTGCCGAACACCGTGCAGATCAGCACCCTGCTCAGCATCAAAACGGGCGCCTGCCCCGAGGACTGCGCGTATTGCCCCCAAAGCGTCCGCTACGACACCGGACTCGACCCGCAAGAGCTCCTGGAACTCGACGAGGTGGTGGGACGCGCGGCCGCGGCGCGGCAGGCCGGCGCCACTCGCTTCTGCATGGGTGCTGCTTACCGCTCGCCGAAACCCAAGGACCTGCGCAAGGTCATCGCCATGATCCGCGAGGTCAAGTCGCTGGGACTCGAGACTTGCGCGACGTTGGGCATGCTGACTGCGGACCAGGCCTTGGAGCTTAAGGCCGCGGGCCTCGATTACTACAACCACAATCTCGACACGTCCGCCGCCTATTACGAGAAAATCATCACGACGCGCACCTATCAGGATCGCCTCGACACCCTGCAGGCGGTTCGCGAAGCGGGAATGAATGTCTGCTGTGGGGGAATCGTCGGCATGGGCGAGACGGCGGGCGATCGGGCGGGACTTCTCCACACGCTCGCCACGCTGCCGGAACATCCCGAAAGCGTTCCGATCAATCTGCTCGTGCGAGTCGAAGGCACACCGCTCGCCGGCGCCGCCGCCGAGCTCGACCCATTCGATTTCGTGCGCACTGTCGCCGTCGCCCGCATCCTGATGCCCCACTCACGCGTTCGCCTATCAGCGGGGCGAACCGAGATGTCCGACGAGCTCCAGGCCCTGTGCTTTCTCGCCGGCGCAAACTCGATCTTTTATGGCGAGAAGCTGCTCACGACCGGCAACCCGGATGTCGATCAGGACCGGCGTCTGTTCGAGCGCCTGCAAATCCGCGCGGAACCGTCAGCCCGATACGCGGACCCGCCCGCCGATGTCGCCGTCAATCCTCGACCGGTCGAGTCGCCTGCGGGTCTTAATCATTGACGCGGCATCGCCGATGCACTCCGCGCCCGGGCTCGAGCGATATCAAGCGGATCTCGACCGGCTCTGCGATCAAAGCCTCTTACGCCGACTCGCGCCGAGCACTGGCATCGATTTCACCTCCAACGACTATCTCGGACTTGCGAGCTCGAAGCGCCTGGCCGATGCGCTGACGGCGGCGATCTCCCGCGGCACCGCGATCGGCGCGGGCGGCTCGCGTTTGCTGCGCGGAAACACTCCCGAGCACGAGGCGCTCGAGTCCGCAGCCGCCCGATTTTTCCATGCCGAGAGCACGCTGTTTTTCGGCAGCGGTTATCTCGCCAACTTCGCGGTTCTCTCGACGCTGCCGCAGCGCGAGGATCTGGTCGTCATCGACGAGTTCGTTCATGCGAGCACACGCGACGGCCTGCGAGCCTGCCGCGCTCCCTTTGTGGTGGCGCATCACAATGATCCCGCGGCCTTCGACGAGGCGATTCGCGCATACCGCCAGCGCGGCGGCCTTGGGTCTCCGTGGATCGCCGTGGAGAGTCTCTACAGCATGGATGGCGACCGCGCACCTCTCGCGAGCTTGGCAGCCATCGCCGACCGCCACGATGCTTTTCTCGTGGTGGACGAGGCGCATGCCACCGGCGTGTTCGGCCCCGAGGGCCGGGGCTTGGCCGCCGCTCTCGAAGGCCATCCCAACGTGATCGTGGTGCACACGTGCAGCAAGGCGCTCGGCAGCGCCGGCGCGCTCGTCACCCTGCCCCGCGTGCTGGCCGAGTTCCTGGTGAACCGCTGCCGCCCGTTCATTTTTGGTACTGCACCATCACCGTTGATGGCCGTCGCGTCGCTCGAATCGCTTGCCATCCTGCAGGAGGAGCCGGAGCGCCGCGTGCGGCTGGCGCGCCTGATCGAGCACGCCGGAAGCGAATCCGAGGCCAAGCTCGGGGTGCCGGGTTCCGGTTCCCAGATTCAACCCATCATCATCGGCGAAGATGCGGCCACGATGTCGGCCGCCGGCACGCTGCGCGAGCAGGGATTCGACGTCCGCGGAATCCGGCCGCCCACGGTGCCCCGAGGCACGGCGCGATTGCGGGTCTCGATCACTCTGAACGTCGACGAACGGCAGATTTCCCAGTTGTTCGAGGTGCTCGCCGCCCGGCTGCGACTCGGGCCCGTGACCCCCGGGATCGCGTCATGACGCTGCGCGTCGTCGTCACCGGGACCGATACGCATATCGGCAAGACCGTATTCGCGGCCGGTCTGACGGGTCTGCTCGAAGGCGTCTATTGGAAGCCCGTGCAAGCCGGCCTCGACGGGGAGACCGACACTGAGACCGTGCGCCGCCTCTCGGGTCTCGATGGCAGTCATTTCGTCGCGGAAGCATGGCGGCTGAGCCTTCCGGCCTCTCCCCACCTCGCGGCGGAGCGCGAGGGGCTCGAAATCGGCTCTGCTTCACTTCGCATCCCGGCGCTGAGTCGACCGCTGATCGTCGAGGGTGCGGGGGGCCTGATGGTTCCGCTCAACCGGCGCGAGCTCTATATCGATGTTTTCGCCCGGTGGAAAGTGCCGGTCATTCTCTGCGCGCGCACCACGCTCGGCACGCTGAATCACACGCTGCTGTCTCTGGAGGCGCTCGCACGCCGCGCCATTCCCGTACTCGGCATCGCCCTGATCGGCGATCCGCACGTCGACAACGAGCGCACTCTCGCCGCCATGGGCGGCGTACCGCTTCTGGGACGCCTACCGCTTCTCGATCCGCTGACCCCCGAAGCGCTGCGCACTGCATTCGGCATCGCGTTCCCGCGCGAACTCTTCGACTCGGAAGGCCTTCCTCGACGCGCAGGCGAATCGTGACCGGGCCCACTCAACTTCGCTCGCCGATCTGGCACCCATTTACCCAGCATGCACTGCGTCCGTCACTCCCGGTCGCGGTGCGCACCGAGGGCGCCTATCTCTTCACCGCGGACAACCGGCGCATCATCGACGCCATCTCATCGTGGTGGGTGATCACGCATGGGCACCGACATCCGCGCATCGTCGACGCCATCAAGGCGCAAGCCGACGTGCTCGACCAATTGATCTTCGCGGAATTCACGCATGAGGCGGCGGAGCGGGTGGCCGCGAAACTCCTTGGCCTCGCTCCGCCTGGCCTCGAGCACGTGTTCTTTTCCGACAGCGGCTCGACCAGCGTCGAAGTCGCTTTGAAAATGGCGTTGGGTTTCTGGCGCCACAGCGGCGAATCCCGCCGCCACGTCGTCGTGCTGGAACACAGCTATCACGGCGACACCATCGGTACGATGTCCGTCGGTGCCCGCGGGCCGTTTACCGAACCGTACGAGCCGCTGTTGTTCGAAGTCGAACGCATCCCCTTCCCTTCGGCTGCGCGAGAGTCGGCTGCGCTCGAGGCGTTCGATGCTATCTGTCGCACGAGCAATCCCGCCGCGCTCATCGTCGAGCCTCTGGTGCTCGGCGCCGGCGGCATGCTGATGTACTCACCCCGGGTTCTCGCCGAATTGCGGCGCATCTGCTCCGCGTATGGCGTGCTCTTCATCGCCGACGAGGTCATGACCGGCTGGGGCCGCACGGGCACTGTATCCGCCTGCGACCAGGCCGGCGTGCGACCCGACATCGCCTGCTTCTCCAAAGGCCTCACCGGCGGAGCCCTGCCTCTGGCCGTCACCCTCTGTCGGCACGATATTTTCGAGGCCCATTATTCTTCCGACCGCCGTCGCACGTTCTTCCACTCGAGTTCCTTCACGGCTAACCCCATCGCCTGCGCCGCCGCCCTCGCCAATCTCGAAATCTGGGAAACCGAACCCGTGCGGGAACGGATCGCGACGCTCACGCAGCGCCAGGCCCGGCACCTCGAACCATTCCGCGATCACCCGCGCTTCGAGAACGTGCGCCAGACCGGCACCATTACCGCCATGGATTTGAAGGCCGCCGATGCAGGTTATCTCGCCGAGATCGGCCCGCGCCTTCATGGCTTCTTTCGCGATCGGCAAGTGCTTCTGCGCCCGCTCGGCAACACGATCTACGTGCTGCCTCCGTACTGCGTCACTGAAGAGGACCTCGGCGTCATTTACGAGGCCATTCGCGACGCCGCGGAGGCGATCCGATAGTGCGCGCCGGTAGCGAGTGCCGCTAGTGCGTCACTAACGCGCAGGCCTGCCCTGCATCATCGCTTGAGCGTCACCCAGATGAGGTCGATCGGTTCCTTGCCCACATTACCCGACTGATGGCCGACACTGAGGTCGATGGCCGGCATCCAGCCGACTCCGCCGTCCGGCGAGGCATCGGGATAGGCATGCTCCGGCTCCTTGTACGTCTTCGCCGCCCACTGTCCGCCCTTGATGTGGATATAGAGCATGTCGGGATGATGGGCATGAACTCCCTCCCACTGGCCCGGATTGACGGTGAAGCGCTGTACGATCACCAGATCGTTCTCCAACAGATCCTCCCCCGGAATGTTTGGATAGTTGAGGTATCGATATTTGGGTTTGGCTGAACCCGATGCAGTCGAGCTGGTCGGCCAGGGCTTGAGATTGACGCAGATGACCTCGATCGGTGTTGCGCCCGTGTTCGTGCTGCGGCTATCGGGCCGGTCCGACGCGCTCCGCCAAAGCACCCGACCTTCGCGCCAGAGAGTCGCGCGCCCCTCGCTCGATGTCAGCACGCCGCCCTTGACGAAGACCCACAGCTGGTCGAGCCGGTGGGATTGCTCACCGGTCGTCTGACCAGGTTGCAGCACGAATTTCTCGACGGTCACTCGCGGATTGTCGAGCACCACCTCGCCCTGCAGATTCGCGAACGTGGACGGCTGATCCGCCGGCTGCACGGCGGAACTTGAAGTTGCGATTGCGAGCCAGATCGTGAAAACAGGAAGGATTCGCATGCAGGCCCCTACAAGCCCTTTACTCACTAATCGATCGATTCGCATAAGCTCTACCGGCGCTCCATTCAAGGGTTGCTCCTGCATCCTGCGTTCGCCCATCATGCGGACAGCGATGTTGCCAACGATCAGAACGACGATAACGCATCTCCTCGACGTGCGCCAATTGCCGCAGACGTGCGACTATGAGACCGCTTATATGGGTGATCCTACGTTCCGCAAGCCGTCTTTCCCAACCCACTCCAAGGGTCGACACGAGCAGTAGAGTCCGCATCGGCGCTTCTCGGATGTAATCACGCAGCGCAGTCACGCATGACGATATCTGGGGCCTATTCTTGCTCATCCCGGGCCGGGGGCCATGGATCTGGCGCCGGAGCTTGCGCAGACGACCGGTGTGCCATACGCTCGGATTGTAAGGGAGACCACAAATGCAAGAAACGAGGTACAAGCCGCTGGCCTCGCGCAAGGCACCGAAGGCGCTGGGCTATCAGCAGCCCAGTACCTTCGTTAGCATCACCGCCAGTTCGCCGGCGATTGCCGTGATGACGGACCTGCGCCAGGTCAGCGCGGCAACTATCGGCGCTGAGTCGACGCTGAGCGATGCGACGCGCACGATGATGGCTCGCAACGTCCGCCTTTTGCTTGTCGTCGCTCCTGACCAGTCCGTCGTCGGCCTGATTACAGCTCGGGATACGCAGGGCGAGCGACCGATCCAGTGGCTGCACGATCGTGGCAGCAAGTATACCGATCTGCGCGTGAGCGACCTGATGATCAACACCGAGGACATGGACGTGCTCGACATCAAGGACGTTCTGCATTCCGAGGTCGGGCATATCGTAGCGTCGCTGAAGGCATGGGGCCGCCAGCATGCACTGGTGGCCGAGCAGGACGCGGTCAGTAGCGTCAGCCGCATTCGTGGCATTTTTTCGGCAACCCAAATCGGCCGCCAGCTGGGCGTTGCGGTACAACCGTTCGACGTGGCGGTTACCTTCGCGGACATCGCGCGGGCGCTCGCGGATTGAGGCCAATCCCGACGTGGGGTCTACCCCTGCAAGTAGCCTGATCGCGTACCCTCGGTCGTGAAGCGGCAACCGGCCGACTGCGGGCAGCGACCATGCTGCTTAGCCTTCAATAAAGCAGCCGCTCGCCCTACACCGCAAAGTTAGTGCTCGGCCCTCAGAACGCTGCGGTCGGAACACCTCGGCTCAATCGGTTTCTCCGCTCATGGCTTCGCTCCCCGATTTTTATCGGTGGTATAGACTCCATCGCCATCGTATGTAAAAGAATAGCCCACCGATCCCGAATACCACGGCCACGGCCAGGATCGTCAGAAAGGCGCGCCCCAGGCCCTTGAGTGTCAGATACTTTGCCTAAAGTAATCCGATCACCCACGTGAGCACAGAAAGACCGGTACATGACCGGTCCGCCCCGAAGAGTTCTACTTATTGGCAGCCCGCGTCGGGTCGGCGGGTGTAGAAGGACTGGACGCGGATGCCGCGACCTGATCAGCCATTTTCATCGCGGCTAATTGTGTGCCAGTCGTGTAGGCGGCACGCACATCTTCCATGTTGGACATCAAATCATCGAAAGAGCCCCATCTGTATCGTTGATCGGGGAAGATAGCCCACGACTTGCCTTTCCTGGCGTCGACTCCATAATCGACCTCATCCGAGTACACGCTATCTTCACGCGACTTCGTCCAAAGCTTTCCGCGTATGTTGATTCGCGGAACATACTTGTCGCTGAGATGGCCTGAGTACATGCCCACTTCGTCGATCCAAATATGCAGGACTGCATCGGCGTCGACATGTGAGGCAACATAGTCGTCGTCGATATTGTCCGGATTATTGGCGGGGCGCTTCACATCCTCCAGGACCTCGACTTCAAATCCCCGCTCACTCAACTGCTGCTTCACCACCTTCGTGATGCTTTCAGCCAGCGCAAGCTTTCCCGGTTCGACGGCCTGATTGAAGCGAAACGACTTGCTGTGGCTGTCGATTTTGTTGACCCAGAATTGAAACGGATATCCCACCGGCGGCGCCGCGTTCTCGAACGTAACCCAGTGCAGTTCGGTCGGCGGAACGAATGCAATGCGGTGGATCGCGGGAATGGGCGCCGGAGTTGTCGGGTGAGATGCGCAGCCAACCGCCAAAAGAACAGCTGTGAATGCCGTGAGCGCTCTCATTTTATATATTCTTCCCTGACGATGCCGGTCGCATGGAAAGTATGACACGATGCTGCGACGGCCGGTATCAAAACAATAGTTGTCAAGATTGCATTACCGGGTGCTCCACTCCGCGTTGACCGGAAGGGCCGTGCAGCGGCCGCCGCAAGTTTAAACGGCTAATGCTTTGAATTGGATTCAGACGCTAGGCAAGCCCTCGCGCTGTCGACCATCGCCACTATCCTCGGCAGCCTCCTCTCGATCGTACCAGCGAAATATTGTGTCAGTTGATACAACATGTGCGACGATGAAGTGATCACCGTCAACGTGCATCATTTCGCAGACGCCGCCAGTTGCGCATATCGCTTGATGTCCTTCCGTCGGCTGAAGCCGCGCAATGTCATTTTGGTGCGGAGAAAACGGCGCTCCATAAGTCCGCATGCAGCCGGGGCGGCATGGGGGATGTGAACGTCGTTTGCGCGACATGTCGCTCGAAGAGGGATGCGACGGTGCTTGCATTGCTCATCGGGGTGTCGCCATGTGCGCCTTGAAAACGAGATCGAACCACAGCGCCCAAGTCGCTCCTCCGTCAGTCGACCGCGTAGCCACTTCGTGTACGCTATCGCCCTCGACTCGCCACTCACCGCGCACCTGGCGAGGTCTGCCATCCCGCAGGTGATCAGTGCCTTCGAGGATCATCGCCTGGTCCCGCAGGTGCCCCTCGATCGTGAGCAGGTAACCGGCGTCAGTGACCCAAGTTTGATGCCAGCTGTTCCGGCTGATGTCGTAGATGGTGAAGCTCTCGCCTTTGTGACCGTCCGCGGCTTCATAGATCTCATGCAGGACACACCCGTTGAGCATCAATTCGACCCTGGCGTGCGCGATTACAACGCCCGGCCGATCCGTATCGACCACATCCCAGTCCCCGCGCCAGAAGTCGAATTGCCGGTAAGCATCAGATGCACAAGGTATGGCGCCACTGACAGGCCCGGTACAGGCGAGCCAGAGAACTGTCGCGGCGCACATCAGGAAGGCTGGGCCGACGGCGAACTCGCTACGTTTCAGTGATGGCATCGACGCAGTGCTTGTGACCGCCAATCATTGGACTCAAACACGCGCAGTCTTCTCATGGCGCCCTCCAAACGAACAATCGGAGCACTACGACATGCCCTTCATTTTTCGGGCACAGTAGCCGCAGCTCCTGCTCAATACTAGCCGCATTCGGACGTGATACGAGCCGTTGCTCGTGCCACCGCCCAAAATGGCTAGTAAGCCTCGGCGCTTGACGCTAATCTACGCGCGTGGAAGGCGTTTCTGATCTTACACGGGACGTTCTTGATCGAGCGCGTCGCAGCCGTGATCCGCGCTTTGACGGTCGATTTTTCATTGCGGTGCGCTCCACTCGGATTTATTGCCGCCCCATCTGCCCATCCCGCTTCTCGCATGATTCGAACGTGCGCTACTACGCCACGGCGGAGGAGGCCGCAAGCGCCGGCTATCGACCCTGTCTTCGTTGCCGCCCGGAAGCTGCACCGGGATCTCCCGCATGGACCGGCACGTCGGCTGTCGTGCAACGAGCGCTCCGGCTCATTCAGGATGGCGCACTCGATCACGCATCATTGAGCAATCTCGCCACCCGTCTGGGTGTCGGGGTGCGTCATCTGAGTCGGCTGTTTGCGCGGCATGTCGGTGCTTCCCCGGCGACCGTGGCACAGACTCGCCGAATCTATTTTGCCAAGCGGCTCCTCGATGACACTCCTCTGCCCATCACGGATATTGCGCATGCTGCCGGATTCGGCAGTATTCGACGCTTCAACGATGCTTTTCGCAAAACTTACCGGAAATCTCCGCGCGAGCTTCGCAAGGAAAGACGCGTCGGAATTGATAAGACCGAGAGTGCTGAAATTGCACTTCGGCTCGCCTACCGGCCTCCGTACGATTGGTGCCACATTCAATCGTTCCTGGCCGCGAACGCGATGCCCGGTGTGGAAGCGGTCACTGCGGACGCTTATTCGCGTGCGGCGCCGACGCCGAGCGGGTATTCAGTATTGCAAGTTCAGCCCGTTCCAAACGCAAACGCCCTCGAGGTCAGAATTAAAGGGGCGATGCCGGCGGAGTTGCCGCGGTTGCTCTCGTCGGTTCGGCGAATGTTCGACCTCACTGCCGACCCTCGGCACATCCGGACCGCCATGAGCAATGACTCCCTTCTTGTGCCGCTGCTCGCTCGGCGACCCGGGTTGCGAATTCCAGGCGCCTGGGATCCATTCGAGTGTTGCGTGAGCGCGATCGTGGGAGGTTGCGGCGGCGGCGCAGCGCGCAGAATTCTCAAGCGCCTGATCGAGCGGTTCGGCAATCCCATCGAGGTGCCCGGCACCGACATCCGTTACACCTTTCCGACCGCAGGGGTGCTCGCCGAGGCCAATCTGGATGGGCTGGGCCTCAGCAGCGCACGTCGGGCAGCATTGCAACTATTGGCACGAGGAGTGCGCGATAAGCTCATTCGATTCGACGCAGCGGGCGAAGACATCCGCCGCATGCTTTGCGCTTTGCCCGGTGTCAGTCGGTGGACCGCCGGCTATGTCGCGCTACGCGGGCTCGGGGAGCCCGACGCATTTCCGTCCGGGGATTCGGTGCTTCGACGTCTTGCCGCCTGCGGTTACAATCCCCTGACGACCGAGGCGCTCGACGAGCGCGCGGAACGCTGGCGACCGTTTCGCGGCTATGCTGTCTTTTATTTGTGGGACGCCGCAGGATGACGACCGTTCAACCCTACCCCATCGGCATCCCCGGGCATCCCTGGGGTGAAGCCGAGGTGGCGACCTGGCGCTCACGACAGCGCGTCCAGCGCAGCTACGAGGCAGACGTGCTACACCCGATTCGCTCCCTGCGTTCGCGCGTCGAGGTGGTGCAGTACGGCTGCCTTGATTACGACGCAGCCAGATACCCCCTGTTCGCAATCAAGAGCCGGAAGTGGAGCGACACGCTCCCGTCGGTGTTGGTGACGGGGGGCGTGCATGGCTATGAGACCAGTGGCGTGCATGGAGCGCTGCAGTTCATCGACCACCATGCGGAATCCTACGAAGATCGAGTTAATCTCGTGGTCGCGCCGTGCGTGAGCCCTTGGGCCTACGAGGTGGTTCACCGCTGGAACATGCATGCGATCGACCCCAACCGCTCATTTCGCGAGCACAGCCCGGCTCAGGAATCGGCGTCGCTGATGCGCCTCATCGAACCGCTTCGCGATGCAGTTCTCGTGCACATCGACCTGCACGAGACCACCGATACCGATGAATCCGAGTTCCGCCCGGCGCTCGCGGCTCGGGACGGCTTGGCGTATCTGCCGGGGGAAATCCCCGATGGCTTCTATCTGGTCGATGATAGCGAGCATCCGCAACCCGCGTTTCAGCAGGCGGTAATCGCTGCGGTGGCGAAAGTCACGCATATTGCGAGGGCGGATCGCCACGGTGAGATCATCGGGTCGCCGATGGTCGCGCCGGGCGTCATCAACTACCCGCTCAAGAGGCTTGGCCTCTGTGCAGGCATCACCAACGCAACGTACAAGACGACCACCGAGGTATATCCCGATAGCGCTCGGGCCACGCCCGAGCAGTGCAATGCCGCGCAAGTGGCAGCCGTTCGCGCGGCGATTGATTACGCGCTGGGCAGTTGAGCCAGGTCCGAATCTCGCCAGTATCGTTGGCGTCACAGGGCTAGAGTGGGTGCCCTACGCAAGGTGCGGTAGGACGATGGGAACGACTACTTCCATGTATCGCGCGGATGGGGTTCTTGATCTGGTGGGCGAGGTTGACACCGAAGCCGCCGCGCATGATGAGATCCGTGCCGAAGCGGATGCACCGGCGCTGCTTCCGGGCTATCAGCACATGCCCCCTCGGGGCTTCGACTCCTCACCCCGTTTCATCATCGGCGAGCGTGAACATCGCCTCTATCTGCTGCGCCCGCAAGTAATCGAGCGTATCGAATCGTACGGCAATTACGTGCGCCTATGTCTTGCAGCGGATCGATACCTACGCCGCGATTCGCTCAAGCGTCTCGAGACGAGTTTGGCGCCTTTAGGATTTATTCGTATTAGAAGTTCCCTGTTGCTCAACCTGAGCGTCGTCCACTACATCGAAAAGCTGGGCTGTGGAGTACTGTCGTTTGCGCTCGCGGACGGTCGATGCTTTAAATCGAGCGCAACCTATCGATCCGACATCGTTCGGACTTTGCAGCTGGCCGCTCGATGAGCCTGGCCCGCTAGCCCGCAGACCGCCGTGCGCTTGGGAAAACAATGTATCGACCGCTGCTTCGCTTGCCTGTATGGTCGTCGGAGCGATGTGGCGTGGGAATTCACCTAGAGGCAAGAACTTGGGCCGCCGTGCCGGCGTCGCATTCGTGTTCCTCTGGTTTGCCCTCGGCGGCGCGGCTCACTTTCTCGCAACGAACTTGGAGGCGAAGATCGTGCCGCCTTACCTGCCATGGCACCGGGCGATTGTGCTGCTGACGGGCGCTTTCGAGTTGCTGGGGGCGGCGGGCGTTTTGTATCGGCCCACCCGGCGGGCGGCGGGAATCGGGTTGTTTGCGCTCACCGTGCTCGTTACCCCTGCGAATATTTACATGCTGCAGCGCCCCGATCTATTCGGAATCCCGCTCTGGATCTTGATTGCGCGTCTGCCGCTGCAACTCGGGCTACTCGCCGTGATTTGGTGGTCGACGATCATCCCCGTCGAGCGGCGCGGCCTTCTCTCGATGCGAAGGTGGCAGTAAGCGGCACGCCGGCGCCTCGATCGGCGTCTTCCGAGGGGTCGGATTGAAATTTTTACCGCGTGCGGGCGCCGTCTCATTCGCGGAAATAACAAAAAAGGATCGTGCCGCCCGTGCATCCGGCTTCCTGTCGGATCCGTATCTCCAGAGCGCAACCCAATTCAAAGGGATATTCCATGAATCGACGAACCCAACACACGACGACCTTTCTCGCCGCCGCGCTGATGCCGCTCATCGCCACAGCGTCCAGCCACCGCGAAGCGCCATTCATCACCACACGACCGAAGGTCGACGGCACTGATTTTTATCTATTCAACAGCTATGAATCCGGTCGTGCGGGTTACGTGACGGTGATCGCGAGTTATCAGCCGTTCGAAAATCCTCAGGGAGGACCGAACTACTACACCATGGACCCGAACGCGCTCTACGAGATCCTGATCGACAACACCGGTTCGGGGAAGGAAGCGTTGACTTTTCAATTCCGGTTCACCACGGTCGATAGTGGTCTGACGGTGAAGGCGGGTACCAAGACCATCCCGGTCCCGCTGATCAATCTGGGCCCGGTCACCGGCGTGGGATCGCCCGTGCAAAATGTCGTGGAAACCTACACCGTGACCTTGGTACGGGGAGATCGACGCACCGGCACCGCGCAAGCCGTGACCGATGCATCGACGGGCGGCGCGACCTTCGCCAAGCCGCTCGACAATATCGGCGCCAAATCCACCCCGGATTACGCCGCATACGCCGCAAACTTCGTCCGGCCGATCACCATACCGGGGTGCTCCACCCCCGGGCGTATTTTCGTCGGACAGCGCCAGGACGGCTTCGTGGTCAACCTGGGCGAGACATTCGACCTCGTCAACATCAAATATCCAGTCACCCAGCTCGCTCCCGCCGGCACCAACGGACGCAATCTCGCTCCCAATTCTTTGGCCGGCTACAACGTCACTTCGATTGCCCTCGAGGTCCCCGCCTCGTGCCTGACCGCCGGCGGCGATCCGGTCATCGGCGGTTGGACCACGGCGAGCCTGCGCCAGGCCTCGGTGCTCAATCCTCAACCCCAGAGCGCCAAAAGCGCCGCGAGCGTGGGCGCCGTCAACTCTCCGACGGGCGCTGCGATCGAAGGCGGAGCGTGGTCGCAAGTCTCGCGGCTGGGAATGCCGCTGGTCAATGAGCTCATCATCGGCCTCCCCGACAAGGATCGATTCAATGCCTCTTCCCCGTCGGGCGATGCGCAATTTGCGGACTATGTCACCAATCCATCGCTACCCATCCTGCTGCAAACCCTGTTCGGATCCGCGGGCGTCCTGGCGCCTAACGTGTATCCGCGGACCGACCTCGAGGCGGCATTCTTGACGGGCATCAAAGGGCTCAATCAACCCAAGGCCGTGGTTCCCGCGGAGGAAACGCGGCTCAACACCAGCACCGCGGTCACGCCGATCGCGTCGCAAAACGATCTCGGCGTGCTGGGCGGCGATCTGGCCGGCTTTCCCAACGGCCGTCGGCCGATCGACGATGTCGTGGACATCGAGCTGCGCGTCGCGATGGGCGTGCTGCTCACGCCCTTCAACGGCGGAAGCTCCGATCCCGATCCTGCTTCGGACGCCTCGCGACAGCTGGGCTATACCGACGGAGCCGAGCCTGCGCCGGCCAACTACCTGCCGGCTTTCCCGTATCTGAACACGCCGCTTGCCGGTTCCCCCACGAGCGCCAACGATTGAAGGAATCACCGTGAATCTCAAAACCCCACTCTGGTTCGGTATCGGGATCTGCGCCGGGTTTCTCGCCGCGTGCAGCAACAACGATCACCCCAACGCATCGCTCCCGCCGGTGCCGATCCCGCAAACACCGCAAGCGCTGGACACGGCGCAGGTGCTCGCGCTGGCTCAGAAAACCTCAGAGACCGCGAGCCCGTTCGCGGTCAACGGCGGGCTCGTCACGTTCACCGATACGAGCGAGACCACCTCGCCGATCCCCGTCGGCGGGCCGTAGCGAGGCGCGAGCCGTGCGCAAGCGCCGGGGCAAATTCAGCCGAGCCGCCGCACGCGGCCTGCGCCGGCTGCTGATGGGCCTCACGCTTTGCGCGGCAGGCCCGTTTGCCGTGACGACGGGCCAAGCCGCCGCCGCCGGCTTGCCCTACGTACCCGCGAGCGATTCCGTGGTTTTGACGGAGGTACCGGCAGGAGCAACTCACAGAAGTACACCCTCGCTGGCCCTGACTGCGACCCGCCTCGATGTAGCGTTGCCGCTGGCAGAGTTCGACATCTCCAGGGCGCGCGCCACCGGCGATCTTCGATTCTTGGGCTACGCAGAGGCAGCGCTCGCTCCATGGCGCGATCGACCGGATGCCCGGCCCGAGGTCCTGGTGCTGGACGCCACGATACTGCAAAGCCGCCACGCCTTCGATGCCTCGCTCCTGGAACTCGACCGAGCGCTCGGGCTGCGACCCGACGACGCCCAGGGCTGGCTGACGCGAGCCGTGGTGCTGCGCGTGCTCGGGCGCTACCAGGAGGCGGCGAGTTCGTGCGAAAGGCTGCGCGCGTCGGCCGATCCCGCAATCACCAGCCTGTGCGTCCAGAGCTTGCGCAGTCTCACGGGCCACCTGGGCGACGCTTATCTCGCGATCAAATCGCTTTCCACCGAGCAATTGCCGGCCGAGGCCCGGGCTTGGCGCTATTCCGAACTCGGCGAGATGAGCGAGCGGCTCGGAGACAGCGACAGCGGCGGACACTGGTTTCGCGAAGGCCTTGCGGTGGCTCCGGGCGATCTCTACCTGCGCACGGCTTACGCCGATTGGTTGCTGCAACAGGGGCGGGCGAACGAGACCGTGGGATTGCTCGCGGATTATCAGAGCATGGAGCCGATGCTGCTGCGGCTGACGATCGCACACCGCATGCTGCGTGACGGTGCCGGCACCGGCGCAGAGGCGCAGCTGGCCACCGCGTTCCAGCTCGAGCTCGCGCGCGGCGATGCCGTGCACCGCCGTGAGCAAGCCCGCTTTCTGCTCGACGTGGAACACGACCCCGGCGCAGCGCTGTCGGCCGCCGTCGAAAACTGGCGTGTGCAACGCGAGCCCGACGACATTTCGATCTTGCTGCGGGCCGCACAGGCCTCTCATCGGCCCGATGCCGCGGCTCCGGCGCTCGAGTTCTTGAAGCGGACCGGGCTCGAGGACGTACGACTTGCTGCCTATCGGGGCGCCAACTGATGTCAAGGTCCCTGCGCTGGCGCATGGGACGCGTGGCAGCGGGGGCCTGGACCCTCATTGCCGGATTGCTGGCAACCTTCGCACTGTCGGGCGGCGCGTTCGCCCACATCTCGAGTAACGGCTTCCTGACCGTGCGAGTCGACGGGCAACACCTGGCAGGGTCTCTGGAGATGGCGGTTCGCGACGCGGAGCTCGCGGTCGGACTGGATGCGAACCATGACGGCAAGGTCACGTGGGGGGAGCTTCGTGCCGCCGAGCCGCAGCTCGCCCGCTATCTTTCGGAGCACGTGATGCTTTCCACGCAGGGCCGCCGCTGCGACATCGCGTTCATGCCGCTCGAAGTGAACGACCGCGTGGATGGTCACTATGCTTGGCTGCCGTTCGAGGGCTCCTGTGCGCAGCCGATTCACGCGCTCGAGATCCGCTATTCGGTCCTCGTGGGGCTCGACCCGTCGCACCGTGGCCTGTTGACGCTCAGCGCGGGCAGTGCCGCGCAGACGGCCGTTCTCGGCGGCGCTACGGCGCAGGCATCGTTCACCGTATTCGCGCCCGACCGGTGGAGGGCGTTTCGGGACTATTTTAAGGCCGGCGTGTGGCACATATTGAGCGGCATTGACCACTTGCTGTTCTTGCTCTCGCTGCTGCTGCCGGCGGTATTGCTCAGAAAATCCGGGCGCTGGGAGCCCGTCCACGCAGCGCGTCCCGCGCTCATCGGCATTCTCAAGGTGGTCACCGCATTTACCCTGGCGCATTCGATCACGCTGTCGCTCGCCGCGCTCGATGTCATCCGCCTTCCGAGCCGGCTGACGGAGTCCGTCATCGCCGCGTCCATCATCGTGGCCGCGCTCAACAACATATTTCCAGTGATAACCGAAAGCCGCGCACGCATTGCGTTCGGCTTCGGCTTGCTGCATGGATTCGGCTTCGCCTCCGTGTTGTCCGACATGGGGCTCCCGCCCGGGGCGCGCCTGATATCCCTGTTGTCCTTCAACTTGGGCATCGAGGCAGGACAGCTGAGCGTGGTGCTCGTCGTGATGCCAATCGTCTATGCCGTGCGCAGCGGATTGTTCTACCGCCGAACGGTCATGCCGTGGGGCTCCGCGGCGATCGCCGCGCTGGCCTTCGTCTGGTTGGTACAGCGCGCCGTCTTCCCGTCAGGATGACCACGCGCCGTGACCCCTGTTTACCCGCATAACGCCGCCCTCACACGGGCGGCGGATCCTGATCGCGCTCCGGATGACGATGGCGTGCCACCGCTCGAACGAAGGCATCTGCGTCGATGCCGCCAGCCTCGGTAACGAGCAGCCCAGGATCGCCTGTCGCAGTGTCTATCCCCGCCTCGGAGAGCAGCCTCCGTCCCGTCCCGACGGCAAGAATCGTCTTGCCGTGCCGGAACTGATTTTGCAGAAATTCGGCCGCCTGGCCGTCCGCACTGAGCGTCGCGGCGGCTGCTTCGCCGCCCGGCAACACCAGCGCATCGAACAGCACCGACGGGGAATTTTCCAGAGTCGCGTCCACTTCGAGCGATTCGCCGTCACTCGATTCCACCGAGCCCAATCGTACGCCGAGCAGCCGCACCACGGCTCCCTCATTCGACAATCTCTTGACCAGCGCTTCGATGCCATCGAAGTCCGTCCCTTCGCCCACCATCACGGCGATCTTGCGGGTCGCGATTCCGCCGGCGCCCGGAAGCGCATGCAGAGACAGCGGCGTCGACTTGCTCACCTCCGGCTTGAACGTCCGGTTCGTGGCCCGCGGCATGGGATCGGGAAGCTCGATGCCGAGGCCTTCGGCCACGCGGCTCGCGAGGCCTTCCGACACGTTGCGAAGCGAGGAGACCATCCGCTCGCGGATGGCGGGCACCGTCACTTTGCTGAGCTCGAAGCGAAAGCCGCCGACGATGTGAGCCTGTTCCACGGCGGTCTGGCTTTCGTAAAAAAGCGTGGCTTGATTGTAATGTTCCGCGAACCGCTCCGGCTTGCCCCGGACCTTGTCGATGGGAGCGTTGTCCTCCTCGATGGCCTTCGGGAAGGACACGAAGCCTTTTGCGCCCGCCTGGAAGGGGCAGCCGCCGGCGAGCGAGTTCGGCTCGTAGGCCACTCTTCCGCGGGCGATCGCCTGCCGGTGCATGCCGTCGCGCTGATTGTTCTGGACCGGAGCGAGCGGCGCATTGATCGGGATCTCGTGAAAATTGGCGCCCCCCAATCGCGAGATCTGGGTGTCCGTGTACGAGTGGATGCGTCCGTGCAGCAGCGGATCATTGCTGAAGTCGATCCCCGGCACCACATGCGCCGTACAAAAGGCGACCTGTTCTGTTTCAGCGAAAAAGTTGTCGGGATTCCTGTTGAGCACCATGCGCCCGACCGGCTTCACCGGGACGAGTTCCTCGGGAATCAGCTTGGTGGCATCCAAGATGTCGAAACTGAACTTCTCGGCATCCGCCTCGCTGAACAACTGCACGCCGAGCTCCCATTCGGGATAGTGGCCTGATTCGATCGCCTCCCATAAGTCGCGGCGATGAAAGTCCGGATCGGCCCCGGAAATCTTCACCGCCTCGTCCCAGACCAGCGAATGGGTGCCGAGCAGCGGCTTCCAGTGGAATTTGCAAAACACGGAGGCGCCTTTGGCATTCACGAGCCGGAAAGTGTGGACACCGAAGCCCTGCATCATCCGCAGGCTGCGCGGAATGGCCCGATCCGACATGACCCACAGCAGCATGTGCGTCGATTCCGGCATGAGCGAAGCGAAATCCCAGAACGTGTCATGTGCGGAGGCCGCCTGCGGCATGCCGTGATGCGGCTCCGGTTTTACCGCGTGGATGAGATCCGGAAACTTCATCGCGTCCTGGATGAAGAAAACCGGGATGTTGTTGCCCACCAGATCCCAATTACCCTCATCCGTATAAAACTTGACCGCGAAGCCGCGAACGTCGCGAGCCGTATCGGCCGAGCCGCGCTCACCGGCAACCGTCGAGAACCGCACGAACACCGGAGTGCGCTTGCCCTCGGCCGCGAACGGGGCAGCCCGGGTGATGCTGGGCATGGCCTTGTAGCACTCGAAATATCCGTGTGCGCCCGAGCCGCGGGCATGCACGATCCGCTCCGGTATTCGCTCGTGATCGAAGTGCGTGATCTTCTCGCGAAGCACGAAATCCTCCAGCAGCGTCGGCCCCCGCAAACCCGCCTTCAGAGAATTTTGGTTGTCCGAGATGCGTACCCCCTGATTGGTGGTGAGCGGCTGATCTGCCGCATTCACGCGAACTCGAGCGAGGCCGCCGTCCATCGATTTGGGCTCGATCGTCGCCGCGCCGGTCTTGCCGGTGCCGTTGGATTCGCTCAGCGTGCTCGCAGCCGCTTGCACGCTTGGCATTGGAACGGCCTGCCCAGCCACCGGATGGACGGCGTGTTCGTAACCGAATTCGTTGGGTTTCGTGGCGTTCGACGGCATTTGGGATGCGAGGTGCTCATGCGCCTCGGCCACTTGGGCGAGCGCGGATGCGGGGGCTGGGGCGTGACCGGGCCTGCTCGAGGTGATGCCGGCGCGTTTGGGGCTTGTCCGTCGCTTCGCGGCGTCCCGCGAGGCATTCGCCCGGGTTCTTGAAGATTTTGACTTGGTCGCTTTTGCCATCGCTTTCTCCAAAAAACTCGGGATTCTCCGTCACTTTCGGATGCATCGGAGGAATACGGGGTGGTTATTTGCGCAAACGGCAAAGGCCCTGCCGCCAGCGGATCGCCTCATTCGCCGCGCCAGAGTCTCACTCTCACAGGGAATTTACGATGGAGGAAACAGTCTGAGTTAACGTAGGCTATGCCTGACGCTCGGTCGCATGACAAACCTAGGGTTGCCATGAAACAAACGCATATTGGATTGATGCTCGTCGTTCTCACGCTCACCGCCACTTCAGGCTGGACTGAAGCCGAGCCAGAGTCGCGCGAACGTTTCGTCTGCAATTTCGGCGCCAATCAGCGGTTCATCGACATCTATCGGCTGGCCGCGAGCGGACCCCGGGGTGGTGGATGCCGCGTCGATTACACGAGGGACGGGGTGACGAAGCGGCTCTGGTCGGCCAGCGGCGATTATGCCTACTGTGTGAAGCGAGCCCTGGGGCTGGTGACCACGCTCTCCAAAGGAAGTTTCTCCTGCAGGCCGGAAACCAACGAGTCACCCAGGGGCCCGAACTCCCCTTGATATCGATGTGGGGGAATTCTACGCGGATCTATGCAGGCATCGGCAGCTTGCGCAGGCTTCCAAGGTCGACGTTCCCATGATTGCCGGTGAATCTGATCTGTGACACATCGGTGGGTTGATAAATCCCGCTGATCACGTGCGGGCCGCTGTCGTATGCAGTCACGGTCCCGTCCCGATCTATGAGCAGCCGGTGGGATTCCGGGAAAAAAGCGTAGCGCAACCCGTTTTGCGCGCCCACCGATGATGGCTCGCCCAAGCTGACCGGCCACCAGGCGTCCATCTTTTTCATAGGTTCCATCTTCTTCATCGGCTCCATGATCACTCTCCTACGCACCACAGACGTTCGTGATGACTTCGTGGTGGGCAGTTTGCAGGACGAGCGGGCCTTCGCGCAGGCGGAAACCTCACCGACCGGGCATGGGAAGCTTCCTACGAGGGCTTTAGCGCAGCAGCAGCCGCCGCAGATTGACGATCAGGATTCCGAACAGCACCAGCCCGCCACCGATTGCAAACCGCAGGCTGATCGGATCGTCAAGAAACGCCCTTCCGAACAACACGCCGAACAGCGGGGTCAGCAGCGACAGCAACATGAGTCGCGAGGTGAGATAGTGGCGCAGCAGCCAGAACCACACCAGGTAGCTCGAGATGGCGATGACGAGCGTTTGGAACAACAACACCACGATCGTTATCTGCGACAGCACCACGTGGGCCTGATGCGTGGCGATCGCAAATGCCCCGAGCACAACGGTGGCCGTGCCCACCTGATAAAGCACTGTCTTCGCCGTCCTCGCGCCCCCGATGCGGCCGCGGCGCAGGACGACATTGCTCAGGCCCCAGCTCATGCCGCCGATGAGGGCAAACGCATCGCCCTTCAGCAACGTCAGTGCGGGCAGGTCGTCGAACCCCAGGAACGCAACGACGATTCCGAGGAATGCCACGCCGATGCCGGCCCATTGCATCCGGCTGAGCCTCTCTTCGGGCAAAAACTGCAAACCGAGGGCGGTGAAAATCGGCGCGGCATACAGAAAGACGATCGAATGTGCAGCGGTCGTATAGTCGAGCGACTGGCCGACGAAGATGAATTCCAATGCAAATAGCGATCCGAGGAGCACGCCGCTCGGCAGCGTCCCGTCCATGAACGCGCGCCGCCCTTCGCGGATCAAGACCCACATCCCGAACGCCAGCGACGCTCCCGCGAAGCGGATCGTGAGCTGCATGACCGGCGCAACATTGCCGGAAACGGCTTTCAGGGCAACTTGCTGAACGCCCCAAATCATGCAGAGCATGACGACCAGGGCCGTGGCCCGCAGGTCAAGCGGGCGTCGAACGGGAAGCGCAGTCTTGATTTCGGAGCGGGACACCATTGATGGTGGGGATGCTGAACGTCTCATTCGTTGACGGCCCACGGCGGTGCTCAAGCCCGCTCTGGAAAAGCCACTTATGCAACGAGAATTCGGCGCGGATAACGAATCAAGTAGGCACCGTGCTCGATACGCTGAACGATCTGCGGAGGGCTGATCACTAGACCGAGTTCGGCGTTCGTCAGCTCTTCCTGACTTGACGGTGCGTGCATCTCATCGTTTGTTCGCCATAACTTCCAATGCCGGCTGGTATCGAGTTGCATATCCTTGACGCTGCATATCGCCCAGATCACCGGAATCGGACCCTGGACGACGGGCTGCGACCAGTGAAAATGCTCCCAGATATGAAGTATCTTGCCGGCCTTTAGAAAAACATGCGCAAAAAAACCGTCGCGCACCAACTCCTTCTCAAATGCAAAGGTCGCACTCGGAGGATATGTCTTGCGCAGCACAAGGACTACAGCACTGCCAAGCTGCGTAGCGTCATTCGCCACGTGTTGCATGAAGCCGAAATTGCCATCGGTTAGCGAGATCCGATAGACATCCCCGAGCTTTCTACGCAATGCACTCACTTAATGCCCAAGGCGGACCAGTACTTGGCCGCGATGGAGTTGATCTTGTTCAACAACTGTCCGCCATCCGACGCTAGTCCGTAAAGATTAATCTGCGTCTGCTCCCATACTCTCGCCTCAAGCTTTTCGCCGAATTGTGCGCCGTCGGCCACTGTAAACTGAAGTGCAGCTTTAGCTTCATCGAGCGCGTGCTCCGCAGCTCGTACATCAAGGTCGCGGGACGTGATACCAACGTACCGAATCACGCCATCCGCATCAGTTCCAATGTAGCCGATCCATGTTGCTGCCTTGGCCTCGGAAGAGACCTCGCCGCCGATAGGAACGGCTTCAAAGCTGGCCAATCCCCATTCAGCGGCGGTGCAGCCGCCGGCACTGATGCAAGTGCCCAGCTTATAACCTGGCCAAACGTCGTACATGAACTGCTCGAACTTGGTGTCGCATATCCCACCATGCGAGCAGAAGTTGTAGATATAACCGAAGGCTGCGGTTTCGGCGCCGTTGGCAAAGCTGCCCCCACCAAGCACGGAGGCCGTACCGCCGATGACGACCTGCTGGACGATGCCGTTGGCCCACTGGCCACCATAGTTGGAGGGCAGTAGCGCAGTGGAGAAGCCGGAGGACAGTGCTCCGGCGCCGCACTTACCGCCTTCGACCGCGGAGGATGCGCACCCCAAGGCAATGTGGGCGGCAACATTTGCGAGCGGGGAGCCTGTGGTGTTGTCGCCGATGACGGTATTGGCATAAGCCTCCCCGTAGGTGATGGCGCCCTGTTTGAGAGCGGCGCTGTAGGAGCCGGTCTTTGCGTAAGTGACATCGGCCGAGAGCATGGCGCTACCGCAGCCGCCGCAATACTCGGCTGTCGCGGCGGCGACGGCGATTTGGGCGATGCTGTAGGCCCATTGATGCGAAGCGAGATACTGCACGGTGACTTTGTGCAGCTCATAGCTACTGAGGGCGCCCAGCGGACCGCCGACCGCCATCCCCAGACTGGTCGAGAACCAGTCGAACAGGCTGAAGTAGCCGGTGGGGTCGCGGGTATTGAGCGGGTTGTTGAATACGTAGCTGTAGCGGTTCAAAGACTGCAGGTCATCGAAGTGCTGCACATTGGAGTCGGCCGAGAGGAACCGGCCGATCAGCGGATCGAACACGCGGCCGTTCATGTGGATGAGTGCCAGATCATCCAGGTGTTCATGGTCGGTAAATCCGCGATCGGTGTTGATGCCCTTGATGGCGTCCGTGGGGTCGCTCGCCCCATCGACGGCTCGGCGCTTGCCGAAGGGCTCGTAAGCGAGCCGCTCGATGGCAGTGCCGGCGCTGTTGGTGATGGCGACCGTTGAGCCGATGTTGTCGCGATGCAGATAATAGGGTGCGAAGCTGCCGGTGCCATTCTCACGCTTGAGCATCACCACCGGGTCGCCGCCCGCGGAGATGAACACCCGCTCCTCGAGCGTTACCGAGCCGGTGGTCATGTCCTTCTCGTAGGCGAGATTGCCGGCGTTGTCGGGATTGACGTAGATGGTGACCGTGGAGGAGGTCTGGCGCTTGATGCGTTGGTGCTCGGGTCCGTAAACGAAGGTGTCGCTCGCGCCCGACTTGCTGATGGTGACGGGCATATCGAAGCTTGTGTAAGTCGCCGTGCGGCCGTTGCCGCTGAGCATGTTGCCGTCGCCGTCATAGCTGAAGGTGGTATTGACGGTGCCGCTGATGCTGGCAACGGCATGCGGGCGCGCGTTCACCGGGCCATAGGTATAGGTGCCCACATCGGAGCGGCTGGTCAGATCGCCGAGCGCGTCATAGTTATAGGAAAGGGTGACGATGCCGGCACCCGTGGAGTTGACGCTCGAACTCTTGACTCGATTGAGGTTGTCGTAGACGAAGGTCTCCGTGAGACTTTGGTTGCCGTCCTGGCGCGTTTTGACATTACCCAAGTAGTCGTACACGTAGGTCAAGTTCGAGATCGAGTCGCCGCTGCCGGCCTGGATCGTCAGCAGCCGTCCGGTTTTCGGATCGAAGCCCATGCTGGTGCTGACGCTATTGCCATACGTCTCTGCCGTGATGTGTCTTTCTGCATCCGCCGTCGTCTGCGTCCAATAGACGGTACCTGTGGAGGCGTCGGTGATCTTCTGCAGATAGCTCAGGCTCGTGTAGGTGAGGTTGACGTTCACCGCGCCCGGGAAGCTCTGCGAGCCGATGCGGCCATTGCTGTCGTAGGTGACGGATTGGGTGTAAGTGGTATCGGCGGTGGTGATCGTCGCGAGCGGGCGGCTCAGGGTGTCGTAGGTGTAGCTGCGGCTATAGCCATCGTTCGAGGCGGCGCTGCACAGCTTGCCGATGCCGTTCGTGCAGTTGTCGTAGGTCCAGGTACTGCTCAGATCGGGCTCGGTCCGGGCGGTCATGCGACCGCCGTCATCGTAGGTCAACGTGATCGTCTTGTTGTTCGCGGTCGTCTGCTGGACAAGTTCTCCCAGCGCGTCGTAGACGTAAGTCCAGGTGCCCATGTCGGGGTCGACCGAGCGGATCTTGCGCCCGCGCAGATCGTGCGATGAGACCACCACGTTCCCGGCGGGATCGGTCGTCTGCTCCAGATTCTTGAACGGATCGTAGACATAGGTGACCGTCTGACTCGCTGCGTCGGTCATCGACACCAGCTCGCCCTCGCTGTTGCTGGTGCGGGCCCTCGTTTGACTGAGCTCGTTGGTGACCGTGATGGTCAGCCCGTTGTAGGCGGTGCTGCGCGTGCTCGTGTCGGGGTTGGTTTGCAGGGTCACCCGATCGATGCTGTCGTAGGTGTAGCTCGTGAGCTCCGCGGTTCCCGTGCTGAAGTACGGGCGCGATTTGGAGGCCGTGTGGCCCAGACTATCGTAGGCCGTCGAGACGACGATCACGCTCGAGCCGTCAAAGCCGAGCGTCTGCGCCGAGACGGGCCGGCTCAAAATGTCGTAGTAAGTCTGAGTCCACGGCCCGTTCGGCGTGACCCCGTCGCTCGCCAGCGGCTGGCTCTTGACGACGTAGGCCGCCAGCGCCGGGCAGCTCGCCGTGCCGCCGTCGTAGCCCGTGCAGAAGCTGTACGTCATCTGCACCTTGGTGCCATCGCCCTTGGTGAGCAGGCTCGGGCGTCCGAACACATCGTAGGCCTGGGTGGTCTGAACTAGATTTGGATCTTTGTGGGTCGCCAGCAAACCAAACCGCGCATCGTAGGTCTTGGTCTCGGTATGATTGAGCGCATCGGTATTGCTGGTCGGGTACTGACCAGCCGGATACCCGGTCCCGCTCTGATACGCCGACGACAGAGTGCGGCTGGCAAACACCGCCGCCCCGCTCGGCGCCGCCGCCTCATCGCTTGCCGACCCATTGCAATTGCGCGTGGTCGAGCCATTGCGGTTGCCGTAGCCATCGTAGGTGTAGGTCGTCACCTTGCATAAATTGGAGTCCTCGCCCTCGATGATCTCCTTAGTCAACTGACCGGTGGTCGCGTTGTACTCGTACGCACTCGAGCGCGTGCCGGTCGTCGACGCCAGCACCGATTGCCCCGTCAAAGCGAGCATTATTGCAACACCCGCAACAAGCACGTTCCTTGGCATGATGGGTTTTCCTAGTTGAGATCAGACCCGCCCACTGCGATTGCCGTAGCCGTTGTCCGAGCATCTTGTGAACGTATGTCGCTCCACCGAGAACACGCTACTTGTGGGTAATCGTGCAAGCGGCGGTCCCCGTTCCCGGATAAAAAACACCCCCGGGATGAACGGTAGCCGCCCAATTCCAAGTCGCTGTTCCGGCACTGTAAGCGTAAGTGGCTGTTGCCTCCGTGAAGCTAACTCCCGCTGCCGCCGCGGATGAGAGCCACGCTATGCCGGGATCGGTCGCAAAGCCACTCACGGCAAAAGTGGTCCCCGTATAGCGCCCCGAGCCATGTGCACCGGGCACGTAGTTATCAAAGAATGTTTTATAGGTGTACCCGTTGGAAGTTTTCGTGACGCTCATCGAGCCTGTGATCCCGGCCTCAAAGCCAGAACCACTGGTCACTGCCCCTTCGGTCATGACCGAACTATCTATAATCAGCGGCGTGCTAAATGTGACTGTTGCCGCTGGTCCAATATTTCCGGCGGCATCCAGGGCGTGCACGGCAATGGTATAGCTCGTGCCGGCAGTGAGTCCCGTCAGCCCCGTGGCGAGCACATCGCCGACGTTGACCCAGGCGCCGCCGTTGAGTTGATACGCATAGGAGGTCACTCCGACATTGTCCGTGGCGGCCCCCCAGCTCGCAGTAGCTGAGTTCGACTTTATGCTTGACATGGTGACCGCGCCGGGAGAGCTGGGTGGCGTGGTGTCAACTCCTGACGTGAAAGAACCTGTACTGGCCGGACCGATCACACCGGCGCTGTCCGTTGCATGCACGGCCACGGTGTAGGCGGTGGAGGGATGCAGTGCGCTGAGCCCCACCGTGAGCACATCGCCCACATTCGTCCAGGCACCGCCGTTGAGCGAGTACTGATAGGAGGCGATACTGCCGTCGTATTCGGTGGCCGCCGTCCAGGACGCGGTCGCGGTCGATTCGGTGATCGCGCTGAACGTCGGGGTCCCCGGAGCGGTCGGCTGAGTGCCCACCGAGGCACTTGCCGATTGCGGCGAAGTATCGCCCGAGGTGTCGTACTCGGCCACCGTGTAGGTGCTGCCGGCCACCGCCACGCTATCGGTGTAGCTCGTCGTCGCCGAGGTGCCGATCGGGGTCGCGCCTTTATCGCTGCGGTAGATCTTGTAACCGGAGATCCCAGGCCCCCCCGCATCCGCCCCCGCCGTCCAGGTGAGCACCACCACGGTCGGACCCGTGGCATTGGCGGTGAGGCCCGTCGGGGCCGAGGGCAACGGGTAGGCAGGGGTTGTGACGGCGGCGGGATTTGACTGCAGCGAGACATTCCCCGAGGAGTCGTAGGCCGCCACGTTGTAGGTATAAGCGGTGAGCGCAAGCGTCGAGGTGTCGGTGTAGCTCGTCGTCGCGGAGGTACCGATCGGGGTCGCGCCCTTGTCGTTGCGATAAATATTGTAGCCCGCAATGCCCGGACCGCCCGTATCGGTGCCGGCCGACCAGGCAAGATTGACCTGCTTGGCCGCCACCGCCGTTGCCGTGAGGTTCGGCGGTGCGGTCACCAGATACCCCGGCACGTTCTGCGGCGAGGTGCTCGTCACCTTCGCCGTGGCGAGGCGCCCCAAAATCCAGCTGCTGGTGTTGGCCGGCAGATACGTGTTGGTGGTGGTCTTGGTATACCCATCGCTCGTCGAGCGCACGATATTGGTGGCATCGCTCCAGTCATCGTAGGTGTTGGTCGTGGTCACGGTCGGCAGCGCCGTGCCGTTTAAGTCCCAGCGACTCTCCACCGTCTGGTGGGTGTAGGGGAAGTAGCGCAGCCCCGGTGCGAGCGCACAACTCGTGCTGGTCGGCACCGGGCTCGCCGCCCCGGAGTAGCATTGATAGGTGTTGGTGGTCTCACTGATGATCCCCCCGTTCCCTCCCCCCGCCACGATGTCCTCGCTCTGAGCGACGAAGCCGTTGAAGGGATAGAGCTGATCGTAGAGCGTATAGCTCGTGCGCGCCGCAAACGATCCGACCGCCGCGCGCGTCGCACTCATCCAGCGCGGACCGAGCATCCCACGACCCGTCAGGTCCACCTTGAACCCGCCGTAGGTATAATTGGTCGTCACCGTCCCACCGATGCCGTTCGGCGCATTCACCGCCGAGACCACGTAGCCTGCGAACTGCACATCCATGATCGGATAGACCGCCGCATTGGCGCCCGAGTCCCTGGTGTACACCGTGGAGCTGGTCATCGGGGCATAGGTGAACGAGGTGCTCGCGAGCCCGTTGTTGATCCCCGTGATGCGCTCGTTCGCGGGGTTACTGTCGATGTGATACCAGGCACCGGTGCTGTCGGGACCAAAAATAATGTCCTTCAACCCATCCCCGTTCATGTCCCCCGAGTAGGTAATGTTCGCATTGCCCGTCCAGTTCCCGTAGGCCCCGGTGAGCACCGCCCCGTCATCGACAAAACTCGTCCCCGTCGAGCGCAGCACGTACCAGTCCCCGTTCCCATCCGGCCCGAGCAACAGATCCTGCAGCCCATCGCCATTGGTGTCGGTCGCATAAATGCGATTGCGCGCGCTCGTCCAGTTGGCATACTTGCCCGTCGCCCACGCTCCCGCATTGACAAAACTCTTCCCCGTCGAGAGCAGCACAAACCAGTCGCCGTTGGCATCGGGGCCCATCTCGATGTCCGCCAGCCCATCCCCGTTCACATCCATGGCGCGGATGCCATCCGTGCCGCCATACCACTCCGCATCGGCCCCCGTGATCCACGCCCCGTCATTGACAAAGCCTGTCCCCGTCGAGCGCAGCACGTACCAGTCCCCGGAAGGATCCGGACCCAATACAATATCCTGCAGACCGTCCCCGTTCACATCCGCCACAAAGGTCCGGTTCGTCGCCCCCACCCAGCTCGCATACGCGTTCGTCGCCCAGGCCCCCTTGTCAACGAAGCCCGTCCCGGTCGACTCGAGCACATACCAGTTGCCGCTCGCATCCGGACCGAGCACGAGGTCGGCAAGACCGTCGCCGTTCACATCGATGACATAAATGCGCTCGCGCGCCCCCGTCCAGTTCGCGTACTTGCCCGTCGCCCAGGCACCCCCGTCGACGAAGCTGTGCCCGGTCGAGAGCAGCACATACCAGTTGCCATTGGCATCGGGGCCCATCTCGATGTCCGCAAGCCCATCCCCGTTCACATCCATCACCCGGATGCCGTCCGCTCCGGCCGTCCACTCCGCATCCACCCCGGTGATCCACGCCCCCTGATCGACAAACCCCGTGCCCGTGCCGAGCATCACATACCAATTACCATTGGCATCGGGCCCCATCACGATGTCGGCGATCCCATCGCCGTTCACATCCGCCACAAACACCCGACCCGAGGTCTCCCAGTTCCCGTATACCCCCGTGATCGCCGCGCCCTTGTTGTTCATCCCCTTCACATGGTTCGTCCAGGTAAAAGAGGTCGCCGGCAGACACGCCCCGCTCGCCGGACACTCCGTGATCCCCGTGATCTCCGAGCGGCTCGTGGTCGGGGAGGTGCTGTAGGCGAGCTGATAATCGCGCACCAGCGTCGAGCCGCTGTTGATATAGGTCTTGATGTCGGTCAGGCGCACGATCCCCTTGATCTGCGCTCCGGCCTGATACACCACCACCGGGTCCGGACGCGCAGCCCACACAAAACTGATCTGATTGGTCGGCGCCTGCCCGAGCGTCGCGTTGCCGGTGTAGCTGATCGTCGCCGGGTAAT
>Ga0187887_10000312_pt1 | contig 49727 bp, 38 predicted proteins | sample June2016WEW_7_10_FD_132977 | JGI IMG/M metagenome (GOLD analysis project Ga0187887, IMG submission 132977) | Peatland microbial communities from SPRUCE experiment site at the Marcell Experimental Forest, Minnesota, USA - June2016WEW_7_10 | ecosystem: Environmental > Terrestrial > Soil >... | reverse complement strand
CTTCGCGGGCACGGGGCTCGGTGTGTGGCGGTCACTGCGCGGCGACCGCTATCAGACCTGGACGCCGGCGGCGTCGATTCGCAAGTGAAACGCGACTTCAACGCATCGCTCAACGGCTATCGCGGATTCTGCGCGCTGTTGGTATTCGGCTTTCACCTGGGCAGCGCGGGGGTGGTGACGCTGCCGCACGGCAGCCGCGTCGGGGACGGGGTGGCGGAACTCTGGATCTCGCTGGCCTATGGGGTCGAGATGTTCTTCATGATCTCGGGCTTCGTCATCCTGGGGAGCCTGCTGCGCCACGCTACGCTGCGCGGGTTTCTTCAGGACCGCTTCGTGCGCATCTATTCCGCCTGGATACCGGCGCTGATCGCGGTCACGGCCGTGTGCGTCGTGCTTCGCATGAAGATGTTCGCCGAGGCGACCATTCCGGAAGGGCTCGGCATCTTCTTCGGCAACGTGTTCTTGCTGCCGCCCCTGTTGCCCTTGCCGCTGGTCCATCAGGGTTCGTGGAGTCTCTCCTACGAGTGGGTGTTTTATCTTCTGGCGGTGCTCGGTGTCTGGCTGATGAGGCGGCGATCCTCCCGGTCCTGGCCGATTGCGGCGTGGATCGCGCTCAGCACCGGGTTCGTCTGCCTCTATCCGCGTTCGCTGTTTTTTCTGACCGGCGTCATCGTGTTCTGCGGCCAGGACTGGTTTCGCCGCCATACACGCTGGTTGAAGTGGCCGCTGGCAAGCCTGCTGGTTTTTCTGGTGGCGTGGCGCCTGACGGGGGCCGACAAGGCGAGCTTGGGACACACGCTGTTCACCTGGATCGGCAGCGGGCAATGGCTGGCGGCCGGGGTTGCCTTCATCGCCTCGCTCCATCTGTTTGCGAGCGTCACGCTCGAAGCGAGCCGGCAATTCGCCTTTCTCCGCAGCCGGGTGTTCCAGTTCCTCGGGACGATCAGTTACAGCTTCTATCTCTGGCACGCGCTGATCATGTCTGCGACCAAGCGGATTGCCGCTGGCTACCTCGTGCCGCACTACGGAGTGGCGGCCGGATTTCTGTTCTTCCTGGTGTCGAGTCTTGCCCTCGGGATCTTGGTGTCCTGGGCGTCGTGGTCGCTTTTCGAGGTCCGACTCGCCCGGCGATTGCGCAGGCTCCTGTCCCCACTTCCGCGCACGCGGGCCGCAGAACCCCTGCGCCGCCCCCACTCGGCGACGGGCGGCCATGGCCTCCGGTGCCTGTGGATCGCACGCTACATTCCGTATCCCCTGGATGCCGGCGCGAAGGTGTATTCGGCCAAGCTTGCCGAGTCGCTGGCGGAGGCGGGCGCGACCGTGCGCTTCCTGGGTTTCGGCGATGTCCGCGCAGCACTCGAGCACGGCGCGGGCATCGAATGGCGGGAGGTCCCGGGAGCCAAGCGCCGGCATGCCGTCGCGGCGTTCAGTTCGCTCCCGATAGCGGCGGCCATCGATGCGACCCGGTGCTACCGAAAGCTGCTCGAGTTGCAGCTTCGGGAGCATTGGGACGCCATCGTCTTCGACGGCTATGGCGCGGGATGGGCATTGAATCGCTGCCTCGCTTATCGAAGCGAAGGCCGATCGCCGCCGGCGGTCCTCGCGCACGTCTCGCACAACCACGAGGCAAACCTCTGGCAGCTGATGGCGGGCGAGTGTCGCGGCTCGGCGCTCAAACGCCTCGCGCTGAAAAGCAACGCGAACAAGGCGAGCACGCTCGAGCGGCGGCTGGTTCGAGCGGTCGATCTGCTCACGACCGTGAGCGAAGAGGACCGATGCTCCCTCGGCAGTGGCCTTGCCGATGCACGCGCTCTGGTGATCACCCCGGGATATGACGGGTGGAGCGCGCCCGCCCGGCGCATCGATGCGCTCACCCCCCGGCGCGTGATCCTGATGGGATCGTTTCATTGGGTGGTGAAGCGCGAGAACTTGGTGCGTTTTCTTGCGCTCGCCGATCCCGTATTCCGGGAACATGGGATCGAGCTCGACGTGGTGGGCGAGGTCCCGGCCGATCTGCAGGCGCAGATGCGCGCAAGATGCCGCGCGACGACTCTCCACGGATTCGTCCCGGATGTAGCGCCACTCTTCGCGCGGGCGCGCTTCGGTGTCGTGCCCGAGTGCATCGGCGGCGGCTTCAAGCTCAAATTTCTGGATTACATCTTCGGCCGACTGCCCGTCGCGACGCTCTCGCAAGCGGCGGCGGGTTTGCCGCCGGAACTGCGTCGTGCGTTGCTGACGGATGACAGCCTGGAGGGTCTGGTGCGGCAGATCGTGTCTCACATGGATCGCCTCGATGAGCTCAACCGGATGCAGCAGCGGGCGTTCGAGCTCGCTCAGCAGCGTTACCGCTGGAGCACGCGCGGCGAGCAGCTGCGACAGGGGATTGCCGAGGTGCAAAGGCAGTTGGTGCACGCGGCGGCGGATGGGCTCGAATTGCCCGAGCCGCGGGTCGATCTGGTCGTGGGTTGAGTGAATGGGAGATGCCATGATTGACGCCGATCGAATTGCGCGCGAACGCGAGTATCACAACCTGAGATTTGCCGATGACTCCGAGCGGGAAACTCGCGTCGGGCGCTTCTACGCGGCCATCCGCTACGGGTTCGATCTGTACGAGCAACGAGTCACCGAGCATTCGCGCCGACGGCGGGTGCTCGAATACGGCTGTGGCACGGGAAGCCTTGCGTTCGGCCTCACGGAGGAAGCCGGTGAGGTCATCGGCATCGATATTTCCGATGTGGCCATCGAAGGCGCGCGGCGCGAGGCAAATCGTCGCGGCCTGAAAAATACCCGGTTCGTCGTGGACAATGCGGAATCCATGCAATTGCCGGACCGGCACGTGGATGTCGTCGCCGGCAGCGGTATCGTGCATCACCTCGACATTGCGAAGGCGATGGCCGAGGTGCGGCGGGTTCTGAAGCCGAACGGGGTGGCCATTTTCGCAGAGCCGCTCGCGCACAATCCGGCGCTGGAATGGTACCGGCGACGCACGCCGGAGCTGCGGTCCGCCGACGAGCACCCCTTGAAAACCGCGGATCTGCGCGAGATGGCGCGCGGCTTCGCGGCGATGCGAGTGACCTATTTCGGACTCATCGCCCCGGTGCTCGGCCTGGTCTGCGCCGATCCGAGGTCCGGAGCGTTCATGACCCGGATGGCATGGTGGCTCGACCGGGTGCTATGCCGCGTGCCCGGACTCAATCGCTATGCGTGGTATTGCCTGATCGAGTTGAAGAATGGATGAGCGGAGTTAAGCGCTCGTGGAAGATGCTCGCGATGTCCGCGATCGTGTGCTCATGGCTGGCGGACGGTTCGCGTGCCTCCGACGCGTTTCAAGAGCCGAGCCCGAGTCCGCTGCCTACCGGACCGAGTACTTACTCGCTGTTCGCGGGCGAGCAGCTTTCGTACGACGACAACCTCTACCGTCTGCCCGCGAGCGCCAATCTGGCGGCGCTGGTGGGGGCGGCCGCCAGCCGGCAGGAAGTCATCGATACCGTCTCGCTCGGCACCGATCTGCATTGGTACGACGGGCTTCAGGCGGTGGATCTGCACGCCCGGGCGGAGGACAATCGCTTCCTCGACAACCGCTCGCTCAGCAACCTGTCGGGGCAGGGCGATGTGACCTGGGACTGGCAGTTCGGAGAGCGCCTCTCGGGGCAGGCGGGCGCCCAGTACTTTCGCGCGCTCACGAATTTCGGGAGCACCGATTACTACGCACTCGACCTGGTCGACCGGGTCGATTATTTCGCGGGAGCACGCTATCGGGTCGGACCCCAAGTCACGCTGTTCGGCGGGATCGACGGCGCCGACACCTCGCTCAGCGCGCTGCCGGAGAAAATCTATGATTTTCGCAGCAAGGCCGGCAACGGCGGGGTCGAGTTCAGCTCCGCTTCGGGCAACACCGTGAGCGTAGAGTACCGCTACACCGACGCGCGCTTTCCGACGGTGTTCGTGCTGAACGGTGCGCCGTTCAATTCGGACTACGATGAAGACACCGCACTCGTGACGGTGAAGTATGTGCTCTCGGCGGCCACGAAACTCGAGGCGAGCGCCGGCTATCTGAGGCGCGGCTATCCGTATTCGGAGTTTGCGGCCTTCTCGGGAAGCATCGGCCGTGCCTCGCTCGAGTGGCAGCCAACCGATGCGCTGGATGTCGTGCTCACGGGCCGGCACGAATTGCGCGCGTACGTCGACTCGGAGTCTGATTATTTCGTGTCGAACGGCGGCAGCATCGAGCCCGAATGGAAGGCTACCGCGGCGCTGACGCTCGCGCTCGCCTTCTCCCACGAAAACCACGACTACATCGGATCGAGCCCGAGCGCGCTCACCTTTGCGTCGAGGCACGACACCGTCACGACTGAAAAGGCGCGCTTGACCTACAATCCGGCGCCTTGCCTCACCGCGACGCTCACCTACCAATTCGCGCGCCGCGACTCCAACCGCGCCATCCTCGAATTCGACGATAACATCGCAACCGCCAACGTCATCTTCAAGTTTCAGCTATGAAAATCCATTTGCTCGAGGCGGTGCATGGCAATTTCGGCGACGAATTGAATCGCTGGCTGTGGCAGGCGGTTCTACCCGGCATGTGGGACGAGGACGGCGACACCCTGTTCGTGGGCATCGGCACCATCCTCGACCGGAAGCTCCCCGACGCCCGCACGGTGATCGTCTTTGGAACGGGCGCAGGCTACACCGCGCCACCCACGGATATCGCCACCAACGCCGTTCGCTGGCGGATCTATGGCGTGCGCGGACCGCTCACCGCGCGGGCGCTCGCGCTCGAGCCGCGCCTCGCCCTGACCGATCCGGCGATCTTGCTCGCGACGCTCGAGGAATTCCGCGGACTGCCCCGGCGTGGGCTGATTTTCGTGCCTCACTGGAAGAGCGTGCGCTACGGCTGCTGGCAGCGCATCTGCGCGTCGCTGGGAATCGAATTCGTAGATCCCTGCAGCGATTCCAAAGCGGTGGTGCAACGCATCGCCTCGGCTGAGAAGGTGATCGCCGAATCGATGCATGCGGCCATCATTGCGGACGCCTTTCGCGTGCCCTGGATCCCCGTTGCGCTTTCGCGGGAAATTTCGCCGTTCAAGTGGACCGACTGGGCCGCATCCTTGGACATGTCCTATCGCCCTGTTTGCCTGCCTGCGAGCAATCGGATCGAGTCCCTGCGCAACACCTTGCTGCAGTGGAGCGTCCATGCCAACACCATGGACTACCCGGCGCCTGCCGCGGTGGCCCAGGGCTACCGGATGCAGTTCGACGGCATGGATGCCCTCATGGCGGATTTCGAGACCATCGGCTCCCGCATCAACCAGGCATGGCGCTGGAACGCGAGCATCGGGCTCGAAGTCATGATGAAGCGCCTCGCGAGACTGGGGCTCAAGGCGGCCCCGCGCGTGGGACTCGGGCACAGTGAGCGCCTGCTCGAGACTGCCACGGAGCACCTCGCCCGCGTGAAGGCGAGCGCGGGGTCCTTGAGCGCGGATGGGGCGCACGCCCGTGCGCTCGAGCGGGCCCTGAACCGGCTCGGGGATTTCGCGCGCGATTGGCGGCACGGCACGTTCGCAACGGCATCCCAGCTTCGCTGACCTAGGGCGTCTCGGTGCGCTTCCACTTCCGATCGAAGCCGGTGCGCACGAACTCGAGGAAATCAGCCACCAGGCGCCGATCGAGAAACGCAGCCGCACCGCTGAACACGATCGCGCCCACGGGCAGGAGCACCGCCAACCGCACGACAGGCCCCCATTCCAGCGGAAGCTGCAAGCGCATCTCGATCACCGACGCGGCCATCAGCAGGGAGGCGATCAGCGGTTTCAGCACCCCGCGGAACTGCTCGAGCAGTCCATAGCCGGTTGCGCGCCGCAAGATCCCTGTGGAAACCAGCGCGAGGAGACACTCGCTCGCCACCCAGATCGCGATGGCCGCGGGCAATGAGCGCATGCCGAGCACCGCGGTGAGGCCCAGCATGAACACGAGCTCGGCGGCCAAACCCAGCAGCGGGTCCCGGGGCCGTCCGAGCGCGGTCAACACGGGCGTGATCAAAAGGCGCGGCGCCTGTACCAGGACCAGGAACCCGAGCACCATCGCGTAGGGAGCGCTCGGCAGCCAGCGGCGGCCGAACAGCAGCTCGATCACGTCGGGCGCCACCGCACCCAATCCAACGAAGCAGGGGTACAGCACCAGGCAGGAAAATTGCGTCGAGAACTGGTAGGCGCGCTTGAAGCGCGCCGGATTCGCCTGCAGTCCCGCGAGCATCGGCAGCGCCACTTGCGAGACCGCCGTCGCCGCGATGGCCCAGAACACATCGACCACGCGGAAACTCAGGTTGAGATAACCCGCAGTTTCCACGCCGAGCAGGACCGATGCGATCAGGGTGTAAATACGCCGGATCGAGGTGGACAACAGCAGTGCGCTCACGGAGAGCGTGCCGAAGCCGATCAATTGCCTGAATTCGGCGTAACCGAACCGCAATCGAGGACGCCGTGCGGCGCTCATCCACAGGACGGCGGAGCTGATGGCGGCGATCAGGATTTGCTGCAGCACCAGGCTCCAGAGACCCGCACCCAAGCAGGCCGCGGCGATGCCGATGCCGCCTCCCACCACCCGGCCGATGAGCGAGCGGATCGCCAGCGAGCGAAACTCAAGATCCCGGCGCTGCCGGGCGACGAGCGTCGCGCTCACGCCTGAGCAGGGAAATACCAGGGCCATCCAGGCGAGCACCGCCACGGCGTTCGGCCGATGCAGCAGTTGCGCAAACAGCGGCGCGAGGGCCCAGCAGGCGAGCGCCATGACGAGGCTCAACAGGAGGGTGGCGCAAAATGCCGTATCGTAATGCCGCTCCGTGATCTCGGGGCGCTGCACCAGCGCGTTGTGAAACAGCATGGTCACGATCACGCCCAAGACCTCGACCAGCGCGAGCGCCGCGGCGTACAGACCGAAGTCCGAGGCGGACAGCAGCCGCAGATAGACGATCAACGAGACGAACGAGATCAGTGCAAGGCCGCCGTTCTCGGCCGTGCTCCACACCAAGGACCTGGCCGTCGCGCGGCGATTCACCGTCACCGGCCGATTCCCCAGAATTGGCGGCGGATGGCCGGTCCCAAAAGCCGCAGCCCCGATAACCGCTGCACGCTGCGCAGCGGGTGCCTGAGCAACTCGCGCTTGAAGAAGACCTGCCGCAACAACCCGGGCGATTTGCTGTGGGCGCCCGAGTGGCCGATGCGGTAGACGGCGCCGGGGAAAGGCAGCGGCTCGAGCGGACGGCCACGAGCCGCCAGGTACTCGCGGATGAAGATGTGACTGCCGAACAGCGTGCGCACGAGCGTGGAGTCGAGCGGGGGCCTGCCGGGGGCTACGTCGTACAGATCCGCCCGGACGATGTGCGAGGTGCCGCAAAACGTGGAGAAATCGGCGTACTGGTAGACGAGTTTGCCGCCGTCGCTCCACAGATAGCCCTTCTCCACATACCAGCCGCTCTTGCCCGCGTGATCCGCCACGAAGCCCGTGAGGCGCCGGCTGACGAGATCATCGTCGTCCACCACCATGACGTAACCGGCCTTGCCCGCGGCCATGATCCCCGAGAGCACTCGACGCCCCTTGTCGAGCCGGCAGGCATCGCGGAACGCCTCGAGCGGGTTATCGCCCCGCTCGAACATCGGATTCGGCGGAAAATCGACCTGCGCGTGGAGGAACCGGCGCGGCAGCTCCGGCAGGTCCGCTCCTGCATTGGCGACGACGATGGCGCGCCAGCGCGGATCGTCCTGAGCGGCGATCGAGCGCAAGGTCTGCGCCAGCCGGTGCTTCAGGGCACCCCAATCGGGGGCGTTCTGTGGGTGACGCAGAGGGATGACGAAAGTCAGAACGGGGTCGGATTCGGCTTCGCCCATGGTGCGCTCGGCTACGCCGCGGGCAATCGTTCGGCCCCCGGACGGTGGCGCGTCAGCGCCCAGAGCGCGATGCTGTGCAGTCCGGGGCGAAGCGTTTCCCGATAGGCCGCGAACAGCGCGAACGCCGCGATCGCGAGCCAACGCGGCGATCTCAAGCCGAGCCGCCGAGCATACCGCGCGTAGTATTTTCCGAAGAAATAGCGTGTGTAATGGACGGACCAAAAAAGCCGCTGCAGGCGTCGAGTGCGCTGCCCGCCGGTGCGCACCTGCGACAACGGCAGGTGAAAGCTGTGGCATTCGTTCGTGACGTAGATATCGAAGCCATTCACGAACAGATTCATCTGAAAATCGGTCTCCTCGCGATAGCCGTTGCCGCGCGCGTAATGGCCATCGAAGGGGAAGGCGAGCAGCAGACTCTTTTTCGTGAGGATGATGGCATTGGTGATGGGCAGCGCGAGATCGCCGTAGAATTTCGCGCCATTCACGTATTCGCACAACAACGGCCGGAATGCTTTGCCCGGACGCAATCCCGAACCGAAGCGCGCGAGCGCCTGCGCCTTGCTTTCGGCAGGGCGCAGGTAGATGCGGCGTCCCGATACGGCGCCCGCATTCAGTTGCTCGAGCTTGTGCGACAGCACGCGCGCGTACCCGGGCTCGAGATACTCGTCATCGTCGCAAAACAGGATGAGCTCATTGGAGCTCGCGGCGATTCCGACATTGCGCGATTGGGAAGCTCCGAGCCTCTCCTCGTTGCTGAGGATGCGAAGGCGCTTCTCGGGATGGTGCCGCGCGATCTCGCTGAGCACCGCGCCGGTATCATCCTCGCCGGCATCGATGACGAAGATCAGCTCGCTCACGTCGTCCTGGTCGAAGTAGCTCGGCGCCACCACCTTCAAGGTGTGGGCGCGATTGCGCGTCGGTACGATCAGCGTGATCACGGCGCGGGCCTCCAGATCCGGATGTAGTCGATGACGTAGTTCCACTGCGATTCATCGGCCTGCATACCGGCCAGGTTGGCCCCGGGCAGCGTCATGCCGATCTGATTGGTGACCAAGAGATTGGCCGGCGGGGCACGCCACTCGTAATGGGTCTCTTTGATCGGAGCGCCGTCCAGCAACCAGATGGGATCATCCCGCGTGGTGCACGCCGCGGTCAACCCTAGAAGGAGCCCGGCGCTTCTCGTCATGAGGCGCCCTCGGGCACTGGATCGATTCAAAGCCCGTCCCCTATGTGCAGCGCAATCGAGGCCTACGTTTCAGCCTAGAATAAGCGGCTGGCCCGGGGGGACCGAGATGTCTCCATTTGAGGACGTATTGAAGGTTTTGGCTAGGAAAGCCGGGTTTCGCCCTCGCCGGCGGTCTCGGCAAGCCGACGCCAACGCGGTACCTCGTCGATCAGGCCTGCCCGCGACAGAAACTGCAGATCCAGCCGGGATTCGGCTTCGCGGCACGCGATGATGCCGGTCAATGCGTCGGCCGCATGGACCAGCGCAAGCAGCTCGCAGCTCCCCGGGCCCACGGCGCTGGGGCGCAAATGCAATGCCACGCATTCCACGATGGTGAAGGGAATGCCCCAGTTCGACAGCAGCAGGGCACCCACCTCAGCACGGGTGGTTCCCATCAGCTCGAGTTCCACGTTGTGCTGCAGCTCGCCGGTGGTGGCGACCCGCTGCAACACGCGCTCGAACAGCTCTGGCGCTTTCAGCGCGAACACCAACTGACCAATCCCCAGCATGATGCCGGCTGTGAAGGCGTCGTCCGCACACGCGCGAGACCCTGCCATGCGCCGCGCGAGGCGCGCGACCCTGATCGCATACTGTTGATAACGGGACATGGAAAAGGAACGGGTCGGAAACCGTTCGATGGCGTTGCACATATGGGCGCTGAGTACGAGGCTCTTCAGCAGGTTGGTGCCCATGATGCTCACCGCCTTCGGAATCGACGAGGTTCGTTGAGTCATGCCGAAGAACGCGGAATTGACCAGCTGCAACAAGCGCACGCTGATCACCGGATCGCTTTCGATGATATCGGCGATCGTTCCAACGCTGGTTTTGGGGTCCGATGCTGCGCGGCTGAGCGCCGTATATGTTTCCGGCAGACTCGGCAAGTCGGAGACGTTCCCCGCGTATCGGCCCACCGCGGGGTCCGCCAGCGTCACCCGAAGCTCTTCGATGCGTTGGTCGTTCATGGCGTTATCCATCTCATCTCGGTCGGGAAGTTGTCCACGGGGCTATACATCGCCCTTACGGGGCAACGACCTCCATCAGCGATTTGGGTGGCACGAACGAGTTGATCTTCTCGATCATGTTATCCGAGAGGCGAGTCCCTTTCTGCACGATCAGGAGCCCCCTGGCATTGAAGATGTCCTTGGCGAGCACCATTCCGTCTCGCAGGCTCATGGGCGGCAGGAACAGGTTGGCCTTACTGCGCAAGCTCACATGCATGAGGATGGCCGCGTCGACCATTTTCAGCGCGAACGCGAATTGATGGGCATAGGTCGCCGCGGGCCGCAGCAGCTCGGCTTTGTCGAGCGGTTGGGGCAACCCCCCGGTGAATGCGAAATTCTCCATTCCGAGCGCGGTTTTGAGAGTTCCCATCATGATGTTGGACAACTCGCTCAACATGTCGGGAACCAGATCGACGCCTTCGGGCCCGAACAGGTGAACCGCGAGGCGCCGCCCGCTGCTTTCGCCGGCACCGAGTGCGATCCGCATTTCGAGCTGATGCTCGGCGCTCGAGAGCGTGATCATGCAAGCTTGATGGATCGGCTCCTGGGTGGACGCCACTTCGTCCACGGATACTTCCAGCGTCAGGAATTTGGCGGCGACTTCGCAGGCGCGGGTGGGGGCCTGCTTCCAGGTGGACGATTGGTTGACCCGATCGAGCGGGCTTGCCTTCGGATCGATCGCATCCGCTCCGGAGTCGTCGAGCAACGGAGCTACGCGCCGTGATGCGCGCACTTTGGCGAGAATCAGCGGCAACCCGCACGGCGTGCGCAGCGCCGAGTCTGCCCCGGCGTCGTAGGCGCGCACCAGGTACTCCTCGCTCGCCTCCTGTGCGAGCAGCATGACGTAGAGGTTTTTCGACGTTTCACCCTTGCGCAACGCCTTGATGGCATTGATCATGCTTTCATTGCCGGTCAGGGAGCTCAACAGCACCAGCTGAAATCGATGGCCGCCGAGCGCCTCGAGTGCCGCTTTTTCGTCTTTGATCGAGGTGACCGCGTGACCCGCCTCCGCCAATGACGGTGCCAGCTTTGCAATGACTTGCTTCTCGATGTGCAGGATCTTCATGTGCGCTCGTTACCGCTGGATTCGAATGGTGACGCGCACAACGGCTCGCGCTCGCATCGGGCCAAGAGCTCTGCAGCCCGGCGGTCGCAGGGCGGTCGCAGGGGTTCGCGGATTGCTTCGTCGGAGAATGAGGTCAAACCCCGGTTTCTTGATTGGGACAACGTTTGCTCCGAAATCGGTCTGCCTCGGCATCAGCAGGAGTGATCGGCGACCGATCCCGATTCTTGAGCCAAACAGCGCTACGGGTACGCCGGTTGCGTCTGGAGACTAAGGGTAAACCGACCCCGTATACGGGGAACTACGTAGAGGACTGGACGGAGGCTAAAGGAGTTGCCGCGCATGCCGATGATCTGTTGCCGATGAACAACACGCTCAACACCCCGCCATGAAAGCCATCATCATCGATGATTCGCGGTCGATGCGCGCCATTCTTGCGGGTTGGTTGAAGGAGCAGGGATTCGAAATCATTGAAGTGGCGGATGGAAAGGCGGCCATGGAGGTCTTCAGGCGCTCGGGTCCGTTGGACATTGCGGTGATCGATTGGAACATGCCGGTGATGAATGGGTACGAATTGATCGTCGAGCTGCGCTGCATCCCGACGTTCGATTCGATGCCCATCCTGATGGTCAGCACCGAGGGAAGCGAGGCGCAACAGGCGGAAGCGCTCGCCGCGGGTGCCAACGAGTATCTTGCCAAGCCGGTCATGGAGGAGGCTTTCATCCAGAAGCTCCAAAAGTTGGGCTTCGACGCTCGCTGATCTTGCATCGTTTGGGTGATTCAATTCGCAGGGTTGTCACTTGAGCGTGAGCCGATTTTTCGCGCGAACATGGCCAACGTGTAGGAGCCGTCTTACGCCCGGGTAAAGTTCATCGGTCCTCAGCACGGCACTATACTGTGCGGATGAACACTGAAACCTTTCCGATTGATCTGAGCAAACTTCAGTCCCTCAAGCTCGACCCGTCGGGCGGGGCACTGACGGACGCTCAAAAGACCATTCTTCGGCACAACATCCAATTGTGCCGGGACACCATCGTTTTCTTCACGGCCTTGGCGGGTGCCCGCGGTTTGTCTGGTCACACGGGCGGCGCGTACGACACCGTGCCCGAGGTCATGATCCTGCGCGCGTTCATTGCGAACGGCGTGCCCATCGTGCCCGTTTTCTACGATGAGGCAGGCCACCGAGTCGCCACGCAGTACCTGCTGAGCGTGTTGAACGGCGCGATGCCGGCGGAGAAGCTGCTGCATTATCGCGAATACGACAGTGGACTTCCCGGGCATCCCGAGAAGCTGCTGACTCCGGGCGTTGAATTCAGTTCCGGCCGCCTCGGTCACCTGTGGGCCTTCGTCAACGGCGTGGCGCTGGCGAATCCCGGCAAAGCAGTGATTCTGCTCGGTTCCGACGGCAGTCAGATGGAGGGCGATAACGCCGAGGCGGCCCGCCTCACCGTCGGCAAACAGCTCAACGTCAAGGTGTTGGTCGACGACAATAACGTCACCATCGCCGGCCATCCGCAGGAATACATGCCCGGCTACGACCTGTCCCGGACATTGTCCGGGTATGGTCTCGTGACCGAAACCACCATGGGTGAGGATCTGGACGCGTTGTACATCGACCTGTGTCGTGCGTTTCGCGACCCGACCCCCCATGCGCTCGTGATCAAGCGGCCGATGGCGCCCGGAATCCAGGGAGCCGAGGGCAGTCCCAGCGCGCATGAGGTTTTGAAGGCTGCGACCGCCATTCAATACCTCGAGAGTCGCGGCGGCTATGAGCGGGCCGTCGAGATGTTGAGGAGTGCAAAGCCCGACAAGAGTCCCTTGACCTTCAAGGGATCGTCCGGTGCGGGCAAGAATCGCGATGACTTCGGCAAGATCATCAACGGGATTCTCGATGGCATGAGCGAGGCCCAACGCTTGGAAAGCGTTCGCGTTTTCGACAATGACCTCGAGGGGTCGTGTGGTCTGCATCACATCCGCAAGGCGCATCCGGAGATTTTTGTCCGCGGCGGCATCATGGAACGCGGCAATTTTTCGGCCGCGGCCGGGTTCGGATCGAGCACGGGGAAGCAGGGCATCTATGGGACGTTCAGCGCGTTCCTCGAGATGTGCATCAGCGAAATCACCATGTCGCGCTTGAATTTCTCCAACGTGTTGGCGCACTTCAGCCATAGCGGCGTCGACGATATGGCCGACAATACCTGCCACTTCGGCATCAACAGCATGTTTGCCGACGGCGGGGTGAAGCCCGGCCACGGCGAAGACACGACACGGCTCTACTTCCCCGTGGATCAGCACCAATTCGCCGCGTGCGTGAAGCGCATCTATGGCGACCCGGGTCTGCGATTCGTGTTTTCGACCCGTGCGACGGTACCGGACATTTTGGATGGCGATGGCAAGCCGCTCTACCAGGGCAAGCCGTTCGAGCCCGGCAAGGATTACGTGGTGCGGGAGGCGAAAGCGGGGGCAGGCTACGTCGTGGCGACGGGCGAAACGGTCTATCGCGCGCTCGATGCCGTCATCACCTTGCAGGAGAGCGGTGTGCAAGTCGGCCTCATCAACAAGCCTACGTTGAACGTGGTCGACCCGGCCATGATGAAAACGCTTGCGGGTGCCGCATTCGTGCTGGTCGTCGAGGCATGGAACGTGAAGACCGGGCTTGGCAGTCGTTTCGGCAGCTACCTACTGCAGGCCGGCTTCAAAGGAAAGTTCAATCACCTCGGCACCCACCTGGAGGGCAGCGGTGGTTTGTGGCAACAAATGGGCTATCAGGGGTTGGATTCCAAGGGAATTCAGGCCGCGATCAAGTCGCTGCTGTAGCGGTTATTGAAAACATATTCATTCATTAAAATTGACCAACGTATTGTTTTACAATACTCTTTGGTCCATCTATGCGCCTTGCATCGAGCCAAACCCTGAAAATCAGATCGAGCCGCCGCCCGCGTGAAGCACGCGAGCGACAGTTGGTCGAAGCGGCCATCCATTGCATGAGTGTTCGCGGGATGCGCGACACCACCGTACCGGACGTGGCGGCACGCGCAAATATGGCGGTGGGCTCGATCAATCAGTACTTCGAGAGCAAGGAGATGTTGTTTACAGCGGCGTTGCGAGCCTTGTCGGATGAATTCGAGACGGCATGGCGCAAGGGACTCGAGGAGGTGGGGCCTGATCCGGCGTCGCGCCTGCGTCGCTTCGTGGAGTGCTATTTCCAGGCAGCCATCTGCCAGCGAAAGAAAATCGCCGTGTGGTTCGCCTTCTGGGGAGAAGCCAGGGCAAGGCCACATTATCGCGCCGTGTGCGCGTCCTACGACCAGCGCCATGACGAGGCGCTCGAAGGGCTGTGTCGTGCTCTCATCAGCGACGGGGGCTACGCGCTCGAGCCGTCGTGTGCCGCGAAGATCGTCGGCTCACAGTGCCACGGGCTTTGGCTGGAGCTCCTGACCGGCAGCCACCGGTTGGATCGCAACGATCTCGCGGATCTCGCACGAACCAGCCTTGCGGCGCTGTTTCCGCGCCACGCGCAGACCTTGAGCGGGCCGGCTTCTGCTCAAGCGGGGACAGGGGAGAAACCCACTTGAACGAGCGCGAAGCGGCGGGACGCTCGATGGATCCGGTGGCGCAAGCGGTCGCAGCCCACCGCCCGGGCCACGCCCTCAGCCAGCGGTTCTATTGCGACCCCGCGTTTTTCGAACGTGAGCTCGAGCGCGTGCTCAAGCGTCACTGGCACTGCGTCGGGCACCGCAGCCAGGCGCCTGATCCCGGCGACTTCTTCACGGTCGACATCTTTCAGGAATCGCTCATCATCGTCTGCGGTCAGGACCGCCAGCTGCGCGCGTTGCTCAATGTCTGCCGCCACCGCGGCTCGCGCGTGTGCACCGAACGCAGCGGACATGCCCGAGCCGGCGCGTTCGTTTGCCCGTATCACGCCTGGAGCTACAACATCGACGGTACGTTACGCTCCGCACGCTATCTGTCGCCGGATTTTGATCGCACGAAGTACGGCCTCAAGGGCGTGCATCTTCGGGTCATCCAGGGTCTCATCTTCGTTTGCGTGGCGGACGACCCACTGGGATTCGAGGATGTGGAGACGGTGCTCGGCCGTTCGGCGGGGGTCTACGGGTGGGGCGAAGCCAAGGTGGCTCACCGCGAGAGTTATTCGGTGCGCGCCAACTGGAAGCTCGTGGAGGAGAACTACATGGAGTGCTACCACTGTGCGCCGGCACACGTCGAGTACTCCCGCTTTCATCTCTATGCCCGACCCAACGAGCTCAACCGGGAAGCCGACGCGCGGCTCGATGAGCGAACCCGTACCCTGGGCCTCGACATCCCCGACGTCGACCACTGGGGGAAGCAGGCACTGCCCGAACAAGAAGCCGTCGACAGCCTGCGCTCGGCGCTCGCCGACGGCACGGTGAGCGGCAGCGAGGATGGCCAACCGCTCGCCCCGCTCATGGGAGATTTTCAGAGCTACGACGGCGGCGTGACATTCTTCGACGTCGGATTGAACAGCCACTTCCTCGCCTATGCCGATCACGGCTTGATTTACCGGTTCGTACCGCACACGGTCGATCGCACGGAGATGGAAGTTCTTTGGCTGGTGCGTGGCAACGCGGCGGCGGGCATCGACTACGATGTCGACCGGCTGACCTGGCTCTGGCGGGTCACGAGCGAGGCCGACAAACGCATCATCGAGCTCAACCAGCAGGGCGTAAACTCGCGCTGGTACGAACCCGGACCTTACTCGCAGATGGAGCAGCATGCCGCTCGCTTCGTTCAGTGGGTTCTCGAGGGTTTGAGCGCAGAGATGTGAGTCGCTCGCCGGGAGCCGTCACGTTCACTCAACACCCTCGGGCAGCGGTCTGATCTCGTTCGACTCGCGCGCGAGCCGGCCGGCGAGCAGCACGGCCTGCGTGCGATTCGATGCACCCAGTTTGCGCAGGATAACGGTCATATGCGCCTTGACCGTCGCCTCCGTTATCTGCAGATCCTCGCCGATCTGCTTGTTGAGCCGTCCGGCACACAGCATGCCCAGGACGCGAAACTGCTGCGGTGTCAGTTGCGCCATCCGTTGAGCGATCTCCAGCGTGCCGTGGTCCGCGCCAGATTCACTGGAGGATCCCAGGCCGGCCGGCGTGACGAGTTCACCCCGCAGGACCGCCCGAACACTGCCGCCAATGGTGCCGGCGTCGGCAGATTTGGACACGAAGCTCTGTGCCCCGAAGGCCAATGCCTGGCGCATGGTGCGCGGATCGTCGGACGCCGAGACTACGATGATGGGCAATTGGGGGCGTGACCCTCGCAGGTGCGCCAGGGCGTTGAATCCATACGCGCCTGGCAGGTTGAGATCCAAGATCAGCAGATCCACGTCAGGATGCCGCTCCAGGGCGTCGAACAGGCCGCCGACACTGTCGGCCTCGAATATCTCACAATGTGGGCAGGCCGCCGCAACGGCGCCCTTGAGCGCCAGGCGGAACAACGGATGGTCATCGACAATGAGAATTTCGTAATTCATTGCGGTGGCCGGGTCATGCAGCCGCATTGCGCGCCAGCTGCCTGAACGCGCCGAGCAACGCTCGAAGGGCGGCCGGCCGCAACGGCTTGTGGAGGAGAGGAAATCCCGCATTGCGCGCGGCCAGCATCAGATCCGCATCGTGATCGGCACTGATCAGTGCCGCGCTCAGCGTCGGTCTTCGAGGTCGGCACAGGCGGCGCAACAATTCGATGCCGTCCACGCCATCGCCCAGATGATAGTCGGCCAGTATGATGTCAACGCCGGATTGGCTGCACAACATCGTGGCTTCTGCGCCATTGCGCGCCTTCAGGACACGAACCCCCCACTGTCCGAGCAGCGCCTCCATCCCATCGAGGATCGCGGCGTCATTATCGACGCACAGCACCCGCACGCCTTGGAGATTACCGGGGTCCGACATGGGTGCGGGCCGGGCGCTGCTGCGTGGTGGCCGGGCGCCGACCTCGCGCAGCACGCGCACGCCAAACATCGAACCACGACCTGGATGGCTGGTAAAGGAGAGGCTATGTTGCATGAGCTTCGCGAGCCGGTCGCAAATGGACAAGCCGAGTCCCAGCCCCCTTTCACCCCAGGGCGAGTCGTGTTCAAGTCGGCTGAACTCGGCGTACATCGCCTGGCGTTGGTGCAGAGCTATGCCGGGACCGGTGTCATACACGGCAATCTCGATTTCGCCTCCGCGCCTCCGGCAACCGAGCAGCACGCCGCCACGCTCGGTGTAGCGCAGCCCATTCGACAGATAGTTCTGCACGATCCGGCGCAGCAAGGAGCGATCGCTGCGCACCACTTCGCGGCAGCCGACGACGCGAAGCCGCAGGTTTCGAGCCCGCGCGAGCGGCGCATATTGCCGATAAAGTTCCTCGAGCAGATCGACAATCGGAAAGCTGCTGATATCCGGCTTGAGCGCACCGCTGTCCAGGCGGGCACTGTCGAGCAGGTCGTCGAGCAGTTCTTCGGCGGCGCGCATCGAGTCATCGATGCGGCTGGCCAACTCCTGAAATTCCGGATGCGCGCGCGCTTGTGCCTCGAGGGCTGATACGAACAGCCGCGCGGCATTTAGCGGCTGCAAAAGATCATGGCTGGCGGCGGCGAAGAAGCGCGTTTTACTCATGTTCGCGGCTTCAGCTTCCTGTTTGGCGAGCCGCTGCGCTTCGAGGGATGCACTGAGTTCACGAGTGCGGTGTGCGACTCGCTCCTCCAATCCTTGCTTGGCCTCGAGTAGCGCCTGCTCATGGCGCTTGAAGTCCGTGATATCCGTATAGGTCGTGACGAAGCCGCCGCCCGCCATGGGTTGACCGTGAATGCTGTACACCTGCCCGTTGCGGCGTACTCGTTGGAAGGTATAGGGAGTGCCGGCACGCAAGTGCGCCAGCCGCTTTTTCACCTGCACTTCGGGGTCGCCCGGTCCAAGCTCCCCCCGCGCCGCGCTCCAGCGCAGCACTTCGACGACGGGGCGCCCGACGGTGACGAGGCCGTCGGGATAGCCAAATAGTTCCAGATACCGTCGATTCCAGGCGACCACCCGCAGCTGCGAATCGACCACGCTGATGCCCTGCGTCACGTTTTCCATCGTGGCCTGCAGCAATTGTCGGCTGAAGCGCAATTCCTGCGAGGTCTCATCGAGAAGCTCAGCGACTTCGTCGACTTCGAGGCCCTTGCGATGCAGCGCATGCGTGAGCACCACCCGCGCCGATGACGCGCCTATCGATGCGGCCAGCGCGCGCTCCACATGTTGCACCAGTCCCCGATCGGCCGGTTCCGACGGCTTGGGCAGACCGTGCCCCGTTTGAGCGACATATTCGCGAAGCGCCTGGTCGGCGGCTGTGGTGCCGAGGATTCGCGAAGCGACGGTCTCGAGATCGCCAATCTTGCAATTGATCGCGAGCAGACCGACTGCGGGTTGCTTCGGTTCTACGAAGGCCCGTGCGGCCAGCCGCTCCTGCAGACTTGCGCCGCGGCGCGCCGACACGATCAGCATCACGAGTACGTTGAGCGACAGCGCCAAAAGCGCGCGTGCTCCGACCGCATCCGCTGCTGCGACACCGCCCAGCACATGCGGCAACAAGCTATGTGCGGCCGGCCATGCGGCGATTTCCCTGGCCGCGACGATTCCGCCGGCGCCGAGATTCGGCAGGAACAGCAGATAGCCCCAGGCGATGAACCCGCTCAACATCCCCCAGAACACGCCCGCGCGGCTCGCACTTCTCCAATAGAGCGCAGCGAACAGGGCGGGGGCAAACTGTGCCACCGCGGCGAAGGCCAGCTGACCGATTGCCGCCAGGCTGATCGAGCCCGACGCGCTGCGGTAGTAGGCAAAAGCCAGCAGCGCGAGCGATACGATCACGGCACGCCTCACCCACAGCACGCGCCTTCCCAAGCTGGCGCCGTCCTCCAGCCGCTGATGCCACAGCAGCGGCGCGGCGATATCATTCGAAATCATCGTGGCCAGTGCCGTGCTGGCGACAACCACCATCGCGGTGGCTGCCGACAGACCCCCTAGGAATACCAATACGGTAAGCCAGGGGACTCCATAACTCATGGGCAGCGTCAGTATCAGCGAGTCCGACGCGGTATGCAGCGTGAGTCCGTCGATCGTGCCGAGGGCGACCACGGGAATGACCACTGCCGAAAAGATTCCAAGATAGGCTGGCAACAGCCAGCGTGCGGTCTTCAAATCTTCGGTGCGCGCGCATTCGACCACCGCGACCTGGAATTGCCGCGGCAGACAAAAGATCGCCGCTGCCGCCAGCAAGGTAATCATCGCGGTATTGCCGTTCAGCAGGGTCCCGCTCTCGGCCAGCTGCGCGGGCAGCACCCAAGGTCGGCCGCGCAGGTGCAGACAGGCGAATACGCCCACCGCCACGAAGGCCAGCAGCTTCAGCAGGGATTCAAACGCAATCGCCAGCATCAACCCCTCACGGTGTCTGGTGGCATCGACGCGGCGGGCGCCGAACAGCACCGCGAACAGCGCCATCATCAACGCGACGGCGAGGGCGGTATCCCGATACCACGGCACATGGCGTGCGCTCGCCGCCGTCAGTACATCGACGCTGGTGGCAACCGCCTTGTATTGCAGAGCGATGTAGGGGATGGCAGCCGCCAGCGCAATCAGCGTGACAAGCACGGCGAGTGCGCGACTCTTGCCGAATCGAGAGGCGATGAAATCTGCGATCGAACTGACCTTGTGCGCCCGCCCGATCCTCGTCAGGCGCTCCAGGAAGGGTAACGCGAACAGGAATACCAGCGCGGGCCCCAGATAAATCGGCAGATAGGCCCAGCCTTCACGGACGGCGGACCCAACGGCGCCGAAGAAAGTCCATGACGTGCAGTACACGCCGAGTGAGAGCGCGTAGATGAGCGGGCGCAGCCGGCGTTGGTTGGGGTAGGTTCTATGGCGCTCGCCATAGAAAGCGATGCCGAACAAACAGCCGAGATATGTCAATGCAAGCAGTGACAAAAGCCAGCTGGAAAACATAGGCCCCTCCCTGGGCAGCCACTCTAAGCCGGCGACTGGGCTAAGACAAATGGCGCGCGAGCCGGTGCCATTGCTATCGACCAAGGTCGAATGGTGCCGGGGAGGGGGCGGACCTACTATTAACGGGGGATTTCTCTGCGGGCTGGAGGCGACCGGCGGTGGACCGGCGCGCTGTGCGCATACATTTGTGGAGGGAGCGACAATGAAAATGCACAATTGCTGGGGTGGAGCGGTGCTCGGTCTGGCGTTGATGTGGGGGCCGGCGCAGGCCGAGGTGAAAGACCCCTTGCCTGACAGCCTGTCGCTGGGCGGCGTCACGCTGTATGCGACCATCGATGTGGGCTACGCCTATCAAAGCAACGGTGTTCCCCTCAGCAGCCAGTATATCGATGGACTCGAATATCAGGCCTTCACCACCACGCGAAATTTCTCGGGCTCCCAGTCGACGATCGCCGAAAGCGGCCTCGAGCAGTCGAAGATCGGAATCCGGGTGTCGGAACCCATCGCCAACGACTTTTCGCTCGTGGCGAGGACCGACACCGGATTCAATCCGCTGTCGGGTCACTTGGCCGATGCGTGCGGGAGCATCGCCACGAATAGCGGCGTGAAGCAAGGTCAGCAAACTGCGAACGCGGACAGCAGCCGGTGCGGTCAGGCGTTCAACGGCGTCATCTGGGGCGGGGTGAGCCACCCGCTCTACGGCACGCTCAGCATCGGCCGCCAACAGTCGCTGCAGCTCGACGCACTCGCTCTGTACGATCCGCAGACGCTCTCCTATGCGTTCTCGTTTCTCGGCTACTCGGGCTTCAACGCCGGCGCGGGCAGCACGGAAGCGGCGCGCTGGGATAACTCGGCCAAGTATGCGTTTGTGAGCGGGCCGGCCCACGTGACGGTCATGTACTCCAATGGTGGGCAGGACACGGGTCTGCTGGGAAAATCCTACGCCTTCGACCTCGGGGCCACCTTCAATGGGCTTTCCGTCGATGCCGTCTACGAAAACGAGAAGGGCGCGGTCAACCTGAGAAGCGCCTTCGACAACGGTCCGAACCCTCTGGATCCGGTGTCGACACTGGCGGATCCCTTTCCCACGCCGGGTTTGGCCGCCTACATCTCCGACGACAAGTCGTACAATCTCATGGGCAAGTACACCCTGGAGTTCGGCGATACGGGTCACAAGGACAAGCTCACGTTCTACGCGGGCTACTCCCACATCGAGAAGGAACATGGTGACTACACGGTCGGCAGCGCTCAGGGGAATTACCAGATCAACGTCGGAATCAATATCAATGACGCGGCCGTCTACAACATGGAGTGGTTCGGCGCGCGATATGCCATGAGCTCGGGCTTGAACCTCACCGGCGCGGTCTATCACACCACTCAGAACAGCTGGACCATCGGGGGCGGAACTACCGCCGTAGACAACATTGGCTGCGTTACGGCGGGCTTGCTGTGCGCCGGCGCCTTCAAGGAGGTGTCGTTCGTGGCCGACTACATCATCAACAAGCATTACGACGTGTACGGAGGCGTGAACTGGTCGGAAGTCACCGACGGTCTCGCCAACGGCTTCGTCGGCACCACCGTGGGGACTTCTGGAAGCGAGAACCAGACCACCATCATGTGGGGCCTTCGTATCAAGATCTGAAGGGGACGACATGGCTATCAGCACAACTGTGGACACTTTGCCCACGGGCCAGGCGACATCGCAGCACGATTGGTTGGTGATTGGCGCCTCCTCGCTTGGCACCGTATTCGAGTGGTACGACTTTTATCTGTACGGCCTGCTTGCCACGGTGATCAGCGCGCAGTTTTTCTCGGGCGTCAATGACACCACGGGCTTCATCTTTGCGCTGGCCGCATTCGCGGCGGGGTTCGCCGTGAGGCCTTTCGGGGCGCTGGTGTTCGGGCGGCTCGGCGATCTGGTCGGCCGGAAATACACGTTTCTGATCACCATGAGCATCATGGGTGGCGCGACGTTTGCGGTCGGCCTGCTGCCGAACTATGCAACCGTCGGCGTTACGGCGCCGGTTTTATTGGTGGCACTAAGGCTGCTGCAAGGCTTGGCGCTCGGCGGTGAGTACGGCGGCGCGGCGACCTACGTCGCAGAACATGCGCCGCCCGGCAAGCGGGGCTTTTTCACCAGCTGGATACAGACCACGGCGACCCTCGGCCTGTTCGCCGCACTTCTGGTTGTCATCGGCACACGTACGTATGTCGGCGAGGATGCCTTCAAAATCTGGGGCTGGCGCATACCGTTCCTGGTGTCCATCCTGTTGCTCGGCATCTCCTTATGGATCCGGATGCAGTTGGCCGAGAGTCCGGTATTCCTCAACATGAAGAAACAGGGAACCACGTCGAAGGCGCCGCTCAAGGAAGCGTTCGGGGAGTGGGTCAACCTCAAGATCGTGTTGATCGCCCTGTTCGGCGGTGTCATGGGGCAGGCGGTGGTGTGGTACACAGGGCAGTTCTATGCGCTGTTCTTCCTCGAACGGATGCTGCGGGTCGACGGCGCAACCACCAATATTCTGACCGCCATCGCACTCGTCCTGGCGACGCCGGGATTCGTGCTTTTCGGCTGGCTGTCGGACAAGATCGGCCGCAAGCCCATCATTTTGTGCGGCTGTTTTCTCGCCATGGTGACTTACTTCCCGCTGTTCGAAGCACTGACTCGTTACGCCAATCCGGCCCTGTATCAGGCGCAGGCGGCGGCGCCGGTGACGGTGTATGCGGATCCTGGGCAATGCTCTTTTCAGTTCGATCCCATCGGCAAGAACAAATTTGACTCGACTTCATGCGATATCGCCAAGAGCTTCCTCGCCAAGGCCGGGGTCTCTTATAAGCGAATCGATGCGCCGAGCGGCGCGGTGGCGGAAATCCGCAGCGGCACGACCACGCTGGCTGCACCGGATCCGAGGACCGTTACCGGCAAGGATCGCAAGGAGGCGATCGCGAAGTTTCAAGCCGCTGCGAAGACTACCCTGACCGCGGCCGGATATCCGGACAAGGCAGACCCCGCAGCCATCAACAAGCCGATGGTGGTGTTGATATTGTTCGTACTGGTGCTGTACGTCACCATGGTTTACGGTCCCATTGCAGCCATGCTGGTGGAATTATTCCCCGCCAGAATTCGCTACAGTGCGATGTCTCTCCCGTATCACATCGGCAACGGCTGGTTCGGAGGCTTTCTACCGACGACGGCGTTTGCGATGGTGGCGGCGACGGGCGATATCTACTACGGACTCTGGTATCCGATTGCCATCGCGGGTGCGACCCTGATCATTGGTCTGTTTTTTCTGCCGGAAACCTTCAGGAGAGGCGTCGACGCCTAACGAGCACCGTCGCGCTCCTCTGATCCCGGTTCTAGCTTTCACACTGTGCCCGAAGACCTAATGGGCGTTTTGTCTGCGATTGCAATGCCCTTCGCAGTGTATTATTGACCCGTATCGATCCCCTGTTTTTGGACGCTGTGTCTTCGACTCGGCACACACCAGTCCGTACATCTGTAGTAGGAGCAATCAATTGGAATACCGCAGGCTTGGGGGTTCCGGATTCAAGATTCCGGCCCTGATCTTTGGTACCGCCACCTTCGGCGGTGGCAACGAGTTCTTCAAGAAATGGGGTAACACCGATGTGAAGGAGGCCACTTCGCTGGTCGACGCTGCGATGGAGATGGGCTGCACCATGTTCGACACCGCCGACGCTTATTCAGCCGGCCTGTCGGAACAGATCCTCGGCAAAGCGGTCGAGCGGCGACGCGACAAGGTATTGCTTGCGACCAAGACGGGCATGGCCATGGGTGATGGCCCGAACGACATAGGCACTTCGCGGGTGAAGATCATCAGCTCCTGTGAGGCCAGCCTGAAGCGCCTCGGTACAGACTATATCGACCTCTACCAGCTGCATGCGTTCGACGCCCTGACACCGATCGAGGAGATGCTGCACGCCCTCGATGAACTGATCCGGGCCGGCAAGATTCGCTATTTCGGGGTGTCCAACTATTCCGGTTGGCACCTCATGAAGATGATGTCACTCGCAGAAAAGCATTCGCTCCCCAAACCGGTGACCCACCAGGTGTATTACTCATTGACCGACCGCGACTTCGAGTGGGAGTTGATGCCGCTCGGACTCGATCAGGACATCGGCACCCTGGTCTGGAGTCCACTGGCAGGAGCCAAGCTCAGCGGGAAAGTAGGGCGGAAGAAGAAGCCTCCTGCGGACAGTCGATCTGCGACCGATGCGAGCTGGGACGTTCCGGAGGAGCGACTGTTCGCGGTCACGGACGTGCTGGAGTCGATCTCTGCGGAGATTGGCCATTCGATCCCGCGCGTCGCACTGGCGTGGCTGCTTTCCAGGCCGACGATTTCCTCGATCGTCATCGGCGCCCGAAATGTCACGCAACTTCGGGACAACCTGGCAGCCACGGAGGTCAAGCTCAGCCCCGATCAGATCGCAAAGCTCGACCTCGCGAGTCAAGTCCGGCCGGCATACCCGTACTGGCATCAGCGGGCGACCTTCCTGTCGCGTAACCCGCCTCCGGTGGGGTGAGATAAAAACCTGACGCGCCTTTCGGGGTCGGACAAGAAGCACGCGAGCCTGCGGGATACCACGATCATTCAGCGACCAACCCACTTCGGCATTCTCGCCGGTTTGCTCATGCTGAGCGCCATGGCTCGAGCGGCAGAACCGGCTCTGCTGTTCGTGCACGGCCACATCTACACCGGCGATCCCACTCGGCCGTGGGCTCAGGCTCTTGCCATCGACGGTGCGCGCGTCGCAGAGACAGGGACCGATCGGGCGCTGACCGCGCGTTGGAGCGCTCGCGCGCGCACCATCGATCTGAAAGGCCGCACCGTCATTCCGGGAATCATCGACGCGCATCTGCATTTGTTTTTCGGCGCGCTCGAGATCGCTGGGTTCAATTTATCGACTCCTGAGCGCAGCATTACTCCCGCGCAACCACAAGCTCTCATCGAAGCGGTACGGGCTTATGCAGCGACCCACCCGAGTAATCGCGTACTGGTCGGCCGCGCCGATTTCAGCTCGGAGCCCCCGGCCGCACCCACGCGCGCGCTGCTCGATGAGGCGGTGAGTGATCGGCCCGTGGTCATCCATAATTCGACCGAACACTCCTTGTGGCTGAACAGCCGCGCACGGGAGCTCGCGGGACTCACCGACGAGCCGCTCGCCGATCCGGACGAGGAGCGAAATGTCGTTCGCGACGCCAGCGGTCACCCGACGGGATTGCTGTTCGAGGCGGCACAGGAGGTTGCGAATCGTGCAGTGCTGCGCACGCTGAGTCTGGAGGAGAAGCTCGCGTTGCTCCGCAACGCCATGCATTACCTCAATCAGTTTGGGATCACGAGCATCGTCAATGCCACCGGCAGTCTCGAGGAGATCGAGCTATACGGAATGCTGCGCGATCGAGGCGAGCTTACCGTCCGCACTCGCACGGCCTTCGGTGCGGTCGCGGTGCCGCACCATCTGACACCTGAGCTACTCAGCGAGCTCGACTCCGCGCGCACGCGATTCCACGATGAATGGATCTCGGCGAACCTCGTCAAGTTTTTCGTCGACGGCAGTTCGGGCATGTACCCACCGCTTGTCTATCGCGCCTTCGAATATCGTGCGCTGGTGCTCGAGTTCGACAAACGCGGGTATCAACTCATGTCCCACGCGGAGCGTCGCGACTCCATCCATCTTGCGCTCGACGCTTACGAGGATACCGAGCGCGTGAACGGCCCTCGGGATAGGCGCCTGCGCATTGAGCACGATTTCGTCATCAGCGATGCCGACGCAAAGCGACAGGCGCGGCTTGGCGTGATCGCGGCAGTGCAGCCGGCCTTCTGCTGTAGCGATGTCGGCACCAGCTTCGACCCCGGCGATCCAACGCCATCAGACCGTTGGCACACGTTACTGACCGACGGAGCCGAACTTGCCATGAGCAGTGATTGGCCGTGTATGTGGCCGCCGGACCCTTTCATCAACATGCAACAGGCCGTAACGCGCCAAATCTGGCGCTCGCCGGATACCGCCGGCATCGAGACCGCGCCGTTCGATGGGGCCCGGCAAGCCGGCGCGGTACCGCAAGCGGGCAAGATTTACTATCCCGAGGAGCGCATCAGCCTGCGTGAGGCCGTGGATTGCTACACGCGCGGCGCGGCGCACGCGTCATTTTCCGATCAATGGGTGGGAACGCTCACGAAAGGTCGATACGCGGACCTCGTCGTGCTGTCGCAAGACATTTTTTCGGCCCCTGCATCGGACATAGGCACGACCCGCGCGCTGCTCACCCTGGTAGGCGGCAAAATCGTATACAACGCGGACGCCACGGCACACTGAGGCGGCAGATCGGTAGGCGGAGCGGTGCATAAGGCGTAAATTCGGGGTTTATCAATTCGAAGGGGAAGAGAGTATGTGGAGCAGGATCGTGGTCGTGGCCGTCGTTGGACTCATTGGCGCATCGAGCGCCCTTGCGGACGAATCTGGACGTCAGTATTTCGAACAAACTCCTTCCGCTGCAGGCACCGCACTGCCTTTCAGCGAGGCCGTCATGGTCGCGGACACGCTCTACGTGGCCGGCCACATTGGTCTCGATCCCAAGACCCAAAAGGCCGTTGACCAAATTAATCCGGAAGCGCGCGCAGTGATGGATGCCGTAAAGCACACGATGGAACTGGCCGGGATGCAGATGGACGACCTCGTTTCGGTTACCGTTTATTGCACCGATTTGAGCCTTTACGATGCATTTAACGCCGTTTACCAAACCTATTTTCACCGCCATTTTCCGGCGCGCGCCTTTATTGGTGTGAGCGGTCTCGTGCGTGGAGCCCACTTCGAAGTCTCCGGAATTGCCACGAAACCGACACCTCGAAAGTAGTCACGCACTGGTATAAGGACCGGCCGGCATCGGAGGCATGTAGGATCACGCGATCGTAACCCCGGGATGTCGCCCACTTCAGCAGCGTATTCATGAGCGCACGCGCCAATCCCATGCCGCGAAAGTCCGGTTCCGTGTACACGTTAACTACCAACGGGACTTGCGCACTAGTTACCGCGACGCCGTTATTGGAGGCCGCTTAGCAAGATTGCAGCGATGTGTATTCCACTTTACCGCGAAGGCGAAGCACCGCGGCGTTCAATAGATCGGCTTGATCGAACGGAAGCTTCTCTCGAATCCGAGATCTTTCCACGGGATCCGCCGCTGCTCGCTCGCATTGCCACCGGCGCGCAGTTTCTCACCAAAGCGGCGGCACCGGTTCGATCACGATCGTCGGGGCAGGTCCGGCCCGCCCCGAGCCGCTGCGATTAGATAGGATCAGTAGATTCTTGTACGGTTCTGTAGCTGGATCCACGGATACTGTGATCGTGCCGGGGGCACCCCCTTGGCCCGCTTGTCCGTCCGAGCCGGTCCGGCCATCCTGCCCATTAAAGCCGCTGGGATTTCCGGATCCACCCGATCCGCCGCGGCCCGCCCGGCCTCCTGAACCCCCAGGACCGCCAGCGCCGCCATCCGCTGACACCTTGAGCGTTCCGCCGGTGGGGTCAATCAGGTAATACAGATCACGACCCCCACCGGAAACCTTGGCCTGGAGCAAGGGGGATGAAGTCGACTCGAGGCGCAGCCAAAGGTGGACCGCGGTGCCGGGCGCACCGTCCCCGCCGTTGCTGCCATCTCCGCCATTGCCGCCGTCCCCGCCGTTGCCACCCGGCCCTTCCGGACCGGGCAGGCCGGTGGTGGGATCGGGTGGCGAGGGCATCGCACTAGACCCTTGCGAACCATCCAGGCCGTCCATGCCATCGAATCCCCTCGCGCCAGCAGTGCCGGAAAAATTGGCGAGGAAGGGTACATCGTAGCGCACCGCGATTTGCAGGTCGGTGAGCGCGTCCGGATGTCCCACAGTCGCGATATGCAAATTTGCGATTTTGCCCTCGCTGATCCTCGGATCAGACGGAAGAGAGACCTTGCCGTGGGCATCGATCTGTACCAGCGTCGCGGTGAACACAAAACTATCGAGCAGAACTTTGCCGTGGCCCGCGCCAACGGTGATGAGCTGCTTGCCGTCCGCTGTGTTCGCCACGACGACGAGTTGCGCGGCATGCCCCGGTGCCAATGCCCTGACCGGCTGCACGCTGCCCTTGCTGACCAACGACGCGGTGATGGATGTCACAGGCAGTTTGTCCAAACGCGTGCGCAGTCCGAGGAAAACCGCCAGATCTGAACACCCCGAGCAGACAAGCAGCACGAGCGGCAGGATTGCCAGGCGAGAATGAAACATGAGGCCACATCCATGTGATGGATTAAGACTAGAATAACCACCCCAATGAAAAGTTCGGTCGGTAACAGGCGAAGTTTTGCGAATAATGGAAGCCAGGTTCAGTTTAGGCTCCTGAAATGAACATCAAGGCCGGGGCGACCCCACATTCTTTCACGGCATTGGGTAAATTCGCTGCCGCTCTCATGCTGACGAACGCGTTCCTCCTGCTGGCGCCGCCTTCTGCCGAAGCCGACGCCGCCACCGATGCCAAGGTCATGAAGACCGTGCGCGGCGGAGATACACAGGGTCTTCAGGCTCTCATCGATCAGGGCGTCGATGTGCGCAGCCCGAGCCTCTTGAAATTCGCCATCGATTCCGAACAAACGGGCGTCGTGCAGCTCTTGCTTCGGCACGGGTCCGATCCCAACGGGTGGATCACAGATCAATACAGCCATAATCCCACCGACAGCCCCATATACATCGCCGCCAAGCGAGGCAATCGCGACATACTCGCGCTACTGAAGGAGCACGGTGTCAAGGTCGATGCGGAGCGGCTGACCGATTCCAGCCTCATTGGCACGCCGCTCCTCTGTGCCGTGTATTACGGCGAGCTCGATACCGCCCGGCTGCTGATCGATGTCGGTGCCGACGTGAACCACCCTAACCGGCGCCAGAACACGGCTTTGTTGGAGGCCGTTCTCCTCAGGTCTGAACGGCAAATCGAGTTCGTCAAGTTGTTGCTCGCGCATGGGGCGAATCCGGACATCGCCAACGATGAGGGGAACACCGCGCGCGCCTATGCAAGCAGTGCGGAAGTGAGCGCGCTGATTGCCGCGGCGAAGCCGCCCACGGCGGCGCAGCGGCCCCCACCGGGTGGGCCGGAGGAACTTCTGAAGATCCAGATGGTGTTGACCACCAAACGGATGTGCGATGCGTACATCCCGGGCTTCCAACAGGAAGCTGCCGCGGCTTACCGCCGCTGGCGGGAGCCGCGAGCGGTGTGGGTCGATGCGACCGAAAAGAGCCCGCAGTTCCTGGCAATGATCGGGCAGATCAAATCGCAGGAGGCCTCGGCCGGCGGTGCAGCCTCTGCACAGCGGCAGCAGGAGAAAGAGTTGGAAGGCACCTGCCGCGGCGAGCTCTTGGATGAGCTCGCAAAAGTGCCCGGTGCTGCCCCCGATCCCGGGCTCGCGACGCCCCATAAGACCTGGGACCGCTACCTAGGGGCGTTGCGCGCGGGCGATCGCAGGAGCGCCATCGGGTGTCTCACGTCGACGGCCCGGGACAAATTCCGGCCGATTCTCGAGCAATCGACGCCCGCGCAGCTGCGTGGCATGGCGGATGCCGTCCGTTCGTTCGTCCTCACCGGAACGACGTTCGGCAACATGGCGGAAGCGGCTGTGTCCATGAACAGTGGCTTCGGCGGCATCGTCTACTTCGAGAACGTGAACGGGGAGTGGCGCATCAGCGAGATGTAGATCGCTCCCGCCCAAGCTCACGCGTTCACGAAATCACTTCGATGAGACGGTGCGCGCATCGAGGAGGCGCTCGGCAACCTCCGCTGCCTCATCGCGGATCGTGCCCACCCGCTGCGCGAGCACACTAGGTGCAACAGGTGGGTGTCGCCACTCGGGGCGCATGCAGCTAGCGGCAAGCGTGGCCGCGATATCGACCGGCTCCTGATCGCCCAACTTCGGCGAGTTCATCAGGCACATACTCAACAGGTCTGCGAGCTGCACGATCGCTATAAGGGTTCCCATCGGCACGCTTGATTGGACGTCGGGCGCCGCATAGTCGTGATGCAGCTTGATGACTTCGGCAATCACCTGCGGCAATGACCAGCGTCTGCAAACAAGGACCCCGAGCTGTACGTGATCATATCCGAGCAGCGTATGCTCGGCATCCATTAATTGCTGCGGTGAATGCCAGGGCGCTTCATCGACGCGGCCAAGATCCTCCGTCGCCGCTTCGAACATCACGAAGCGTCCAATGTCGTGCAACAAACCCGCGAGGTAGGCTTGGGCCGGCAGCACGCCGGGGGTCGTCATCAAGCTCGTGATCGTGCGGGCGCCAACGGCCACTTGCAGCGCGTGCCGCCACAGATTCCGTTGCCCTACGGTGGTCGGCACAAACACCCTGGATACCGCGAGCGCCGTGACCAGGCCAGCACATTCCCGAGCGCCGAGCCGCACAACCGCTTGTCTAATCGTGATGATCGGCTTCGCCGGAGCGCTCGTCGGCGCGTTCGCGAGGCGTATCAAGCGCACCGCGAAGGTGGGGTCCTCCTCGGCGACGGCCAACAGGGCCTCGAAATACTGGTCGCTGCGGGGGTCCAATGCGAGTACGCGCATGACGACCGTCGGCAGCAGCGGTAGCTGCTCGGCGTGCGCAGCCAAATCGATGAGGCTGGTGCGAGCGTAATGCGTTTGGCTCATTGGCGTCTTAATCCCTGGCTGCCTCGAGCTTCGCCAATGGCCCATCGCCTGTGCCGGTCGGCGCATCTCGGCCTCGTTCCAAAGCCGCCCAGAGTGCGGACTGATCGCCGGCGTGTACTCGTGCAATCGTCAAACACGCATCGACGGCATCCGCATCGAACAAAGTCGCACGACCGCGCAACAGTTCCTCGAGCGCGATGTCCACGGCAAGTGCCGGGCGATAAGGGCGGTGCGTCGACATGGATTCGAACACGTCTGCAACCGCGATGATCCGCGCTTCAAGCCGGATCGAGTCGCCCGCGAGCCCGGCCGGATACCCGGATCCGTTCAGTCGTTCGTGGTGTTGAGCTACCATATCGATGATCGGCCATGGGAATACGACGTCCCGTAGAACATCGACGCCCGCCCTGACATGGGTTTTCACCAAAGCGAACTCTTCGAAGCTGAGGCGACCGGGTCGCGAGAGAATGTCGACCGGGATCGCCATCTTGCCGACATCGTGTACTAAGGCGCCCAAATAAACACCTTCCGTCTGGTCCGCGCCCAGCCCTAGCTGTTCTGCGATCGCGCGCGCCAATGCCGCGACCCGGCGCTGGTGGCCGGCTGTATAGGGATCGCGCTTGTCGATGGTTGCCGCTATTGCGCCAATCGTTTGCGTCAGGGATTGCCTCAGGCGCTCCTGTGCACGATGGCGCTCGGTGACATCCGTGACGATCCCTTCCAGATAGATGCCGGCACCGTCGGCAATATCGCGTACATAGGTACGATCCTCGATCCACAGCACTGCGCCCTGCGCCGCGATAATCCGATATTGCTGGATAAACTCGCGTCGCCCGTGTGCAACGTGATCGTGCAATTCGGCGAGCACGCGATCGCGATCATCCGGGTGGACGACGTCCGCAAAACTGACGGCACCCGATTTGAATTGGTCAGCCGAGTAGCCGAAGTGGGCGACGTTGCCGGACACGTACTCGATCGGCAATCCCTCCTCCATGCGCGCTCGGTACAACACGATGCCATTCTGTTCGAGAATAAACTTCGCGACGGCGAGTTCCTCTATTAGCAGCCGAGGATCCAAGCCGTCAGCGATGCCGTTGGCCACGTGCGCAAGGGCGTCAGCCGCCAATATTGGCTCCGCGGGGTCCGGTGAGACCTCGTTTCCCTGAGATGCGCGTTGCAGCAAAGTAGATTCCTTAGAATTGCATAACGGGCGCTCGACCGACGGCGCAGCAACATCGCAATACTTCTTCTCCACCCAATGATTGCGATGGAACCTGCCGCTCCTTAACTGATCGTGTCGGCGACCATCGTAAAACCTGTTCGATCAGCGTGTTCAGAGGCTTAGAACTGGGGCATACCTCACAGATTTAGTCCGAGCGTCACCGATGATTGTAGCGTGGAGGCAACGAACGGCCCGCATTGTCGCGGGGACGCGGAATTTCCATTCGAAGACTAGATGTCAGGTCAGCTCTATTATGGGCATCGCAGCAAACACGCGCGCAATTGATCGATCAAGAGGAGAAGACACCAAAGACAATTCAAAGCACGATTGGATCGATCGCGCGCCTGTGTCGGTGACTTTACCTCCGATTAATCAGCGCAATCGAATAAATTAAATCATTCAAGTGGGCCGCCGAAGGGCTTAACGTGCGCCAACGCGCGAATCGTGTGTTTGGCCTTATAGCGGTTGTTGGCACTCGACCGTTACCCGCGCGCCGCCGTGCTCGCCCGGCGAAATCGTCAGACGCGCACCGATAAGTTTGGCGCGAAATTGCATGATCTTAAGACCCATGCCGGTCTCGGATGCGGGCGCTTGCAGTAGACCAATACCATTGTCCAATACGTCCAACCGCACGGTCCTCGGTTGAATATTGAGTGCCACTTTAATTGATTGGGCCTGACTGTGTCGGCGGGCATTCGCGACAGCCTCCTGGGAAATGCGGTAGAGATTATCCAACACATCTCGGCCAAGTTTGAGCGGGGCTGCTTCAGTCAATTCAAAGCGGGTATCGATTCCGAAAGAGTCTCGCTGCAGCCTTGTCATCTCGTTCAGCAACTCTGCGAGGCTGCCTTGAGCAAAGTTCAACGGCGACAAGCCACGCGTGGTGGCCCGGCAGCTGCGTATCGCAAGATTTGCATTGTTCGCAATGTCCCTCATTTGAGCCGCCTCCGGACGCCCGGCCTGCTTCAAAGATGATGCGGCTGCCGATGCCAGCATCGAAGCGCAGCTCGTGGCAGCCCGCGCAGGCGGTGGCAATGCGCGCGTGCTGTCGTACCAAGTCGCCGAAGATATCGCAGCGGGTACGCTCGTGCGGGTACTGCAAGCATTCGAGCCGCCGCCGTGGCCCGTGCACCTGATTTCCGTGAGCCGAAGTCACGTGCCGTCGAAGGTCAGGGCATTTCCGGAGCATGCAGCAGAGCAGCTCAGCAAGCTGCGGGTACTTCATTCCGAGGGTTAAGGGGTGTGTGAACCCACGCCTAGTTGGTGCGTGCCGTCGCGCAGGCATGTCAAGTAATTGCCGTGGCCATTCCTTGTCATCGCGTGGTGCGTTGTCCGCCGTTGCGGAGGAAATCGCTGCGCTCACGCCACAGCAGATCTCGGCCATTTTCGCAAAACACGGCAGCGCGTTGCGCTTGCGCTGGCAGGATGACCCCGCCAAGAGCGGAAATGACGACGACCTTGAAGACATCCATCTCCACGCTAAGCTCCTTTTGTCCGGTGAACTAGTCGCGTGCGCGGCCCGTCGGAATGTACGCTGATGTGTCGGCAGTTGTGGCGGAGCTGAACGCGCTTGAACTTCGCGACCTTGCTTCACAGCACACATGTCCGGCAATTCCGCACCCAGGAGCAAATGTCTGGGTTAAGCCGTGCCCGCCGCGTCAACAGCCGCCTTGCCGCAGGCGGCCTCGCCAACTACTTGTTTATCGTCCCTGGAGCAACCGAAGCGTCGGGGTTGAAACCTTGCGGGACAACCGAACGTTACGGCTTTAGATCCATCATTGCCTTGCCGCTTGCTAAATCAACAGGAACCGAGAGCTGTTCGTGGACAATCAGCCATTTGCCATTGATCTTACGGTTGTCGAGAGGGACATTCTGCGTTGGCTTGCGGTAAATGGCGCCGACAATGCTGTCAACACTGAAACTGCGATGGCGCGGCATCTCGGAAGGTCGGCCGCAGAGATCCGACATGGTCTTGATGGACTGATTGCGCGCCGGTACGTCCTGATTGAGAACGGGCGCGCGAGACTAGCTGCGGAAGGCACGACATACTGCGTGGAGCAGGGCTGGACGATGTCGACTACGTTGGCATCAGCGAGCAGCGCCGGGTAGATCTCTCCCGTGCGCAATGAGGGGCTTAGCAGATCGGCGAGCATTCGTATCATCACGATCTGAGAGTCCGATCAGTAAGGGCGCCACAAACTCCCATCGAGGATCGTGCCCCGAGGCGTGGTGTACCAGTCATGGATCTTGGCAAGGTCCCATCGTGCTCGGTTGACCACTGCGGACGCCTCGGTCTGGCGGGTGGCTTACTTACGAACTACCGCGACCGCGACTCTCGCAGTTCTCCGAATTTAGTGGAGGTTACGTTCGGCATAAAAGGGTACGGCCAGGCCTCGAAATGCTGAACGGCGCTCGTAAGGCGCGGTCGCACCAGCCGGTGACCGAGGTTTGGCCGCATGCCGCGCCGCAATAGCTGACGAAAGGAATTCGTGAAATTTGGTTTGCATAACACTTCGATCGGCGATATGGTCAGCCACAACAAAGTCAAAACTGGTGATCGCTGCAGGTGTCGACCCCGGGGAACTCGACATCGATCCTGTTTTGGAGGCCAATAAGCTCAAAGACAGCGACCAGAATGCTCGCGCCAAGAAATTGCTCGAATGTCTTCTCGGGTAGGACATGTGTTGTCTCCCGTTAACGGGCGTGCGTACAACGGGTATTACGCCACGACAAGAACTCAAACTTTTCGCCTAGGGCAAGATTCGCCAACACTAAAAGGGGAACAGCCATGTCTCTCGCTCGATTTCACCCATTGTCAACCGCTGGTTGCGCCATCCTTGCCGCGGTCTGCTCACAGGCGGCCGTGGCGGGCACACTTTGTGTCAACCCCGCGGGCTCACACGGCTGCTACTCGACCATCCAGGCGGCCGTGAACCATTCCTCTGCCAACGGAGTTGTCAACGTCGAGCCCGGCACCTACACGGAGGAGGTGACTATCGGCATGCCGCTTTCACTCGTCGGCGCCGCCGCTGACAAGTCCGTCATCGATGCCAGCGGACTCGCGCATGGCATCTTTGTTGACGGATTCGACCACCCCGGGCTCAACGCCGTCATCATCGCCGGGTTCACAGTGCAGAATGCTAATTACGAAGGAATCCTGGTCGTGAGCGCGGCGAACATCACAGTCCGCGACAATCGCATTCTAAACAACGATAAGACTCCCGGCCTGTCATTCACCGGCGCGCCAACGGGATGTCCCGGACAGCCCGGCGACGGCGTGTACGAGAACGATGAAACCGGCGACTGCGGCGGCGCACTTCACCTGATTGGTACGGTGAGTTCGATCGTGTCCGGCAACCTTATTTCCGGTAATGCCGACGGCGTCCTGATTAGCGACGAGACCGCCGAAAGCCACGACAATCTGCTCACGCACAATGTGGTCAGGAACAACCCGCTGGAATGCGGCATCGTTCTGGCCTCGCATCCCCCCACCGGCTCGAGCCCTCCCTATTTCGCGCCCCACCACGGCGTGGACCACAATACCGTGAGCGACAACGTCTCGGCTGACAACGGGGTGCAGATTGGAGGCTCGGGAGTCGGGCTTTTTTCCGATGGCAACGGCCCCGGCCGAACCGCCGATAACGTCATCATCCACAACAAGCTGACTGGCAATGGCCTGGGCGGTGTCGCTCTGCACACCCATGTGGGTCCCGCCTTCGGCGCTCCCGCGGACGACATGAGCGGCAACATGATCATCGGCAACTACATCGCCGGAAACCTTGCCGACCAGGCCGACACGGCTACGCCCGGGTCCGTGGGCATCAACATCAATAGCGGTGACGGCGGCTCGCCGGTCGTCGGTACCGTCATCACCGGCAACGTGATACGCGATGAGGACGTGGACATCGCCGTAAACACTCCGGCCCAGGTCGACACCCATTTGAACGACCTGCTAGGCGGCAAAGTTGGCGTCGCAGACGTGTGTGCGTTCGACCATGCCTCCATCTGCACCGGCAGCATCGACGCCGCGCAGAACTATTGGGGATGTCCTGCTGGCCCCGGCGGCAAGGGATGCGCGACCGCCAGCGGATCCGACATTCGCTTCATCCCATGGCTTCGAGAGCCCATCGGTGACGACGACGATCATGGCCACGGCGGGCATTGACTGATTCCGGTTCGGACGCCTCGTGGGCCGGTTTGTTGCGTCGCAAACTGCGCATAACTCATTTATCTGGTGAATTCTGATCCGGCGTGGCCAGCGATTGTTGTGCCTCACAAATGATGTCGTGAGTCATGCTGGCGGGTTCGCGGCGACGATATCTGCCCCATGGATGAGTTTGCGCGTTCAGGTGATCGAATCTGCGCTATGTTCTTGAGCGAAGGGCCAAGTCCTCGGTGCTCATCTGCCTCGACATCCCTGCCGGCATACTTGTTGATGCGCGTATGCGCAAAGGGGCGGCCGTCGTATAGTATTTGCAATGTCTGCCCGTGACACAGCCTGGCCCCCGCTTCCTTACTCGGCGTGGAAATCGACGTGTGAGACCCTGCATCTGTGGACTCAAATCGCGGGCAAGATTCGTTTGACGCTGACCCCCTGGCTCAATCACAGCTGGCATGTGCCGCTTTATGTGACTGCGCGCGGCTTGTCGACTTCGGTCATACCTTATAAAGACGAAATCTTCGAGATACGGTTTGATTTCATCGATCAAACTCTCGACATTGACGTGAGCACCGGACAGCGCAGACGCATCCCACTGATGCCTCGGCCGGTGTGCGATTTTTACGCCAAAGTGATGGAGTCGCTCGCCGATCTCGGGATCGGGGTACATATCAGGGAGCGGCCGTGCGAAATTCCCAATGCGATCTTATTAAGCGATGATCGCATCCACGCATCCTACGATCCCGACGCCGCACAAAGATTTTGGTTGGCTCTGGTCCAAGTGGATCGTGTGTTCAAGAAATTCCGCACGGGGTTTATCGGCAAGGCAAGCCCGGTTCATTTTTTCTGGGGTAGCTTTGATCTAGCCGTTACTCGCTTCTCCGGCCGGCGTGCTCCTCCATTTACGAGCAAGGTTCCCGGGCTCGCGACTGCGGTCATGGCCGAGGCCTATTCCCATGAGGTGAGCAGCGCCGGCTTCTGGCCCGGGGGTGGTGGGATCGACCATGCATCCTTCTACTCGTATGCCTACCCAACTCCGCACGGATTCAAAGATGCTCCGGTCGCTCCTAAGGGGGCGGTTTTCGATGAGAAGCTCGGGGAGTTCTTGTTGCCCTACGACGAGGTCCGAAACGCGGCGGATCCAGAGGCGTCGTTGCTGTTGTTTCTTCAAAGCACCTACGAGGCCGCGGCCGAAACGGCGCATTGGGATCGGGCAGTCCTCGACACTCGCTTGGCATAACGAAGGAGGGCTACGGGCGGTCGAGGCTGACTGTGATCGATAAGCTTAGCCGGCCTAGAAACATGCCCTTCCTCGGGTATACCCATATCGGCAAGCAGCAAACGGTGCACCGAATTTCCGCTTGATTGCTCCGGATGAGGCGGAGTCTTGATCGACGGAGTGAACGCGGGCCGATCGGGCCAGCCGGTGGTGGAACGGCGCGTGGAAGATGAAGCCGAACACCACGGCAACAAAAAAGCATCCCAGTGCCAGGGCAATCAACACAACGGCGAGAAAGGGCTCGGCCAGCGACATCACCGTGAAGAGGACGAGAGCGCAGGCCCGAATCAGTAAGACAAGCGCAGCCGCGGCCGCGCTGCCGGTGAAGTGGGCGTTCCTCGAGAGTCCGCTGTCGGCGATATCGTTCCTCACAGTGCCATCCAAGTCTTCAGCCGGATCTTACTGAGTGCCACGGCTTCTTGCGAGCCGTCGGCGAATCGGACGGTAGCCTGGGTCGGCCCGTGCCCCGGCTTCAGCAGCATGGTGCCCTCCCGACCGGCAACCTGCACCGCGAGGCTGTTCCAGTCCTCCGCGACACGTCGCGGCAGCAGCGCCTCCACTGTCGTTCTCGGGCTATTGCTACGGGCAGGATCGGACTTGCCGAGGGTCCGAGCCACGATTCGCCGGGTAATCGGCGAATCACCGTTCAGCCAGGTAGTCACGCCGGTTGGATCTTCGTCATATCGGCGCGGCAACAGGTACGCTGAGCGAATATCGGGAATGCGGCGGCTCCTGAAGGCCTCGCGGATGGCGGGAGGCGCCTTGATCAGCAGCGCTATTTCAGAGATGTAGGATTTGGGCTTCCCGAGGCGTTTGGCGATCGTGGTGCGAGAGTCACCGGCGTCTTCACGCTTTTGGATCCAGTCCGCGATGTCGAGGGGATCCAATTCTTCCCGTTGTAAATTCTCGATCGCTTGCCGGTAAGGATCAAAGTTGTCGTCGATGACGGCAGCGATGGTGGGATGCCCCAGCAGGCACACGGCGCGAAATCGACGCTCGCCGTAGCTGATGAGAAAATAGCCCCGTTTGTGGACATTTCGCCGAACGGTGATGGCTTGTAGCAACCCATCCGCCTTGATGGTCTCGGCCAGTTGTATGACCGCGGCTTCATCGAAGGACTTACGGATGTTGTCCGGATCCCGTTCGATCCTAGCGACTGGCAGATCCCGCGGCTTCCCGGTGGTGGTGGCCGCGTTTCGTCCCAGTGCGGCAACATCAAAGTCCTTCAAACCTTCAAACTGTCCCATGATTAACTCACGGCCACATCTTCGTGGACCGCCTCCATTTTCGTCATCAACGTATCGAACGCCTGTAGCACTGTCGACATCACTAGATTGCGTCCATTCCGTCTGCATTTAATGTCCAGCGCTCAGGCAGCTGCAAGGGAAGCTCCACGAATTCATCGGCTTGCAAAAAAGGAGCCAAAAAAGTAGGCCGCGGATTTGGACAGAAACTGCTGATAGGGGATGCTTTTGGAAATGAAATGCTGACATGTTAAGCGCAATAGAATCACGCCTTCACTGGCGTTGCCGCAATGGCGCAAGAATTGTCGCTACAAATCAGGTCTTTATCGATGCCGGTGATGGGGTCTCGAAGGTGCGAAGTGAAATGTCCGGTCACAAAATGCTGATGTCGACACGCAGGCGGGTGGCTGGAAGTCGACGCGCATGCCGCTGCAATATGCCGAGAGAATCACCGCGGCGAGGTCTGGTATGGCGAGAGCGGCAGCAGCGACAGGTCGCGACAAAGTGGCTCTATAACTCATTCATCAGCCAATCGTTGACAGGCAGCCTCCATATCTCGCACCAGCTTCTCGAACATCTGCTTCCGGGGCAACCCTGCCGATATCACAGGAAGGATTTCGACGGTGATCACGCCTGGCGGCCTCAGGAAACGCCGCTTGGGCCACAGAAGGCCGGAGTTCAATGCAACTGGCACGCACGGTATCTGAAGCGCCTGGTACAGATGACTCACCCCGGACTTGTAAGAGGGCGCAGAGCCGGGTGCCGACCGCGTGCCCTCGGGGAAAATGATGATTTGATCGCCTCGCGCACAGGCTTCCCGTGCCGCGCTGATCATGCTGTCCAGGGCCGATTTCCCCGATCCACGCTTCACCGAAATGCAACCCAGGCGTTTCATCGCTCCGCCGAATAGCATCAGTCACACGCCCTCGCCACAACCGATCGGCTTTCGCTCGACCTGCAGGGCAACCCCATTGCTTACGACCTGCCGGCTTTCACCACTTATGATGGGGCGGTCGGTGTCGGAAAGGATGCGTGGATCATGCAAGTCTACGGAGAGAATCTGACCGACACGCGGGCCCAACTTTATGCGAACTACACCGAGTGGTACAAAGCCGTAACGGTGAGTCGCCCCCGGACCATCGGATTTCGTTTCAGCTATAAGTTCGGCGCTCGGTAGCTCAGGGCGGTGGCGATCGCCACCGCCCAAGGAACCGACTAGCGAGTCTGGGCAGCGGCAACGATGATCGGGCGAGCCTGATGGTTCTTCGCGCTGTATACCGCGAACAATTCAGCCCGGTCGACCTTGGTCACCGCATCCGCGATTGCTTTGTGAACGCAGGCATCCACTCGCGCTCGGGACCCGAGGTTGCGGGAGTCAATGTCAAAAGACTTGCACACCTCGTAGGCCGCTAATGTGATGCGGCTGTAGAGCGCGGCCGCACCCTGCGGATTGGATAGGTTGAGATCCCCGAATTTTACAACGGCCTGAGGCGCCTCGTTTCCGTCGGCAGCGATAGACATCGCGCCCCAGCTTAAGGTAATGGCGCCCAAGATCGCGGTTGAGATCAGACGGGACAGATTGGTCGAAGTAATCAGAGTGTTCATAGTGGTCTCCGGGGTATCGAGTAATGCATTCAAGGTGTCGGGCTGTTTCGTCCGTCGGGGTTTGTCCTCGCCGGCCTTGAAGCAACAGTGCTCCTTGCGTCGGCGGGAGTCCTGATGGGGATATGAAAGTGGTCTAGGGATTCTCTGAGCTTGGAGGCAAGCATCCGTGGCAGGTCTCGGCCGCGGCAAGGCGTATAATTTGCAAGCCAAGCGAGAAAGCCGATCGAATAGCAAAAACCTTCGCTCATTCATTGAGTTGCATGTCACCCATCAGTTCAGCCGGTCGTTCCTTACTGCGGATCGCTGACTTGCGTGTGGATCCGACGGTGGATGAGATTTGCAAGGAAGGTCACACGATCAAGCTCGAACCCAAGTCGATGCAACTGCTGATTTGCCTCGCAGAGCGGGCAGGCGATGTACTGAGCGTCGATGAACTGTTGGATCTGGTGTGGAAAAACGTGGTCGTCAGCCCCGATTCCGTGTACGCCGCCGTGGCCGCCCTTCGGCGCACTCTAGGCGATGATCCAAAAAACCCTAGATACATCGCCAATGTCGCTCGTCGAGGCTATAGACTCATTGCGCCTGTGTCGCCGTGGCTGGACTCGCCGACCGACTCAACTTCCAATGTGATCGTGGCCCCGGCACTAAGTGACAAACCGTCGATCGCAGTCATTCCGTTCCTCAACTTGAGCGGCGATCCGGGACAGGAATACTTCAGCGACGGCGTCACCGAGGACATCATTACCGAGCTCTCGCGCTGGCGGCGTATTTCAGTACGTTCGCGCTCGGCGTCGTTTCGTTACCGCGGCGCCGCAGTCGATATGAAGCAGGTCGCTCGCGAACTGGATGTTCGCTTTGTGGTTGAAGGTAGTGTCCGGCGCATGGGCGAATGTATCCGTATCAGCGCCCAGTTGATCGACACCGCCACCGGTGGCCATATCTGGGGCGAAAAATTCGACCGCGGGCTGGACGAGATCTTCTCCGTCCAGGATCGGGTGGTACAAACGATCGTCAGCACGCTCGTCGGTCGCGTAGAAGCCTCTGATACCGAGCGCGCGCGCCGCAAGCCGCCGCTGAGTCTGGCTGCGTGGGAGTGTGTACTGAAGGCCAATTCATTGTCCTGGGACGATCCGGAGGGCGCAGCGGAGGCCACGCGACTGGTCGAGAAAGCGATCGAACTTGACCCCGGCTATGCACTCGCACACGCGGTGCTGGCGTCGCTGGCTTACTCACAATGGGGCGACGGTCCGAGAAGCTCGGCTGCCGCGTTGGAAAGGGGATACGTCCTCGCCATGCGGGCTGTCGAACTCGACGCCGGTGAGAGCACCTGCCATGCGATCCTCGGCCACGCCTGCGTGCATCGACGCTCTTTCGAGCTGGCCGTGCAATACAGCCGGCGGGCTGTCGAGATCAATCCAAACAGCCAATGGAACGCAGCCGATCTGGGATCCATTCTGGTTTATGCGGGTGAGCCGGAAGAGGCCCTGACTTGGTTCGCAAGGTCACGGGAGATCGACCCATACTTCGATCAGGCGTGGTGCTGGCGCTCCGCCGGCTTGGCATGCATGAGCCTGGGTCGATACGCAGATGCCCTGTCGACGCTCAGTCGTTTACGGATTCTCACCTATTATTACGCAGCACTGATTGCCGGATGTCACGCCAGGCTGGGCGACATGCATCGTGCCAAAGGCAGCGCTCACGAATGCCTATCCATGAAACCAGATTTCTCGATTGCGCACTTCATGAGCAAGTTGCCGTTCAAGAATTCGGCAGATGCCGACCAACTTGCCTCATCCCTGCGTCTAGCGGATCTGCCGGAATAATGTCCGTCACGCATTCGGCCAGCAATGTTATCGAGCCAGCCTGGGTAGGCGAGATTCTGCATTTCTGGTTTGATGAGCTGGAAGCAGCTCAATGGTTCGCGAAGAGCGATGCCATTGATGCGCAGATCCGCGCTCGCTTCCTGGCGCTGCACCGACGAGTCGCGGCAGGCGGTGGATCCGTCGCAATGACGCAACGCTCGCTGCTAGCCGCCGTCATTGTCTTGGATCAATTCTCACGCAACCTGTTCCGTGGCACGCCACGTGCTTTCGCGGCCGATCCTATCGCGCGCCAACTATCCAGAGCCGCAGTCAAGCAGCGCTTTGACGAGGCCATGAATGAACAGGAGCGGCTGTTTCTGTATATGCCGTTCGAGCACAGCGAGGATCGCAAAGATCAAGCGATTGCAGTCGAACTGATCGCGCGCCTCGGCAATGAAGAGTGGACGCGTGATGCGATCGCGCACAAAACGATCATCGATCAATTTGGCCGCTTTCCGCATCGTAACGCAATACTCAACCGACTTTCGTCGCCGGACGAGGTCGAACTCTTGCAGGAACCCAAAGGGTGGTGGTTATGACAAGCAAAACATCATATTTCAAGTCCACTCACTGAGGGGTCCCCTCATTTTCCGAAGGTGACACCGGCGGCGGGGTCGCAGTACGCGAAACGTGATGAGACCCGGCGCGAGCACCTCGCCAACAGAGCGTGCGCTGTCCAAAGCGGGGTGTCGTCGTGGCGGCCGATGGGACACTCACGCTCGCAGATGCCTCAGGCAACGCATACAATGGTGCGATTAGTGCACACGGCAATGCGCTGGTCCTCGCCAACGTCTCGAGCAATCAGTCGCCGGCTATCGCTGTGGCTGTCCGTCAGTAAGCGGTCGAGATGAGGGCCGCCGCACGCACGGGGTACAAAATGAGTCGTTACAGGCCACTCGTACAGGTCCCGTTGAGATCGTATTGGTTGCGGATAGCCTGTGATTGGATGGCGCCACAAACGCGCTCTCAGTAGATTATTCTCATACCAACAAGCGAAATCGAGATGACCAAACCCACCCTAGCAATCGCTGCCCTGAAAGCGCTACCCATCCTCATCGCCTTCGATTGCCTTGCGATTCCAACCGCCTTCGCAGATCCGGCCACGATTCCCCAGCCACTGATCTATCCCACCGCGCCCCGCGGCAATCAAGTCGATGACTATCACGGCACCAAGGTCCCCGATCCCTACCGCTGGATGGAGGACGTCGACTCGGCCCCGACGCGAACCTGGGTGGAGGCGCAGGCCAAGCTCACCAGCGATTACCTCGCGGCGATTCCCGGCCGCGAACGGATTCTGGAACGGCTGAAGCAGATTTGGAATTTCGAGCGCTGGGGTGCGCCGGAAAAGCACGGCGGGGTATGGTTCTACAGCCACAACGATGGGTTGCAAAACCAGTCCGTGCTATTCGCGACCGAGGATCCGGGAAAGCCCGCACACGTGATGCTCGATCCGAATGGAATGTCAAACGACGGCACCGTCGCGTTCAAGGGCGCTGGTTACAGCGACGACGGAAAGTGGATGGCCTATGGCCTCTCCGAAGCGGGCTCGGATTGGGAGACCTGGCATGTCCGCGACGTCGCGAGCGGCAAGGATCTGCCGGACGAGCTGCGGTGGGCCAAGTTCACGACTGCGTCGTGGCGCAAAGACGGCAGCGGCTTCTATTACGCCGGCTATACCCCCACCGCAGCCGGCCAATCGTTAAAGGCACAGAATCAATTTCAGACGGTATTTTTCCACAAACTGGGAACCGCCGAGGCACAGGACGCGAAGATCTACACCCGCACCGACGAGCCCGACTGGTATGTCGGGGCCCAGGTGACGGACGACGGCCGCTACCTCATCATCACGGCCGCTCACGGCACGGACGTTAAAAACGCGCTCCTGGTGGCAGACCTCGCCGCAGATGCAATAGTCAAACCAGTCATTGCCGAGCCACATGCGAGCTACGCGTTCGTCGGCAATATCGGCTCGACGCTATACGTGCTAACAGACGACGATGCGCCGCACTATCGCGTAATCGCCATCGACTTGAAACAACCCGGTCGCGAGCACTGGCGCAGCGTCGTGGCGGAGTCGGGCGATACCCTCGATGTCGCGAGCATGGTCGGCCATCAGATCATTGCGCAATATTTGCATGATGCGCATAGCGTGGTGAAGCGGTTCTCCACGACCGGCAAGCCGCTCGAGGACGTCGGATTGCCCGGACTGGGAACCGCGAGCGGCTTTACCGGACGCATAGACGATGCGGTGACCTTTTACTCCTACGCCGACTACACCACCCCGGCATCGATTTACCGGCTGGATCTCAAAACCGGCCGCACGGCACTATGGCGCGCGCCCGTTTTGAATGGATTCAAGCCGGCCTACTACGAGACGATGCAGGTGTTCTACACCAGCAAGGACGGCACGCGGGTTCCGATATTCGTAACCGCGCGGCGCGGCCTGTCGCTGGACGGGACTCATCCGACGATACTGTATGGCTACGGCGGATTCAGCGACTCGTTGCATCCCACGTTCTCGCCCGCGATCGCGTCGTGGCTCGAGCTCGGTGGGGTGTACGCGGTGGCCAACCTGCGCGGAGGAGGGGAGTACGGGCGCGCTTGGCACGAAGCGGGAATGAAGACGCACAAGCAGAATGTGTTTGATGACTTCATCGCGGCGGCGGAGTATTTGATTGCGAATCGTTGGACGAGCCGCGAGCGGCTGGCCATCAACGGCGCGTCGAACGGGGGTCTGCTCATCGGAGCGGTGGAAGAACAACGGCCCGATTTATTTGCGGCGGCGGTCGCGCAGGTCGGAGTCATGGACATGTTGCGCTTTCGGGAATTCACCGTCGGCAAAGGCTGGGAGGCCGACTATGGATCGGTCGATAACCGGGAGGAGTTCGAGGCGCTACGGGCTTACTCGCCGTTGCACAATGTGAAAGACGGTGTCGCGTATCCGGCAACCTTGATCTTGACCGGTGACCACGATGATCGGGTCTTTCCGGCGCATAGCTTCAAGTTTGCGGCAGCGATGCAACATGCCGACCCCCGCGGCAAACCCATCTTGATCCGCATCGATTTGCGCGCCGGACATGGGATGGGGAAACCCGTCTCGAAACGCATGGAGGAGACGGCGGATGTCTATTCCTTCGTGCTCGAGGCGATGGGCCTCGCCAAGTAGGCCGCGCCAAAACCTACCAGATCCTCACGCGTTGGTCCGGCGGCACGTACAGCTTATCGCCGGGCTTCACGCCGAACGCCGTGTACCACGCGTCGAGGTTCGGCAGTTGCCCGTTGACTCGGAAAACCGCCGGGCTGTGCACATCGCTCATCACCTGATTGCGAAGCGCATCGTCCCGTTCCTTCATGCGCCACACTTGAGCGAAGGACAAAAAGAATCTTTGGTCGCCGGTCAAACCGTCGAGGACCGGGGCATCCTGGCCCTTCAAGTTATCGTGATAGGCGCGCAGCGCAATGTTGAGGCCCCCCAAATCGCCGATGTTCTCGCCTAACGTGTTCTGGCCCTTCACGTAAACGCCGGGCAGCACCTCGAAGCCTGAGTACTCCGCGACCAACCGTTGGGCGCGTTCTTTGAACGCGCTCGTGTCGCTCGCGCTCCACCAGTCGCTCAACGAGCCGTCCGGTCCGAATTTTCGTCCCTGATCATCGAAACCGTGGCTCATCTCATGGCCGATCACCACGCCGATGCCGCCATAGTTCACCGCATCGTCGGCGTTCGGGTCGAAGAACGGCGGCTGCAGGATGGCCGCCGGAAACACGATCTCGTTGTTCAAGGGGTTGTAGTAGGCATTCACGTCGCTCACTTGCATCTGCCACTCGTCCCGGTCCACGGGCTTGTCGAGGCGCGCCAATTCGCGATGCCATTCCCAGATCGCCGCCCGATCCGCATTGCCGATCGCATCGCCGCGCACGATCTCGAGCGCCCCATAGTCCTTCCACTTCATCGGATACCCGATCTTCGGCGTGAATGCCGCGAGCTTCGCCTGTGCCCGTTGCTTGGTTGCGGGCGTCATCCAATCCAGTGCCTCGATGCGTTCGCCCAGGGCGATGCGCAAGTTCGCCACCAGCGCCTCCATCTTGGCTTTCGACGCAGGGGGAAAATATTGCGCCACGTATAGCTGATCGATGGCATCGCCCAACGCCCCGCTCACCGCCCGGACACCTCTCTTCCAGCGCTCGCGTTGCTGCGGAATCCCCGACAGCACGGTGCCATAGAAGGCAAAGTTCTCGTGATCGATCGCTTGCGGCAGCACCGACGCATGATCGGACAAGTAGTGGTAGCTGAGATAGCCTTTCAGTACCGGCAACGGCGCCTTCGCGACCACCGCCGCGCTGTCCTTCACCGCCGTCAGCTCGTTCAAGATGAAATGCTGGCGGTCACCGATCTCGGATGCGTCGAGGAATGCCTGCCAGTCGAAGCCCGGCGCGTACGACAGGAGTTCCGCCTTGCTGCGCGGGTTGTAGTTCTCCTCCGTCTCGCGGCGCTTCTCGATCGGCCATTGGGTCTGGGCGAGCCGCGTCTCGAAGGCGAGAATCTGCTCTGCAAGATCGTGCGACCCCTCGATGTGCGCAAGCTCGAGCATCCGCCTCATGTGCGCGACGTATTGGCGGCGAATCTCCACCAGCTTGGGATCTTGATTCAAATAGTAGTCTCGATCCGGGAGCCCCAAACCCGCCTGCCCAATATTCAGCGCATAGCGATTCGGGTCCTTCAGGTCCGGCGTGATGCCCACGCCGAAGGCCGAGAAGTAGCCCGGTGAGCCGAACAGGGTGGCGATATCGGCACGCGATTTCGCGCGCGCGATGCGCGCGAGCTCGGCTTTGATCGGCGCCAGGCCCTTGGCGTCGATCGCCGCTTGATCCATGAAGCTCGCATAGAAATCACCAACCTTTTGCGCGTTCGACCCCGTTGCGGCGGGAGCCGTGGCGGCGCCCTCGATCAGGTCGCGCACGCGCTGTTCGGATAGCTCCGAGAGCCGCGTGAACGAGCCATAGGAACTGCGGTCGGGCGGTATGACGAACGTATCCACCCAAGCACCGTTGGCGTTCGTGTAGAAGTCATCGCCCGGCTTCACGGTCGCCTTGCGCGCGGTTAGATCGAGACCCACGGTGCCGAACTGCGGCCCCGACTTGACCGCTTGCGTAGTATTGGCCGGTTGCGCGTGCGCCGAGCCGGCGACAGCGCTTATGAATCCCAGCGCGAGCGCGATTGATCGGATATACATCATTTGACCAGGTTCCTATATGAGCTCACGAGTTTCGGCATCTCCCGCTCATCGGACCCGGAAAGTCCCGCAGGGTTCCGCCGCCGATTACTCCCCAGGAGTGGCGCCAATGAGGATCATGCCGTTTATGAAAGCTCAGCGTGAGGCTTCCGCGGCCGGCTCGGCTCGCAGATGGAAGGGCAAATCGCGATACGCCAGCCTGATCTGCGTCGGATACCGGGACTGCAACTGCCGCAATGTATCCTCCACCCGGCCGCAGTACGGGCATTCAAAATCGGAGAACTCCACGATCAGTAATCGGCGCATTGGCCGGCCCGCGAACGCGCGCCGGGTCGATGGAAACCATGGTGCGAGGCGGAGCCCGCGGATGCGATGGCCGGAGGTGCTCAGGCTCTTTGCTCGCCCCACCTCGCAGCTCAATAGCGCTGGAGGATTATGGTCGCGTTCGTCCCGCCGAAGCCGAAACTGTTAGACATCACCGTGTCGACGCGTCGCCGCTCGGTCACCCGCAGGATCGGAAACTGCGTGCAGGCGGGGTCGAGTTCGTCGATATTGGCCGAGCCCGCGACGAAGCCGTCGCGCATCATCAGGAGACAATAGATCGCTTCCTGGACGCCCGCGGCACCGAGCGAGTGACCTGAAAGAGATTTGGTGGAGGATATCGGCGGCATCGACGCGCCGAACACCTCGCGCACCGCCTTGAGTTCGATCACGTCTCCGAGCGGCGTGGACGTGCCGTGCGTGTTCAGGTATTGAATCGGCGACGAGGCGCCGGCGAGCGCCTGACGCATGCAGCGCACCGCGCCCTCGCCGGACGGCTGCACCATGTCCTGCCCGTCGGCGGTGACGCCGTAGCCGACCAGTTCCGCATGGATACGTGCACCGCGCGCCTCTGCATGTTCCAGCGACTCGAGCACGAGCATCCCGCCGCCGCTCGCGATCACAAAACCGTCGCGGCCCGCATCGTAGGCGCGCGAGGCGGTCAGCGGGGTGTCGTTGCGGGCCGTTGACAACGCGCCCATCGCATCGAACAGCGTGGTCAGCGACCAATGCTCCTCCTCGCCGCCGCCGCAGAACATCACGTCCTGATTGCCCCAGCGGATCTGCTCGGCGGCGACGCCGATGCAATGGGCACTTGTCGCGCACGCGGACGTCACCGAGTAACTGACGCCCTTGATGTGAAAGCTGGTCGCGAGGCAGGCAGCGACCGTGCTGCACATCGCCCGCGGGACACGCGTCGGGCCGACTTTGCGGACCCCGCGTGCGCGCAGGATGTCCGCGGACTCGACCACGTTCGCGGGCGATCCGCCACCGGTGCCGGCGATCAGGCCAGTGCGCGGATCGCTGACCTCGACCTCGGTCAGGCCCGCATCGGCGATCGCCGACTTCAGCGAGATCGCGGCGAACGCCGCGGCATCTCCCATGAAACGCAGATCCCGCCGATCGAGATGCTGATCGATCGCGATCTGCGGGATTCCGGCGACTTGGCTGCGCAGCCCAATCTCCGCATAACCGGGCATCACGCGGATGCCGGGCTGGCTATTCGCCAGCGCGGTGCTCACGGTCTCGAGGTCATTGCCCAGGCAGGAGACAATGCCCATGCCGGTGACGACCACGCGTCGCATCAGCCCTTCGCTCCCGCGGCGGCCGGCCGCAGCGCGTCCGCGCCGGCGAACAATCCGACGCGCAGACCGCTCGCCGTGTAGATCTTTTGACCGTCCACCGCGAGCGAGCCGTCGGCCGTGGCCATGATCAGTTTTCGCGTGATGACCCTTTTGATGTCGATTTGATAGGAAACCTGTTTCGCCTGCGGCTGCACCTGCCCGGAGAAGCGCACCTCCTCGACGCCGAGTGCGCGACCGAGGCCCCGATGACCGCTCCAGGCGAGAAAAAAGCCAATTAATTGCCACATCGCATCTAGGCCTAGGCATCCAGGCATCACGGGATCACCCGTAAAATGACACGCAAAGAACCAAAGCGACGGGTTGATGTCCAGTTCGGCGCGCACTTCGCCGTGATCATATGCACCGCCAGCGGGCGATATCGAGCTGATGCGATCCACCATCCGCATCGGTCCGCTCGGTAGCCTCGGGGCACCGGGCCCAAAAAGTTTGCCCTCGCCGCAAGCCACCAATTCATCGAGACAATAGCTCGACTGGCGTACGTTGGCCGCGGGCCCGTCGTTTAAGCTGGGGGTAATGTCCGGCATGGCGCGCTCTACTCGAAAAATTCGCGGTACTTCAGCCTGTTCAGTTCGGCGACCATCG